>Ga0256831_1001877_pt1 | contig 11046 bp, 16 predicted proteins | sample 132544metaG_FD_189087 | JGI IMG/M metagenome (GOLD analysis project Ga0256831, IMG submission 189087) | Hydrothermal vent microbial communities from Lau Basin, Pacific Ocean - 132-544 | ecosystem: Environmental > Aquatic > Marine > Hydrothermal vents | place: Pacific Ocean: Lau Basin | collected... | reverse complement strand
TTTTTATAGTTTACTGTCTTATTTTTTGTCATTTTGTCAAAATAGTAATGTTTAATGTTAGTTTGTGGTTTTGTATTGTGGTGGAGTGTGAGTAGTTTTTTTTCATTCACCATGTTTTTTGCATGTTAACTCTTTTAGTGTTTTGTTTTGATTGTGTATTATTATTTCTTTGCATGTGAATTTTCCCTTAATTGTTTTCTTTTCTTTTTCTTTTATGAGTATTATGTCCTCAACTTCCCATGTTTTTTGACCTTTCTCCTTTATTATTTTCTTGAACTCTACTGTGATGTTATGGTAGTCTGTTATGACTTCTTTTCCATTATCTTTTTCCATTATGCTTACAGTATTATACTTCATGGTATCACCTAATTATTAAGTTGTAAGAAAAGTTTAAAAAGTTTTTTGATATTAATTGCTCTGGTGATTGGAGTGGATTTGTACTTCATTAGCAAGTGTGTTAATGGTGTTGATGTGGAGTGTAAGAGGTTGATTGAATTATTGGAGAAGGGTGATTCAGACTTGTGCATGAGTGTTAAGGAGGTTTTCAAGTCACTTGCTTGGAGTGAAGGGTGGTGTGCTAATTATGATAGGGTTGTAAAAGACAATAATTCTGAGTGTTCTGTTGGTATCATTAGGAAGGATAGGGATGGTGTTGTGAATGATGATGGTTCATGTTATTATTGTCCATTATTTATTCCTTATTATGTGTTGAGTGTTATTAATGGTGTTTGTTCTGGTGAGAATACTGTTGATGATGTTAAGACTGTGCTTAGAATGAGGTTTATGGAATTGTTCTTGCCAAAAAGTTTGGGGGGTGGGAGGAGTGATTAAGGGTGGTGTTGTTCTGGTCACTGATAAGTATAAGAGGTTGCCTTTCTTTCATTATGGTGGTGATGGTGTTTTTGTGCCAAAACCAATTGTTTACTCTAATGTGAATCATGTTAAAATGCAGATTGAATTTTGCAGGTTTATGTTAAGGTATTATCCATTGTTGAAGGATAATTTTGATATTATTAGTGTTGGTGATTTTGATGACTTATTTAATAGGTTGTTTTCTGGTGATGTGAAGGATGAGTTCAATGTTTATGCCTTGTTCAATAGTGTGATATATAATAAGTTTTGTGATAAGAGTGATTTGTATTCTTATATTGATTTTTTAATGGCTTCTCAAAATTCTCCTTTTAAGTACAGGGTGGGTGATTCTTTTGTTACTTTACCTCTTGATTTTGTGGATAAGGGTAGTGATAAACTGATTAATTCTCTTCCTAAGGATTCTGGGAGGTTGAGTGATAAGAGGGCTGTCAGTGTCATTAAAAGAGTTTTTACTGGTATTTTTAATGGTGATGAGTCATCTGGGAGAGTGTATTTTTCCAATATTCTTCTTGTTTATCCAATGATAAAGTATACTCTTGTTGTCACCACTAAGGGTTCTGAGGCTAATGGTGTTCTTCTGGAGTTTGATGGTTTTGAAAATGGTGTTTACATTTTGAAACCTGTTAGTGATGTTTGGCTTGGTAGTGTTAAGCTTGTTGATGAGGGTGTTGGGTCTAATGTTGATTATGTTCATTTTTGTGGGGATGGTTTTGTTAATGCTGGTGGTAAAAAATTCAAAGTTGAGAGTCTGGAGTTTCAGGATGAGAGTGTTATTATAAATGGTACAGAAAAGGTTGGAATGAGTAAGAAGACTGGAATTAGTAATGTCAGGATTGTATTCTATTAGTGTACACTATGAGTGATGTTCCTTTTATCTTTTCAATTGGAGTGTTTCCTTTCATGTTCTGGTAGATTGCTATTAATTGTGGTACTGTTATTGTCACATTCACTGTTCCCCTATTCATGGTGAATATGCTTTTTTGTGGGTCTAATCCATTTGCTGTGAAGAGTATTCTTGTGTTGAGCATCATTGTACCTATGAAGTTTTTATCCATGAATGAGTAGTAATTCAGTACTGTGTACAGGTATGTTAGGAAGTTTACCATTTGTTGTACTCTTGGGTTTTTGGTAAGGTTGAGCATTGTCATTCTGTTCATTAATTGTACTGTTTTTATTGTTACTCTGTCTGTTTTTGACAAGCCTGTGTTGTTTGTTTTTACAATGGTGTTGTTAAGTATTAAGTTTCCTCCTCCATACTTTGTGTTTAGGGAGTATATGATTCCTGCTCCTTGTCCAGCTACCCCTTTTCTTATGTTTATTGTGTAATCTATTGTTTTTGTGCTGGTGAATTTGAGGGTGATTATGAAGTGAAATGCTCTTGAACTTCCATATAGTATTGAATAATATTTTGAGTCTTCTTCTTTTTGTTCAAGGAGTAATACAAGGTTGTGGGATAATAGGCTTGTGACTTGTTTGAGTATGGTTAATTGCTGATTGACCACTTCTTGTGTAATTGTACCACTGAAAATGTTTTCTATTGTGTAAACCACAAGCATGTTGTTGTATTTGAACCTTATATGAAATGTTATTTTTCTATTTGCTCTATCCACTTGTGGTTTCATTATATCTATTAGAGAAAAGTTGGGTGATGCTCCAAGTACACTCATTTTCACATTTTCTGCTTCTGCTCTTAGTAATCCACCAACACCATTAGTGTTATCACTCATTGGTAACCACCCAATTATGAAGTATTACTTTAAGTTCTTAGGAGAATAGTTGGTGATTACTTGGTTGTTATGTTTAAACTTCATCTGGGAGGTTCCATGAAATGACTCTGGTGCCATAATTGGTTTCCTCTCCACCCAAAAGAGTAGGGTATGTTGGTAATGCTCACTTTAACCCTTCAAAAGTCAGTGTAATAAAAAATAGGTATCATGTTGTGTTTTTTATGTGATGTATGAATAATTGATTGTAGTAATCATTCTTGGGTTTGAGTATTTTAATATCCTTGTCTTTTGTTGTGATTATAATTGAATCCTGGTTTATTATCACTTTTTGGTTTTTCTGTATTTCATACTTGTAAACTCCTTCTTCATTGCCAAATATTAATACTTTGTCACCTACTTGGTCATTTCCATAGTAAAGTAGGTCAATGTTGTGATAAGTGTTTTTTACTGGGTAAACTGGTTGTTCTTTTAAGTATAATAATACTCCAAGTGGGAGTGATTTCCATTTTACTCCAAATGGCTTGTTGAGTTTTAGTATTGCTACATTGTAGTGTTCTGTTATTCTACCCACTAAGTCTGCTCCAAACATGGATATTGAAAAGTATTGTGATAGTATGCTGTTTGGGGTGAGTGTTGTTTCTTTTATGAATTTTTCAAATACTTTACCATATTCTTCAGGTGTTTTAAGCAGTGTGTTTGAATTGTAAAGGGTATCAAGGGCTTTCTTGTTTACAATGTTTTGAAGGTATTTTCTTTTGGGGAAGAATATTGGGTAAACCCAGTTTTTATAAATTAAGAACCTGAGTGTTTTGGGGTCAAATGTTCTGAGGATACTTGACACTCTTGAAAAAATGTCAATGTGAAAATCATCTGGAGTGTGGTTTGATTGGAATGGTGTGTGATAATATGGTGCTGTCTTATAATAACTGTACAATAAGCTTATTATGTCAAGGTCATCATTATTCATTTCAAGGAGTTTTGCATATTTTTTCTCTGTTATTTTAAATGTTAATGCTATTGGTATTGGCAGTAAATTGTCAATTATTTTATTGGGATGCACTCTTGGAGGTATTATTTCAAAGTCTTCTACATTAACATAAACATCAAGGTAGTATTTTTGCATGAGCATTGTAAAGTACTGGTATTGTTCTTCACCTTCCAGAAAGTAGTAAACTGGTATTAAACCATCACCAACATCATAAAACATTTTATTGTATAGGGGTTGGCCCCTGAATGTTCCTGTAATGTATTTTTGATGTGTCTTAACTTTTATTACACCCCATTCATGGAGTTCATTCATGCTCCTCACCATACTCTTATGGTTTATCACCATCTTAGAGGTTTTTGTGAGAAATGTTTAAAAGTTCATTGTCCTACTTTAAACTGGTGGGCAATATGTTGAAGATGAAAAAGTGTTGTAATGTAAAGTATTACCTTGACTGGGATGGTAGTAATGAGGGTTTGAAAATTGCAAGGAGTTTTGAAAAAACTGTCCTTCCTGGTTTTAATGACAAAATTCCTGATGGTTTCATACTTCTTCTAAAACCTGTGATTACAAGGGTTGATGATTATATTGACACTGGAAATTCTATTTTAAGCCTTGGGTTATTTGATGAGGAGTTTGAGGGTGAAAAATCCATTTATCATAGGAAGATGGCTATGGTTAGTGTTGGGGGGTTGTTTGGTAATAATGTTATTAGTGTTGATGTGTTTAATGGGAGTGATGATAAGAGGAGGCCCTGGAGTCTGAGGGAGCTTGTCAGTGTTTTTAGTGCACTCAGGGATGCTTTCCTCAGGGTCAGGGGATGTGATTTGATGTGGTGGGGCAGTAAGGGTGTCATTAGTGAGTTATTGAGAACAAATAGTAAAAAGGGAGGGTTTGAAGTTTCACTGTTCATTGATAATGCTTACAGTGTTGTTAGAAGGGGTGATGTTTACCAGTTCAAGTATTCTCTTTTGAAGTATGGTAAGATTGTTCATGTTAAGGGCAGTGCAGGTTTGTTTGGTGGTGACAAGTTGTTTGAGTTTAGGAAGTCTTATTATGGGCAGAAAGCTGTAAATGTTATTTCACTATCAAATTTGGAACTCATGAAGTCACTGGATGTTTAATACTGGTTTCCCATGAACCATTCTTTTATTACTTGTTGATGGACTGCATCTTTTACACTAAGTATGTAATCAAACTCTTTTGTTGTCATGGTGTTTACTGGTTTTATTCTTACCCCTATTGCCCTGTTATTTATGTCAGTGAACTCTATTATTGTTGGTTGAGTGTAGCAGGACACTGATAGTGTTGGTAGGAATGATATTACTGTAATACTCTTCTTATATAAGCCAAACCTGTTCTGGAGTATTAGTGAGAGTATTCTGAATGATTTTGGGTCATCTTGCAGGATATATATTTTTGATTCTTCAAGGCCAAACATTTCATAATCCCTAATTTTTACAGCCATTGTTGGTGTTTGTTTGTAATGTATTACTAATGTCCAGTTTATTGAATATTCATCTGCCCCTTTTGTGAACACTTCTATTATCCTGTAATTACCAATTCTTGGTGTTATGTTTGGTATGTATCCTGATGTTAAGTCTCTGAATCTTGCCATTCTCATTAAGTAGCTTTTCAGTGTTATGCTTTTTAGGTTTTTTTGCAGTGATTCATCAAGTGTTTTATCTATGTACAGTATGTGATTTTTTGATTTTTTGATTTTAGTGTGCTTCTCAGTCATGTTCATCACCATTTGAATCTATTATTTTGATTGTTTTGGTTATGATTATATTGCTGTATTTATGGTTAGTGAGTATTTTGATGATTTTGTTAATGTCTTCTTTTACTGATACTCTTATTATTATTGATGCCTTGAACATATCATCTGTTTCTATGAATGAGATTTTCTTGAGTTCAATTATTGAATCATCAGTGCTGTTTGATACTTCATAGGTTGTGACTTCAAGCATAGATTTGAGGTAATCTATGCACTCACCATATTTTTGAGCTATAATATAGTACTCCCCACTCATTGTAATCACCATTACCAGGTATGTTGTTTATTGTTTATAAACATTGTCATAAATTAGTTTTCTTTTTCAGTGTTTTTAGTACTGTAAATGAGGTAGACACCATCTTTCCTCATCTTATAATATATTATTGTCAGTGTTGTCAGTGAGATTGTTATATAGAGTACTGTTCCTGTTATCAGTGATTGTGTATCATTCATGTTTGGATAATGTATGGATGACAGGATGTATTGTGAAGTTATGAACATTGTCATGAATGGTATTTCACCCATTATTGTGTCATAGAGTATTATGAAGACTATTATGAAGATTATTCCAAAGAATGAGAGCATTTTTATGAAGTTGTATGGTTCATCTGGTGTGTGTGCTGGTGTGAATAAGAGTAAGTATAATCCAATCAAGAGTGTTGTTGATATAAATGCTACTCCCCAGTATATGAGCAGTGTTTTGAACACTTTATTAACTGTTTTTTTATCTTTTGACAGTCTTGCTTCAAACTCTTCTTTTTTAAGTTCTCTTTGTTCAGTGAGTAATGCACCACCCAATATTATTGAAGCCATGTAATTCACCATTGTTTTTTTGGTCTTTATTGTTTATAAACTTAACCCACTTTTTTGAAAGTTAACTTGTTATCCTCAATTTTCTTCTCCCATGACCCTGTTAAGGGAATTTCCCTGATAATTTTTCCATTGTCATTGTAAATGATTAACTTGTAATCATCACCATATTTTATATCTTTTAGTGAGACATTATAGAATTCTTGGATGTGGGTTCCATAATCAATAATAAGGTGAATGTTATCATACACTTGAGGTCACCATCATTCTGTTAGTATGCTTGTGACTTAAAAATTTGAAGTTAGTTTGAGTATGCTAATATGACAATTATTGTCTTGTTGTCTGCAATTATTTTAGCAACTTTAACACTGTGGAAGAGTGTTAGGCTGTGTGTTATACTGTCTGAAGAGAGGATTTTTAGTGTGATTGTTGTTGTATTATTATCCTGGTTGATTGTGTAATTCTTTATTGTTATGTTGTTGACTGGTTCTATTGTTATATTGTTTATTTTTGGAAATGTCATGTTCAGTAAGAACACTATTTTTGTGTCTTCAAGTTTTAACAAAACATCACTGTTTATGGGTCTTTGACCACCAATTGTCTGTACCTTGTATTCACCATGAAAATGTGATATGCACCCTAATGAGATGAACACTAATATTATGATTAGTAATATTTTTTTCAACATGTCAGCCCCTTTTAGAATGGGGTGTTTTATTTTTTAAAGGTTGTGCAAAATTGTAAGAAAAGAGGATAAAAATGTTGGGAAGGGCATTCAGCCCTGAAGGAGTATGTTGTTTATGAAGTAGTCAACAGCCTGGGCAGTTCCAGTGTAGTCCTTTCCAGCAAGGACTACTATGTTCCTATCACCCTGCTTGACAACCTTGACTATGTAGCCCTTGGTCATGACTTCCTGCTTCCACTGATTGATGGTATCCTGTCCAAGAACCTGTGTAAGCCAATCCCAGGCCTTGTTGCTGACCCATCCACCAATTATGATAACATTCTTGGTGGTTGGCTTTATACCCATGAACTGAACATCAGTGAGGATTGTTCCCTTTGGCTCTGGGTAGTAGACAGTCTGGGTGGTGTAGTTGACAGTCTTCTCAGTGGTTATTGGCCTAACAAACCTGAGGTAGTGGTCAACAACATGGCTCTGGTTATCAAGCTCAAAGTAAGCCTTGAGCTGGAGGTCTTCAACTGGGAGCTTGAGGACTGGACTGTTCTGGGTGAGGGTGACTACTGGGAAGTGGTGGTCTGGGTCAACATGGAGCTTGAGTTCAAAAGTGCTCTCATTTATGATGTGCCAGACCCAGTTGCCCATGTAAACCTGCCCATCCTTGTACTCTTCAATCTTGTTATAGTATTCTCCATAAATCCTGACCATGTTGCTGTTGAGACCAGTGAAAATGTCAGTGGCCTTGAACATGTAAATCTTGCTGACTCCTTCTCTGAGGAGGTCATCAACACTCATGTCAGTTGACTCAACAAACTTTCCATCACTGTTTATGTAGTAAATGTTAACACTGTTAAGGCTGAGTATGTCATCAAATCCACTGCCAGTCCCCTCTGGAGGTATTATGTGGACAAGTGCCCTGTCTGAGTCAGTGCTTATGTCCATTATCTTTATCTTGAGGCCATCAATGTTGACAACATCTCCAACACTATAATAATTGTCAGTCTTTGTCTTTGTAAATACATAAAGCTCAGTATTGTTGTTGTTCATCTTTATTATGACTGGCTGTGTTGTGTCCCAGAGCTTGATGGGGGAGCTGTTGGTTGTGAAGACTATACCCATTGCACCATCTGAGAAGTTGTAGAAGTTCTTGGTGGTGTTGTAGTCAACCCTGCTGAAGTTAACAAATATTGTTATGTGCTTGTCATCTGGGGTCTGTGCAAGTGGGATACCAACATCAGGCATGACCTGGTTGTTGAGGTAGAACATCTGGTTGTTATCCCTTATTATTGCACTGTGATACTCAGCATCAGCAGTGACTGTAATGCTCTTCTCTTCACTCTTAACATTCACAGAATTGTACATGAGCCAGGCTCCAAGTTTTGAACCTGCAATTGCATCCTCTCCAATGTGGAGTGGTGTTCCATTGACTATTTTTGTGGTTGGGAGAACTATGACTGTATTCTCAACAGTGTACTTTGGGCTTGTTCCTCCTGTGCTTGTTCCAGCAATGGCATAGGTTGAGGCAAATATTATCAGCCCCAGAAAGAGGGCCATCATGGCTTTCTTCCAATTCTTCATGGTGTATCACCATAGTCAATTAACAAGAAAGGGTTTAAAAATTTTATGTTCATTTTTAAGTCATTTGCTGAAATTGAGTTAGACAGTATTTTGTGAGTCATCATCATTATAAATGCTTTCTTATTGTTTCATATTGTTTCAATAGTAATGATTATTCAGATAGTGTTTTATCACATATTTATTGTTAGTTTAGTGTTTTTGTTGTCCTGTTTTTTCTTAGCATGATTTCTGGTTGGCATTATTGAGTGTGAGTGTTAGGCTTAACCCTTTGTGGTGGGAGAAGTTGTGTTCTCATTGTATTCTGGTTTAAATTTATAAACCTCTGTTGGGTTAATTATTATGGTGATGTTAATGGACATACTTGACACTAATCTTATGAGCAGGGTTAAGGTTGTAGTGAGCTTGAAGAAGCCCAGTGCAAGGAAGGTTGCTATTGTTAATCCAAGTGATAGGGAGAATTTTGTAAAAGCTTTATTATACAATGGTCTGTTCTTGAAGTATAAGGGTTCTTATATTCCAGTGTTTTATCTGAAGGATGGGGTTTCTGTTGTGGTTAAAACTCCTGGTGATGATATTGTTATTGGTGGTGGTATTGACTCAATACCACTGTATGATAAGAGGCTTGTACAGGATGCTATTGATGCTATTAGTGATATTTCAATTACAGTTAACAATGCATCTTACTATGAGTTATACATGATTAAAGAGTTTCTGGATAGGATTACTCCTCCAAAGTCCAGGGTCAGGGAGAAGTACATGGTTAAATTGTATAAGGAGTTTAGGGACATTCAGAGTGTTGCTAATTATGAGAGGTTGGGTGAGGGTGTTACAGTGTTTTATCTTGCAAATGGGAACATTATTATTGAACATGATAAGTACCATACTAAGATTCTTGATGGATTTGCAAAAATATTCAGGAATTATGATTACAATGAAAAATTGAATTTCATTGAAATGATGAATAAATTGTACAGTTTCTCCACAAGTACAAGGGCTGTTGTTGATGAGAGGGATGGTCTCCCACTTGTTTCAATTGATGATATTGAGTGGGTGGACTTGGCTGATGAGTCTGACTTAATCATTTCAATATACAATGATGAGAATGTTCTTGCTAACATTGAGGATGCTGTTATTGTGTACTCTAACAGGAACAGTGATTATAATGTGTTGATTAACAAGGCAAAGTACTTGTACACTATCAAGTTGAAGAATGTTAAGAAAGTGTACAAGTATGATAGGATGTACTTGGTCTCTGTGAAGGGTGAGTTGAAGTACAGGATTCTCAATGAAGCTGTTAACAAGATTGATGAGATTGACCTTGTTAGGACTCAATTGTACAGTGTTCAGGAGAAGTTCCATAACATGAAGAAGGTTGCCACAGTTAAAATGATGAATTTGCTTTCATCACTCTTTGATGAGTGAACTAAAATCATGGTGTTAAAATAAGTTGGTATAATAATGCTTTGGTTAATGGGTTTACTTGACATTATACTATTTTTTAACAGTTTTTATCCAAACTTTTGGTTAAAAGATAAAATGGTTGAAAGGTTCTTAAAAGAAATTCAGGAGTAAATGAACTGAATTGTGCTCCTGCCCAAGAATATTTTTGAGTATTCACCATTTTTAATGAAGTAACCTATTTTAATAGTATCATAATACTTTATACTGTTTGTGAGAATGTTGAAATCTTTGTCACCAATAATAACAAGGACTGTTGCACCATCACCACCAGTATACTTGAACTCAACTCCTTCACACCAGTTATTCTCACAATTATAATTCCTGACTGGTTTCAAATTGTCAGTGTAGTGAACTATCCTCAATAATTCATGGTTAAATGATGTTATAAAGTCAATGTAATACTCTTTCTTTGGGTCATAGTTTGATGTTTTGGTTATTCTTATTGCAATTGTTGCTGTTGTTTTTCCCTTCATTATTTTTATCACTTGTGCTTTAAATGGTAAACCATTATCCTGAAGTACCCTATATGATGTGAGTGATAATTTCCCTTTTTCTGAGTGTGAAACAGGGCTTGAGTCTTCTTGAGTACTTGTGACTGTTATTGTTTTAGTGTGTGTTACTGTTTGAGTGTGCATGTCTATTTGTGGATTAATGCATCCTGAAATAATAAGTGTTAGACCAAGTAAGAGGGTGATTAAAATAATCTTTCTAATCATCCCTGTCACCATTTAGTTTTATTATAGTACTTTCTTAGAAATTTTAATCACTCTTTACAATAAAGTGATGGGTGACATATAACCTTCCACCACAGATTGGACACTTTTTTTCTGTTAGTGATTTTCTCTCCTTGATTATTATCCTGTGTTCCTTAATTGGTATATCAAACAAGTCAACTTCAAACTTACATGATGGACACTTTTTTGCATAATCAATGTAAAAATTGTCCCCTCCAACAGTAAATTCATGAATATTATAATCTAATTGTGCATTGTCATATGGACAAACTGTCAGCATGTCTCCATGAGGGTTTTTGTAGAGGACTTCACCATTTTTGGTTAACTGATAAAAGTATTCTCTGCCACAAATTGGACACTTTTTTGTTATTATTTTAAAAGTATCACCCATAAATGACTCCCAAAAATTATTAATATCAAAA
>Ga0256831_1001876_pt1 | contig 11047 bp, 7 predicted proteins | sample 132544metaG_FD_189087 | JGI IMG/M metagenome (GOLD analysis project Ga0256831, IMG submission 189087) | Hydrothermal vent microbial communities from Lau Basin, Pacific Ocean - 132-544 | ecosystem: Environmental > Aquatic > Marine > Hydrothermal vents | place: Pacific Ocean: Lau Basin | collected... | reverse complement strand
ATAAAATATTTTATTTTCGAGATGATTTTTACACGAACATTAAAAAATATTATTTTAAAAGATTTGGTAGAAACCCACAAAATTGTACTGATCTTTGGAGCAAGACAAACCGGGAAAACAACACTATGTAACGAGATTCTTGATGGGATTGAAGAAAAGTCGTTACGTATTAATGCCGATCAGATAAAATATTTTGAAATACTATCGTCGCGCGATTTAAATAAATTAAAACTACTTTTTGATGGTTATAAATATGCACTAATAGATGAAGCACAAAGGATTCCGGATATTGGAATAAATTTAAAAATAATTTTCGACAATATGCCCGGACTCAAATTGCTTGTAACCGGTTCATCTTCGTTCGATTTGGCAAATAGTGTTAAAGAGCCACTTACCGGCAGAACAATAACGCACAAACTATTTCCAATTTCTCTTGGCGAATTAAAAAGCAGAAATACAATTTTCGAAATTTCTAATAATATTGAAGAGTATCTGACTTATGGTCTTTACCCCGAAGTTTTTCAGCATAGCAACGCACACAACAAAGAAAAATATTTGCGCGAACTGGTTAGCTCGTACCTGTACAAAGATATTCTGGAACTGTCATCAATAAGAAATTCGAATAAAATAATTGATCTTTTAAAATTACTTGCTTTTCAAATCGGGTCGGAAGTTTCTATAAACGAATTGGGACAAAAGCTGGCACTTAAACAAGAAACGGTCAACAGTTATATCGATCTTCTGGAAAAATCGTTTATTATTTTCAGGTTGAGTGGATTTAGCAGAAATTTGCGAAAGGAGATTAGCAAACGCGATAAGATATATTTTTGGGATCTGGGAGTTAGAAATATATTAATCGGAAATCTTTCGTCGTTAACTTTTCGAAATGACATTGGTGGAATATGGGAAAATTTTGTTGTTGCTGAAAGGTTAAAATATTTAGCATACAACGAAATTTATACTTCTTCGTATTTCTGGCGTACATATACCGGCGCCGAATTAGATTATATTGAAGAACGAAATGGCGTATTAACAGCATTCGAAATAAAATATAGCAAAGCAAAACAAAAGCCGCCAAAAACGTGGACAGAGAATTATGGTAATAATTTTCACTGTATTACAAAAGATAATTTTTGGAAATTCTTGATTTAATCCACTTTATTAAACTTACGAACTCAACCTAAATAACTGATGTTCATTGAAATTATCTTCGTTCTTTTTGCTCACCGCTTTCATAAAATCTTTTCTTCCAATATTATCTATGTCAATTTAATTTTGAAATTGTATCTTTAGTTTTTTAAAATTCAGTTTTTATTTAACCAATTAACGGAGAATAATGAGAGGTGCAACTAAAAGGCCAACCGACGAAGAGACCAATTTAAGTGGTTTTCAGCTTTTTAAAAAGTTAACCGGCGATGAATTTAACCGGTTGAATTACGAAAAAACCTGTTCGTTATATAAAAAAGGAACAACGATTTACAGGGAAGGAAGCCGGCTTACCGGATTTTTTTGCGTTACCCGGGGAATTGTAAAAATATTTAAAACCGGAATAGACGGTAAAGAGCAAATTATACGGTTTGCAAAAAAAGGTGAAATTATTGCCTATCGCTCGCTGCTCAGTCAGGAACTTGCCTGTACAACCGCCAAAGTAATCGACGAAGCCGTTTTATGCCATATTCCATACCAAACACTGCTTTTTTTAATTCAAAATAACTGGCAGTTCTCGCACCATATGTTGCAAATTGTTTGTGCCGAGTTACGCGAAGCCAACGATTATATTACCGATATTGCACAAAAAACGGTACGCGAACGACTGGCAGAAGTGTTGCTTCTTTTAAAAGAAAATTTCGATTTAGACAACCAAAATACATTGCAAATTTCGTTAACACGCGAAGAGTTGGCAAATACCGTTGGTACAGCAACCGAATCGGTTATCCGGTTACTTTCGGAATTTAAGCAAGACAAGTTAATTGAGCTGCAAGGAAGAAAAATTAAATTTATCGATATCCCAAGTTTACGACGGGTTGCAAATCTTTAATTTCAATGCAAAAGCGCCACAAAAACAAACAACAATATTTTCTCGAACAAGCCGAAACAACACAAAAATTTGTTGTTCCTTTTTTGTCTGATTTAGTTGAAATAACTAAAGACACTACTGTTTTGGAAATTGGTTGTGCCGAAGCCGGCAACCTAAAACCCTTTGTCGATTTAGGATGCAAAGTTACCGGAATTGATTTAGCCTGCAACAGAATTGAGTTGGCAAAAGAGTTTTATAAAGAACACAAAAACCGCGACAACATAGAATTTATTTGTCAGGATATCTATAAGATTGAGCCAACTTGGAAAAAGTTCGATATTATAATTATGCGCGATGTAATTGAACACATTCCAGATCAGGCTAAATTTATGGGTTTTGTAAAAAACTTTTTAAGCGAGAAGGGGAAATTCTATCTTGGGTTTCCGCCGTGGCAAAATCCTTTTGGCGGCCATCAGCAAATTTGCGACAATCGTTTGCTTTCTAAATTTGCCTACATTCATCTTTTCCCGCGTCCGGTTTATAAAGCCATTTTAAAAGCTTTTGGCGAAAGTGAAGTGAAAATAAACGGCCTTATGGAGATTAAAGAGACTGGCATCTCCATTGAGCGTTTCGAGCGAATTCTAAAAGAAGAAAACTATAAAATTGATAAACGGGAGTTCTACTTTTTAAATCCGAATTACCAAACCAAATTTGGATTAAAACCCCGGAAACAGCTAAAACTAATTGCTTCAATACCGTGGTTCAGAAACTTTTTTACTACGGCCATGTATTATATCGTTTCGAAATAAAACCGGTTTTATTCCTTATTTTACAATCCACTCTTCGGGGTTTAGCTTTTGGTTTTCGTGCCAGATTTGAAATTTTAATATCGACTTGTTTACATCGTCTTTATCGAAATAAACTTTTCCGATTACCTGTTTGGTTTTAACTTTATCGCCCTTTTTTACCACCACCTCGCTTAAATTCGAATAAACACTTAAATACTTTCCATGCCTTATAATTACAGCCGAGTTTCCTCCCGAAATACCAAAAACACGACTTACCTCGCCATTAAAAACAGCTCTTACATTCGAACCAATTTCGGTAGCAATATTAATTCCGTTATTTTTAATTTGTACATTGGTTAATACAGGGTGCTGATGAATTCCAAAATGTTCGATAATAATTCCACGTTCAACTGGCCACGGTAGCCGTTGTTTATTTTGCGCAAAACTGTTGCCAATTAATTTTTGCTCGGGAGTAAGAACAAAGCCTCCACCGCCCGCTGCTCGGCTTTTACGTGCTTCCTCTTCAATTATTTTTTGAATTTCGCGTTCCAAACGATTTTCTATTCGCTGCTGTTGCTTTAATTTCTGACGCAGTTCGCGCTGTTTGTTTTGCAATTTCTGATAGGCTGAATTCTGTTGCTGTTTTTCAACTAGTAACTGCCGGGTCTCTTTTTTGGTCTCCTCAATTAACTTCTGTTTTGTAACTTTTAACTGTTTCAGTTTTTCGGTTTTTTCGGTTAAAACCATCTGAATTTCGGCAATAACTTTGGCTTGATTTTGACGATAAGCCGTGTATCTTTTCAGATATAAAAACCTTCTGTACGCTTGATTAACATTGTCGGCCGAAAGAAGGAAAAGAATATTGTCGTTTGCATTGCGATTGCGATATGCCGAGCGAATTAATTCGGCATACTCTGTTTTAATTTGTTTAACGTCGGTTTGGAGCATTTTAATCACTTCCAAATTATCGTCGATAAGTTGTTGATACAATTTCACTTCGCTGTTAATGCTCGATATAATTGTATTGCGTTGGTTAATTTTGTTGTTTATCAACCGTAAACTACTTAACGACGAACGTTCGTTCTTTTTGGTTTCTTTTAATAAACGGGTTGTGTATTCAATTTCATCGGCAGCTTTTTGTTTCATCTTTTGTAGTTCGGAAATCGACTGTGCAGAACAAACCGAACCTAAAATCAGAAAAAAAACAGTAGTAAACAGAATTCTTAATCGAAACATTTTTACTATTTCTTAGAGTAACAAAAAGTTGCTAATTCATCTTTATCAACTCGTATTTTTTGGGAATTTTAATATTGAAAGAGTTAATTTTATTTGTCGAAAAACCACTCATTTTAAGTTTAAGTTTTATCTCCGACTGGTTAGAAACAAAGTCCATAAATATACTGCCCGGATAGTCTTTGTTCTGAACTTTTACAAAATTGTCGAAATTCATATTCATTACCCGGTTATTGGTTTTGTCGTTAATAACTATTTTAAGAAGGGCAAAATTTGCCGGATTAAAATACAACTGTTCCAATATTAAAGCATTGTCGTCTAACCGTTTTAACCGTCTCTTTATTTTTTCAGTTTTATGTTTCTTCTCCAACTTAGAAATCTTTTTTGTTTTTTCCGATTGAAGTACATACATTCCATCTTCAACAAATGTATCGAATGTTTTAAAGTCTCTGTTTTTAGTATCGTTCCGGTACGAAAAGGCGTTGTTCGAAAGAATCGACTGAATGGTTGCAAAATCGAGATCGATATTTAAAAAACTGCTTAAATACGAATAGTCGTCGACAAAGTAGTTGTGGTCGATGTAGTTAACATATTTTACACTATCGGGCGTAAGTAAAACACGGGCAACCGGAATTTTCATTTTACTGATAGAGACCAGAATTTTTTTATCTTTTAATGCTTTCAGATTAACTATAAAATTTGTTTTCTTTTCGTTATTCGAAAACTGGCAACTCATTCGTTTAATGGTAAAATACTCATAATCAAACGCATTCTGTTCAACACGTTTCAGTAATTTCGATGTACTCATTGGTTTTACTCTGGCCTCCGGCAACTCTTTTGCAGTGCGGCACGAAGCAAACCATAAAACTGCCAAAACAAATAAAACCGTACGAAAAATAACTGATTTAAACTTTTTCATCTTCTACTCCTCAAAATACTTTTCTTCTTTAATTTTACGAAGCAAAACTTTAGAGTTTCCACCGTTATTTTTTGCCTTTTTCCAAAACTTTACAGCTTCACCGGGTTGCCCGGCTTTAAACAAAATATCGCCATAATGTTCGAGCAGAGTAGCATTGTTTTCGCTATCGTTTTTAATGGCGGTTTCCATATAAAATTTTGCCAGCGAATATTCGCCTTTTTTAAACAAAACCCAGGCATAAGTATCGAGGTAAGTAGCATTGTTTGGAAAATGTTCAACCACTTTACCACTCATTTTTTCGGCTTTATTTAAATCGCCTCCGTCGAGCGACAGATAGTAGGCATAGTTGTTCATGGCAATGTAGTTTTGCGGGTCGAGCTGAACGGCCTTGTCGAACAATTTAAACGCTTCTTCTTTTTTATTGAGTTTATAAACCGCCTCGCCTTTAAGCATAAAAAACTGCCCTTTTAGGGGTTGATTATCAACAATAAAATCAATTCCTTCATCGGCAATGGTAACTGTCTCTTCATATTTTTCGAGCTGAATACATGCTACGGCATGCAATAGATATCCCTGTGGTTGATTTGGAAAAAGTTCAACTACTTTTTTACTGTCGTCGTAAAGGTCGTTCCACTTTTGCAAATCGTTATCTAAAAACATTAAATGCTCCCACAATTGGTAATCGTTCGATTGCAGGTCGAGTGCCTTTTTTAGTGCAGCTCTTGCCTCTGCCAGTTTCTGTTGCTTAATTAAATTTTCGGCATAGAGCGCATAAACCATGTATTCATCGGGATGTTTCTTTAATAAAATCTGAATTAACTCATCCTCTTTCTCGGGTGTTAACAAGCTTTTATCGCGGTTCGACGTTAACAAAACATAAAGTTGCAGCTTCTGTTTTATATCGATACCGTTGCTCGAAAAACCTTTTTTTGTCTCCTCAAACGATTTTTCGATATCGCCGGTTGAAATATAATAGTTGGCCAGCGAAAAATGGACAAATCCGTTATCGGGATCCATCTCCAGAATTTTATTATAATTTTCTAATGCTTTTATCGTCTCGCCCTGATTCATGTATAAATCGGCAAGCAACCCATAATATTTTGGTTCATCGGGATTAAAATTTATCAATCGTTCAATCTCGTTAAAAGCTTTATCTGTTTCGCCCAACTGAATATACAACTGTTGTTTTGCTACCGAAATTTGCTCGTTTATACCGGTCTCTTTTTCCATTACATTGTAGGTTGCAATGGCATCGGCAAACTGCTGTGCATTCGACTGTAAAATAGCTTTGGTATATAACATTTCGAGGTTGTCGGGGTCATCTTTCAACAAATCGTTGTAAATAGTAACCGCATCGGCAAAGCGCCTTGTTTGTTGATATATTTGTGCCAGTAACCGCTTGTACCACACGTTTTTGGGGTTTAAGCTAATTGCTTTTTCCAGCAATAGCGAAGCACTTGTAAAATCGTTGTTTGCAGCATGAATATTTGCCAGCTCGTACATGGCTGCCGAAGAGTTCGGGTCGATATCTAAACAGCTTGATAGAAGCTGAATTGCCTTTTGAGCATCGCCAAACATTTTCTGTTTCATTGCCTCAACAAACAGGTACTCAAATTCCTTCTGCTTTTGTTCCGACAATTCGTTTTCGGGCTTATTAACTGCCGCTTTTGCAACATCCTGTTCGGTAATTTTTTTTGTTCCCGAACACGAAATAAAACCTAAAAACAGAATTCCAAAACTTAATGTGTATATGAATTTTTTCATCTCTTTTAAATTAACTATGTTTTTGTGCCCGTCTTAAAAAGGCCGGTTTCTTCACACAAAAACATTAACGTTTACCATTTTATAAAAAGCCGATTTTGATGTCGTTACTTTTTCCCGGTATGACCAAAACCACCCGCGCCTCTGTCGGTTTCATCCAGTTCTTCAACCAAACTCCACTCAACCGTTTCGTGCGAGGCAATAATCATTTGGCAAATTCGCTCACCCGATTCAATAACAAAGTTGTCGGTAGAAAGATTAATTAAAATAATACCAATCTCACCGCGGTAGTCGGCATCAATGGTTCCGGGTGTGTTTAAAACAGTAATTCCCTTTTTTAATGCTAGTCCGCTGCGAGGCCGTATTTGTGCTTCGTAACCTTGTGGCAACTCAATATATAAACCGGTTGGAATTAATTTTCGTTCAAGTGGTTTTAAAATTACCGGTTCGTCTAAATAGGCGCGTAAATCCATTCCGGCCGACATAACCGTACTGTACGCCGGTAATTCGTTATTCGATTTGTTAACAATTTTTACCCTCATTTCTTTCCAAATTTTATCAAGCTGCAAAGATATGTAAATATACAGAGAGTGTAGTTTGAAATATAATTATTTACATATTTTAACTTGTATGGATACTGCCTGCTGAAAACTTAGCCGGTATTGGCATTACGAGTGGCTATCCATTATTTTTGAATGGGCATAATGAGTGGTACTTTCTGTTTTCAGAAATGTTTTAATGGTGGCAGGCCAATGTTTAATTGTTAAACAGCTTCGTCCTTGTTCCTCATCATTGAAATGATGTTAGTTTTTGATATGCGCCAGATTAAAAACTCACGCTAAAAAATGCCGATCCGTAGCTATCAATTTCAGGAGAACTGTTTTCTATCGGTTCTCCCAAAACATTTACCGGTTGAAGTGGCAGTGCTGCTCCGGTAATCCCGTTTTTTAGTTTCAGTATTGTATTCTTGCCCCCGGTTTCGCGAAGGTGAAGAATTGCCGATTTCCCGTCAGCAGCAGCAAAAGAGCTTACCAGCAAAACATTATCGGGCCACCCCGAAATAAACGAACCGCTCCAATTATCATCTCCCTCTCCGCCGCCCGGTAAAACACGGCTTAAAAATGGAACCCTGTTTCCCCATCCAAATTGCGTGGCCGCTTTTTGCGACTCGTCCTCTGAGCTCGAAATCGAATAACTCCACGTAATTCCACCGTGCTGCTCGGCGTTAAAATTGGTAGTCCAATAATTGTTCATCGGCCAACCAAAAATGTGGGTGGTTTCGGGCAGTTCCCCAGCTTTGTACCGGCCGGTATTTATTGCGCCAAATTGCATCAACGGAATCTCTTTTGAACTCAGCAAAATTTGTGCATCGTTGTTTTTTAAGCGGGCGTAATTCTGAACGGTGTTCCAGTCGTTTGCCGAGCCGCGAATCTGGTCAACCCCTGCACGAATTTCGCCACCCTGCACATCAAAAGCCAGTTCTCCATTTTCGAGTGTGAACGGAAATGCGATGTAAATTCCTTCCGGTTTGGTAACCATTTTTTTGTTAATTGAATAGACCAAATCAATCCGTTTCGAAATATTAAACAACCTGATTTCAAAGGTGTAAGAACCCGGATAATTTGCTGCTTTTGTATCTCCTTTGAATTTTATTGTGTTCCATATTTTCCCTTGCAAATAACCATCGAACCAAACCGAATCGAGCGGTTCGCGAGTATATTCGTCCAACTTAAACGATACCATTTGTTCCCGGTTATCAAGCAATTCGTAGATAAATTCACCCAGTTTGTATTTTGCATTTTTATCAACCAATTCTTTTTGAAGCTCTTTGTCGAATAGTCCTGAAATTGCTCCTCTTTCGTTGTCGATTGTAATCTTGTACCACCGGTTTTCAACCACGTTATTTTTAAAATCTGTGCTGCTGTTTTGTTGAACGACTTCGTCTTCGTTGGTTTTCACCACATATTTTTTATATCCGAAAGCCGGAATATCATCCACCCAAATTGCCCAATATGCACCGTCGGAAAACTTTTCAACGGGTTGTGCTTTTGCCTCGTTCCCATTTTCGTCAACAATTTTAAAGTTTGAATTTTGAGGAATGGTTTGATTATCGATATACGTTGTAATTATTCCGCTACGTTTCCAGTTCAATGTATTAAATACCAGCAACGACGGCTCCTTTTCGCGCTGAAAATAACTTTGTAACAAGCCCATTGTCTCTTCGCCAATCATTTTTGCCCTGCGTCCGGCTTCCCATGCGTACGACTCTTTTAATGCGCGCTGTTCCATTGTATTTTCCGAAAACGGCTCGTTAACACTTCCGTGATAACCAACCGTGTGTTCGGTGTAAAAAAGCAGCGCGTTGTTTGCCGCTTCAATCCGGTCTTCTATTTTGTCGGGCATTTTTGAACCTTGCAAAGCAGCCATTGTTAATCCCGAGGCGTTGGCAATTAAATCGGTTTGTGCCGTACGAACTGTTGCCACTTCGCGTGCCGATGCACCAAATCCGTCAGTCCACCAATCGGGCCACGCACCTTTTATTACCGGAAAATTGTCGCCATATTTTGTCTCCATCTCCTCAAAAAATTCCGAAGCAGTAGCTGTTTTTAATTTTGGCCACTCAAATTTTTCGTTCCACTTTTTTATCATCTCCGATGCCAGTGTTGACGGTGGCGAATTGTCGGTTAAAAAACCGGAATGTTGAATGGCAATTAAATTGTATTTGTACCCTTTTTTGTTGAGGTTAATTAAATACGAAAGCAGTTCGTTTTCGAAGGTGTTAAAATCGCCCGAATGGATTTTGAACACTGTATTACCGGTCATATAATGCTCGGCCCTGAAAGTCAATAATCGCTTTCCCGACGGCGATTCCCACCAGAACATTGTTGGCTTGTCGAATGCAATTAATGCACGGTGACCGTGTGTTCCCATGTTTAAATACTTAATTCCAAGGCTGTTGAAATAGTCGTTTAAGCACCAGCCAATTCCGTTAACATCATCTTGCATTGCTACTTTTACGGGTAGCTCGTTTTCTCTAAAATGTTTTATCGATTGTAACGATGCAGCCAAAATTTGCTCGTCGGGTAGCCCGTCGAAATTAAAATACATTCCCGAAAGTTCAATTCTACCCTCGGCAACCCGTCTCTTTAACCGGTCAATCTGCGCTTTAGGCCGGCAACGTAAATATTCGTCAACAGGCCAGGCAGCTTCGCAAGTCCAGCGGAATTTCGAGCTTTCGGGGTAGTTGTCGGTGTTGTCGCAATAGTCCAGCGCATAGTCGATATACCGTAAATGTTCGGCAAGAATCTCGGTTTGTGGCCGGGTGTAACCAATGTCGGTGTGGGTGTGTTGTACAAAATTTACCTGCCATTTTTTTATCGGACTAACAGTTATTTCCCCTTCGTCTATAAAATCTCCTATTTTCAGTTTATAGCTGATAGGTTTACTTTTTTCTACTTTGGGTAAATTTACTTCTATCTGGTTGTATCCAAAATCTACTCGGGTCTCTTTAACTAACTTATTATCAAAGAACAGTTTTACTTTTGCCGGTGCGCCAAAATGCAAAATTTCGGCAGCGCCCAGTTGGTACTCTTTCCCATTCTCTTTTATTATTGCGGGAAACGACTTTACCGATAATCCCGGATTTACATGAAATTTAAATGTCATGTACCACGAAGATTTATTCATTCCGGCTCCGGTAACTTTAAGTTTTAACGGTTTCCCTTTATCAACATTTTTAGTGGGGATTTTCAGATAAATAAACCCGTAATTATCTCCATTTTGGTCGGTCATATCTTTTTGAAACGAGAGTGTTGAACCATCGTCTGCTTTCTGTTCCCATTGATTTAAACCGTCAGCCCAAAACGAGAATTTTTGTGCACCGTTAATTTGCAAATCGAAACGGGCACGGCCCGGCGAAGAACCTAATCCGGCAAGCCAAACAAACGTTACAAAATCGCTTTTTATTTTTTTGGGAACTACTGCGGTTTTCCACTCCATTGTCGATTTTCCGTTGGTGGCACGTATCAACAAACACGCTTTTACTGTGGGAATTGATGAGGTGTAATTAAAATCGTTTCCCGATATCTTTTCGGCATAACCGTTAATTACTGTGGTGTTTGCAAACCCGGGAGTTTGTGCAAAAACGCCAAATGTAAAAAAGATTAAGAGTGATGTTAAAGTTATAGTTTTCATTCGTATATAATGAAGTTGTTTAAAGTTTCCGCAATAGAATTACAATAAAAGCCAGTATATTCAATGCTTTCCAATGCACTTCATTTGTTTCAAAACGTATTAAAATTGCCTTGAACGCATCCAACCATGCATTAG
>Ga0256831_1001875_pt1 | contig 11048 bp, 6 predicted proteins | sample 132544metaG_FD_189087 | JGI IMG/M metagenome (GOLD analysis project Ga0256831, IMG submission 189087) | Hydrothermal vent microbial communities from Lau Basin, Pacific Ocean - 132-544 | ecosystem: Environmental > Aquatic > Marine > Hydrothermal vents | place: Pacific Ocean: Lau Basin | collected... | reverse complement strand
GAAAAGGGCCGGAAGGGACCCGAAATACCCCCGGACATCCAGGTCCCCGAAAACGTAAACCCTGGCATCGCCAGGAAGAAGACGCCGGCGGGCCCCGTCCCGGCGGAGTCCAGGAAAGGCGCCCGGCGGGGCGGCGGGAGAGGCGCCCCCGACCCGGCCAGGATCCTCCGGTTTCTCAAAAAATCCCGGCCCGAACTCTACGAGAAGGTCAAGGATCTCCCCCCGGCGGAGATCATGAAGAAACTCCGGGCCCTGCGGGGCGGCGGAAGAGGAAGGGGCGGCCCGAACCGGGACGGCGGAGGGCGCGGTTCATGACCATGACCATGGCCCGCCTCAGCGGCATCCGCCGCTACTACTGGATGGGGGAGAACGTCGTGAAGGCCCTGGACGGGATCGACCTGGAGATCCGGAAGGGCGAATACCTGGCGATCCTCGGGCGCTCCGGTTCGGGGAAATCGACCCTCCTGAACCTGCTGGGGTGCCTGGACAGGCCCACGGAAGGGACCTACATCCTGGACGGCGAAGACGTCTCCGTCCTGGACGACGACGAACTCTCCCACGTCCGGAGCAGGAAGATCGGTTTCATCTTCCAGTCCTTCAACCTGATCCCCCAGCTCACGGTGCTGGAGAACATCGAGGTCCCTCTCTTCTACCAGGGGGTTCCCCCCAAACAAGCGAAGGAGAAGGCCGCCGAACTTGCCGAGAAGGTGGGCCTGGGGGGACGCTTCCACCACAGGCCAACGGAACTCTCCGGCGGCCAGCAACAGCGGGTGGCCATCGCGCGGGCCCTGGTGAACGACCCGGCCCTGCTGCTGGCCGACGAGGCCACGGGAAACCTGGACTCCGCCACGGAAAAGGAGATCCTGGATCTCACCGACGAACTCCACGATCTCGGGATGACCGTGGTGCTCGTGACCCACAACCAGGCGCTCACCAGCCGGGCGGAACGGGTCCTCACGCTCGCCGACGGAAAGGTCGTGAGCGTCATGACCCGGGAGGAGATGGACCGGGCCGAGGAGGCCGCCCCGTGAACCCATTTCTGGCGATCCGCATCCTGAAACTCGGCGTCAAGAGCCTGCTCCTGCACAAGCTCCGGTCCCTTTTGAACATGCTGGGGATCCTCTTCGGCGTAGGCAGCGTGATCGCCATGCTCGCCATCGGTGAAGGCGCCGCCTGGGAGGCCCAGCAGCTCGTGAAGAGACTTGGACCTACGACCATCATCCTTCGCAGCGAAAAGCCCTCCGAGGAGAATCAGTCCGCCACGTCCACGGCCCGGATGATCGTCTACGGCCTGACTTTCGAGGACCTGGACCGGATCTCCGGCACCATACCATCGGTGAAGATCGTCGTGCCCGTAAGAAAGGTGGTCAAGGAAGTCTGGAGGGAAGGCAGGCGCACGGACGTGACCCTCCTTGGGACCATTCCCAAGTATACCGACGTCACACCCGCGAAAGTGAAGGTGGGGCGCTGGCTCACCGATTTCGACTACAGGGACAAGCGCCCCGTGGTGGTTCTCAAGGAAGACACGGCCCGGACCCTCTTTCCCGCCCAGTCCCCCATCGACAAGGTGATCCGCGTGGGGGATACGGCCTTCAAGGTCGTGGGGGTCATGGGCCCCATGGGAACGGGAAGCGCCAAGGGCCGCTCCTCGGCGGACATCGCCCTGGGAGCCTACACTCCCCTCTCGTCGCTCCGGGAGCGCTTCGGCGACATCAACGCCCAGCGCTCGGCGGGATCCTTCAGCATCGAGCAGGTAGACGTCCACGAGGCGGAAGTCCAGGTGGACGCCATCCCCCACGTCCTTCCCGTGGCCAAGAACGTCCGCACCCTCCTGGCCAAGGCCCACCCGAAAAAGGACTACTCCGTCTTCGTCCCCCTGGAACAGCTCCGGCTCGCCGAGAGGCAGGCTGCGATCTGGACCATCGTCCTGGCCTGCGTGGCCGGGATCAGCCTGCTGGTGGGGGGCATCGGGATCATGAACGTCATGCTGGCCACCGTAACCGAGAGGACGCGGGAGATCGGGATCCGCCGGGCCCTGGGGGCCACGAAGAAGCACATCATGAGCCAGTTCCTGGTGGAGACCCTGGTGCTCACCCTGGCCGGCGGGATCCTGGGAATCGCCTTCGGGCTCGGCCTTCCCCCCCTTGTGAACCTCTTCGCCCAGGTGAAGACCCACACCCCCCTCTACGCATTGCTCCTCGCCCCGGGCATCTCGCTGCTCGTGGGCCTCCTCTCAGGCCTCTACCCCGCCTGGAAAGCCGCCGGCATGGACCCCGTGGAGGCCCTCCGCCACGAGTGACGCCGGGGAGGCCGGGCTCGGCGCGGCTCCTGCGGTTCCTTCAGCCCAGGTCCTGGAGGGCGATGGGGTCCAGGTCGCGACGGCGGCGGGTCTCGATGGCGTGGACCAGGGCGGCGGCGCCGGCCAGGTTGGTGATGCACGGCACCCCGGCCATGGCGGCCTCGGCCCGGATCACCACGCCGTCGGCCCGCCCCGGGGCGCCCGAGGGGGTGTTGATCACGAAGTCCACCTGGCGGTTCTTGATGAGATCCACCACGTTGGGGCGGCCTTCGGCGACCTTGTGGACCACCTCGGCGTCCACCCCCTGGATCCGGAAAACCTTGGCCGTCCCCCTGGTGGCGACGATCCGGAACCCCTGGGCCTGGAGGCGGGAGGCCAAGGTTACGGCAAAACGCTTGTCCTCGTCCTTGACGCTCACGAAGACCCGCCCCTCCAGGGGGATCCTCCACCCCGCGGCGATCCCCGCCTTGGCGAAGGCGGCGCCGAAGACCTTGTCCACGCCCATGACTTCCCCGGTGGAACGCATCTCCGGCCCGAGAAGGGTGTCCACCCCCGGGAAACGGTTGAAGGGAAACACGGGAATCTTTACGGCGAAGTGTCCCAGCTCGGGTTCCCTTTCCAGGCCCGCCTCCTCCAGGCTCATCCCGGCCATCACCCGGGCGGCGATCTTGGGAAGGGGGACTCCCGTGGCCTTGGCCACGAAGGGCACCGTCCGGGAGGCCCGGGGGTTCACCTCCAGGACGTAGACCTGGTTGTGCTGGACGGCGAACTGGACGTTCATGAGGCCCCGCACCCCGAGTTCCCCGGCCAGGAGCAGGGTCTGCCGGCGGATCTCCGTCACCAGGGCGTCGGAGAGGGTGTAGGGAGGAAGGGAGCAGCAGGAGTCTCCCGAGTGGATGCCCGCCTCCTCGATGTGTTCCATGAGCCCCGCCACAACGGCCTTCTCCCCGTCGCCCAGGGCGTCCACGTCCACCTCGATGGCGTCCTCGAGAAACTTGTCCACCAGGATGGGCCGGTCCGGCGAGACGAGCACGGCCCGCTCCATCCATTCCTCAAGCTGGGACTCCTCCCAGACGATCTCCATGGCCCGCCCGCCCAGGACGAAGGAGGGCCGGACGATCACGGGGTAGCCGATCCTGCGGGCCACCTCCATGGCCTCCGTCGTGGAGGAGGCCATGCCGTTCTTGGGCTGGCGGAGCCCCAGCCTGCCCAGGACCTCCCGGAACCGATCCCGGTCCTCGGCCAGCTCGATGGCCTCCACGGGGGTGCCCAGCAGAGGGAGCCCGGCGTCCGCCAGGGGACGAGCCAGGTTGATCGGAGTCTGCCCCCCGAACTGAACCACCAGTCCGTCGGGTTTCACCCGCTCGCACAAGTCCAGGACGTTCTCCAGGGAGAGGGGCTCGAAAAAGAGATGGTCCGAGATGTCGAAGTCCGTGGAGACCGTCTCCGGGTTGGAGTTGACCATCAAGGTCTCCCAGCCCATCTCGCGGAAGGCCAGGGCCGCGTGGACGCAGCAGTAGTCGAACTCGATGCCCTGGCCGATCCGGTTGGGGCCGCCCCCCAGGATCACCACCCTCTTCTTCCCGGGCGTCATCCGGGTCTCGTCCCTGGTCTCGTAGGCGCTGTAATAATAGGGCGTATACGCCTCGAACTCCCCGGCGCAGGTGTCCACCAGGTTGAAGACGGGGACGATCCCCTCGTCCCTGCGGCGGGTCCGGACCTCCCACTCCGTGGCCCCCGTTCCGGCGGCGATCATCCGGTCCGCGAAACCAAGCCTCTTGAGAGCCGCGAGCTTTTCCCTCTCCAGGTCGTCCAGGTCGCCGCCGATCTCCCTTTCCGCCTCCACGATCTCGCTTATGTTCTCCAGGAACCAGGGGTCGATGCCGGAAAGTTCGTACACCTCCTCCACGGACATACCCGCCAGGAAAGCGTCCCGCACCGCGAAGATCCGCTCGGGCGTTGGCGTGGCCAGCCGGGAGCGCAAGGCAGCCCCCCCCTCCGGGTCCGCCGGCACCCCGGGCTCCCTGCCCAGGCCGTAGATTCCCGTCTCCATGGACCGCAGGGCCTTCTGGAAGGACTCCTTGAAGGTCCTTCCGATGGCCATCACCTCGCCCACGGATTTCATCTGGGTGGTGAGAACCGGCTCCGCCCCGTGGAACTTCTCGAAGGCGAACCTGGGGATCTTGACCACGCAGTAGTCGATGGCCGGCTCGAAGCAGGCCGGCGTCTCCCTGGTGATGTCGTTGGGGATCTCGGGCAGAGTGTATCCCACGGCCAGCTTGGCGGCGATCCGGGCGATGGGAAATCCCGTGGCCTTGGAGGCCAGGGCCGAGGAGCGGCTCACCCGGGGGTTCATCTCGATCACGACCATCCGGCCCGTGCGGGGGTCCACGGCGAACTGGATGTTGGCCCCGCCCGCCACGAGCCCCACGGCCCGGATGATGCGGATCGCCGCATCCCGCATCCTCTGGTACTCCCGGTCCGTGAGGGTCTGGGCCGGGGCTACCGTGATGGAGTCCCCCGTGTGGACTCCCATGGGATCCAGGTTCTCGATGGAGCAGACGATCACCGCGTTGTCCGCCCCGTCCCGCATCACCTCCAGCTCGAACTCCTTCCAGCCGGCGATGCACTCCTCGAGAAGGACCTCGCTCTTGAGGGAGAGTTCCAGGCCCCTCCTGCAGATGGCCTCGAACTCGTCCACGTTCCAGCCGATCCCCCCGCCCGTTCCCCCCAGGGTATAGGCCGGCCGGACCACCAGGGGCAGTCCGATCTCCTCCATGGCCGCCCGGGCCTCGGCCATGTCGTGGGCCAGGGCCGACCGGGGCACCTCCAGGCCCGCCTCTGTGACGATCCTGCGGAAGGACTCCCGTCCCTCGGCTGCCTCGATGACTTTGCCGTCGGCGCCGAGCATCTCCACGCCCAGCCTCTCCAGGACCCCCGACTCGGCCAGCTGTATGGCGCAGTTGAGAGCCGTTTGCCCCCCCAGGGTGGAGAGGAGGGCGTCAGGCCTCTCCCTTTCCAGAATCTTCTCCACCGTCCCCGGCTCGATGGGCTCCACGTAGGTCCGGTCGGCGATCCCCGGGTCGGTCATGATCGTAGCCGGGTTGGAGTTGACCAGGATGACCCGGTAGCCCTCTTCCTTGAGTGCTCTGCATCCCTGGGTCCCGGAATAGTCGAACTCGCAGGCCTGGCCGATCACGATCGGGCCGGACCCCAGGATGAGGATGCTTTGGATGTCTTCGCGCCTTGGCATTGGGTGGGCCCGCTGGAAACGGGGAAATCGGGGGGAAATAAAGCCGAAGGGGCCCTCCCGATCCAGAAAAAAGGAGAAGTTCTTCCCCCGGGGAAGAAATGGATAGGATCCTCTTCCTCCCGGCACCCTCTGGAGGACGTATTCATCCGAAGACAGCCATGATTCGCCGACCCTGGTTTCCCCTGAGTAGTCGGCCCGCCTGGGTCCTGGCCCTGGCCCTGGCGGGCGCCTTGCTCCTCTCCTGCCCCGCCGGGGGAACGGACCGGCCCGGGGAGATCCTGGTCTACCCCGACGGGAGGGGAAACTGGCGCCGGGCCTCGTCTTTCTGGGAGATTCCCATGGAATGGCGGGACCAGGTCAAGCTGGTCGCCCAGGTGGCCCGGGTGTCGGCCTTCGACAAGGTGGTGCTGTCCTCGGGGCGTTCCGTTCACCTCCTGGGCCTGGGCCTTCCGGACCCCCTGGTCTTACCTGCGGGGTTCGCCGAAAGGGCCCGGGAAAAGCTGGAAGAACTCACCCGGGGCAAGTGGGTCCACGTGGAGCCCGAGGATTCGTCCGAGCTTCCCGGCGGCGGTTCCCTGGAGGGGTATGTCTGGCTCCCGGGGGGAGTCTGCGCCAACGAGGAACTCCTCAGGGAAGGCAGGGCCCTTCTCTTCCTGGAAAGACCAGGTCTTCGCAGGCGCGACCCCTTGCTGGCGGCCGCAAGGAAAGCCCAGAAGGCCCGGGCCGGCTGGTTCGGCCGGAAGGGGTGCACCCGCCCGCACACCGGCCCCCTCCCCTTCCTCAAGGGCGGGGTCCTTGGGCTCTATTACAGGGACCCGGACCTCTCCTACGAGAAGCACCTGGCCGATATCCAGGCCGCCGGCGCCGGGTGGGTCTCCTTTCTCTTCACAGGGTTCCTGGACCGGGCGGACTCGACCTACGTGGACCGCTTCGGCCCCAAGACGGTCAGGGACGACCGGCTGGAGAAGACAACCCGCCGCGCCCGGGAGATGGGCCTCCAGGTCATGTATCTCCCAATCGTCCACCTCCGCCACACCGGGGAGGACGACTGGCGGGGAAGCCTCAGGCCCAAGGACCCCAACGCCTGGTTCTCCTCTTACATGGATTTCATCCTCCACTACGCCGACCTGGCCCAGGCCTGGGGGGTCGGGATCTTTTCCGGGGGATCGGAATTCTGCAGCCTGGAGGCCCGGGAAAGCATGTGGCGCTGGGTCTTCCGGAACCTGCGGGGCCGCTTCGCCGGATACCTCACCTATTCCTTCAACTGGGACCACGCCGAGGAGCCCCGCTTCCAGGACATGCTCGACTTCGTGGGCATGACGGCCTACTGGTCCCTCACGAAAAAGAACGATCCCACCCTGGAGGAATTGACCGGCTCCTGGAGAAAGATCCGGAAGGACCTGGAGGGCCTCTACCGGCGCCTGAAGAAACCCATCGTCTTCACCGAACTGGGCTACCCCAGCCAGGACGGGGCCAACAAGGACCCCTGGAACTACGTCATGAACCCGGCCAACGTGGACCTGGCCGAGCAGGCCGACTGCCTGGAGGCCTTCGCCCGGGTCTTCCGGGATCCCGGTTTCCTGATGGGCGTCTTCTTTTTCGATTGGTTCGAAAAGGGCGGGACCCGGGATTCCTCCTATTCCCCCCAGGGCAAACCCGCCCTGGAGGTGATCCGGCGGTTCTTCCGGCAGGCCCCCGCCGCCTGGATCCCCCCCAAACCGGGCCGGCGTTAGGCGACGATGACGGCGCCTCCGGCGGCCCCTGCAATTCGTCCGGGGTGATGCCTCGAATCAAGACTCCCTTTCCCCGGAGGGTGTAGACCCATCCCCTTTTCTCTTCTATCCTGGTCCGAAGATTGGACCCTTTCCCGGACACCCTTCCGAATCCAGGACCCTGGAACACGCCATGAATTACCCGCGCCTGCTTGTTCCCGCCCTGTGGTTGGCCGCTTCCTTCCTTCCCGTGAGCCTCCCGGCCCAAGCCCCTCCCCCCCCGGACTTCGAGGGTTTCGCCTTCTCCTGGTATACCCAGCCCGGCAAATATCCGCCCACCCGGACCAGGGCCCTCTGCTGTCCCTCCAAGGACAAGAAGTGGAAAAAAGCCGTCTGGAAGGGCCACCCCTATTGCGACTTCCTGGCGGAGAACGTGGACGCCTACACCGCCGGCGGCCGGAGCAATCTCTCCATGAAGGTCACCCCCCCTCCCTCGGGCGGAAGGGCGGCCGGGGCGGAGATCCAAAGCGCCTCCACCTTCGGCTACGGCTCCTTTCGGGTCCACATGGCAACCCCCACTCGAAGCAACAACTATCTCAAGGAAGGAACTTCCAGTGCCTTCTACCTCAGGGTTCCCGGAAAGGGAGAGATCGGCATCGAGATCCGGAGCAAATTCCAGGGACTGATCGGCTACAAGCGGGGCATCGCCGACCTGGTGGTGAGGGATTTCTCCGGCGCGCCGCCCCGCTCCTGGAGAGGGACGGGCGTGCTCTACTTCGATCCCAGCACGGGTTTCCACTCCTTCGGATTCGATTGGAGGGCGGGGAGGGTGGACTTCTACGCCGACAACTCCAGGCTGGCCGCCCTCACATCCTCCACCTTCCCCATCCCCGCCGGCGCGGGAAACCTCCTTCTCTCCCACTGGACGGGAGACCCCTCCTGGACGGGCGGCCCTCCCCGCGACAAGAAGGGCAAATACGTCACCAACTACCTGACCGTGGACTGGGTGAGCTGGACGCCCGTCTTCTTTTCCTCCACGCCCGGCGAGATCTCCCTCTCCGCCGGGGGAAGGGCGGACCTGCGGCTCCAAGCCGGTTCCCGGTTCGCCGGAAAACCCTACCTGGTGCTTTCAGCCTTTTCGGAGGTGAGCAACCCATTCGACCTGGGATACGTGAAAGTTCCCCTTTCGCCCGATACCTTCACATTCACCCTTTTCGGGATGGCCAACTCTTCCCTCTTCCCCGGCTTCATGGGCAAACTCTCCACCCGGGGAACGGCACAAGCCTCGGTTATCCTCCCCCCCGGCCTCAGCCTCCTTCTCAAGTACCGGTCCCTGCGCTTTACCTGCGTGTCCCTGGACCCGGCCCGGGTCTTCGTCACCAACCCCGTGCTGGTGCAACTGGTTCCCTGAGCGGGGAGGGATCCTCCCTCCCCGCTCGAGGGGAGCAGCCTTTCCCTTTCAGGGAACCAAAGTGACCACGATCGGGTTGGATGCCACGGTGAACCAGTTGAGGGCGGCGTTGATGCCCAGGTAGGCGAAGTGGAGCTTCAGCCCGGCCAGGGCGGGGCTCAGGCCGGTGGGAACATTCAGGCCCGCCGTTCCCTGGCCCGCGGCGTTGAAGGTCCCGATGAAGCCCGGGAAGGTGGTGGTGTTGGCCATGGAGAGGAAGATGAAGGTCGACCAGTCAAGGTCCAGGGGAAGGGTAAGATATCCGCCCAAGGGATATCCCAGATTGGTTTCCTTGAGTGTAGTCAGGACCACGTAGACCCGGTTGGCCCGGGCCGGGAGGGCGTCAAGGAAGAAGTTGGCCTGCCCCCCCGTGGAGAGGTGAATGGCCGTCTTGTTCGTCTTGAAATAGACAGGCGTGTAGTTTACCCAGTCCACGTAGAAATGGGTGTTCTTGTTGGGGGGCAGTCCGCTCCAGAGAGGGTTGCCCGTCCAGGCGTTGAAAAAGAGCCTTCCGGGCATGCTGGGCGTGGGCAGGACGGCGTTGGTGACGACTTTGACCAGCTTGCTGTCCACAAAAAACTCGACCCGGTTGGTGTACCAATCGAACCGGTAGGTGTGGAATCCCTTGCTGGGATCGAAGGGCAGAACCACCGGGGCCTGGTAGCTCCTGCGCCCTCCGCCGGGGAGATTCTTGTGCATCACGATGTCCAGGAGCCCCGTATTCGGACCGAAGGCCCCCTGCCAGCGGCTCCGGAACTCCATGTCGATCTCGGCCTGCTTGCTCCAGTAGAAGAAGGCGTTGGTCACCCCCTGGGAAGGGTTCCCCGTGGGGCCCGCCACCTTGAGCCGGGCCATGTAGGAGCCGTAGGCGTTGGTGAACTTGGTCGCCACCTGCCCGCCGAAGGCCTTGGGAGGAGGAGGACCGAGATAAGCGGAAACCTTGATATCCAGCTTCCCGGTGATGGTCTTTACGTTCTGAGGGGCGATGTAGACGTTCCAGTCCATCCCCCACTTCTCCCAGATGCCGTTGGGCGAGGGGCAACAACGGGTGGAAGGATCCCCGGGATTCCAATACTTGCTGGCCGGGGTCGGGTAGTTGTAGTTGAAGGTGTCGAAGAAGGGCCGGGGCCCCTGGGCGGGGAGGGCGGAAAACGCTCCAAGGCAAACCAGGAGGGCGCCTCCCCTGGCGAGAAGTTTCCCCAGTCGGGGAGGGAGAAGGGTGGATCCGTGGGAAAGCGAGACTTCCATGAGACCTCCTAACGATCCGGAAAGGGGTTCCAAGAGGAAAAGGAGCGACTGAAATCAAACAGGTGGAAGATGGAGGCTAGCCGGGAGGAGCCCGGGTTTCAAGAAAAATTCCAGGAGAATCTCCGGATTGTGGACAAGCACCCCGATCCCCACGAATCCCGAACCCAAGTCCAACAAGCGACTCACCCCGGGGCACCCAAAACGGGCCACGAACGATTATAGTCCGATTTTCGAACGCTCAAAGGCTACTTTCTAGGAAACCGCAGGGCCGTGACCGATCCATCCATACCGGCTACGAGGCACACCCCATCCTTTCGGGCCCCTGGAGAGGCCATCACGTAGAGGCCGGGCGTGGCCTGGTAAAGGCCCATCAGCTTCCCCGTCCCGGCATCCAGGGCCGCCGCGAGCCCCTTGTCCGACACGACGTAGACCCTTCCTCCCTTTTCCACGGGAGGAACGGGAATCCGCCCCAAGGGAAGAGAGGCTTTCCAGATCTCCCTCCCCCGGGAATCCAACCGGATAAGCCCCTGGTTCAAGGTCCGGACATTCAGGAATTCACCCTCCGGGGAAGACCCCAAGGCCGAGACACCTTTCCTTCTCCAGGAGTCCGGCTTTCCCTTGGCGTCGTACCGACCCAGGAGATAGCCCCTGTCGCAGAGGTAACACCACGCCCCGCCCGCGACGGGCCCGCAATCGGCAGGTGCGTAGTAACGGGCCGCCCCCTTGGAGGCCCTGGGCCCGGAGACCTTCCATCGGAGCCGTCCGGTTTTCCGGTCCAGGGCATAGAGATTGCCGTCCCAGGCCCCGAAGAGGAGGAGATCCCGCCAGGCGGCGGGCCTGGACTCGATGGTGAAACCGGCCCGGCGGAAGGCCCAGGCCTCCTTTCCGGTCTTTCCGTCCAGGGCGTGGAGGACGCCGGCGCTGTCCCCGATGTAGACCCGTCTTCCCGCAACCAGGGGGGGACCGTAGAGGGGCGCCCCGGCGCGAAAGGCCCAGAGGATCCCGCCCTCCGGGCCGAAGGCGTAGACCTTTCCGTCTCCACATCCCAGGACCGCCCCCCGCCCCAGCCGGGCGGGGCTCCCCACC
>Ga0256831_1001874_pt1 | contig 11052 bp, 6 predicted proteins | sample 132544metaG_FD_189087 | JGI IMG/M metagenome (GOLD analysis project Ga0256831, IMG submission 189087) | Hydrothermal vent microbial communities from Lau Basin, Pacific Ocean - 132-544 | ecosystem: Environmental > Aquatic > Marine > Hydrothermal vents | place: Pacific Ocean: Lau Basin | collected... | reverse complement strand
TAAATATGTTTTATGTTTTGCTACATTTCGTACCAACAGATAAAAATTATAAAAAAATAATCAGAAGTAGTGACATTTTATTAGAATTGTTGTATAATCCGTTTATCCTGAGTGGTTCGACTACTGTAATATGTGGTCCAACATTATCTATAGAGGGACATGTGGTTAATTGGTGTGTGGGTGATTTCGTTTGAGCTACTAATACTAGCGAGAGACTACCCCCTAAAGATTACTCTCTCCTTCACCGTTGGCTTTTTAGGGCCGGCTCTATGCAGAACGGCCACCCGGGGTATTTTGACTTAAAACTTTTTTATATAAAGTTTTTAATTTAATATCTTTATCTTAATTTTTCTTAAGAAACATCAAACACAAAAAACATCAAAAATAAACTTATCACGGATACTGTAGGCTATTCTAAAATTTAATAGTGTATAATGTTGAAAATTATAGTTTTAAATGTGGAGAGATATCAAGTGAATGTATTAATAATAGGTGCAGGTGGACGTGAGTATTCAATAGGAATGGCTCTTAAAAAAGATGAAAAAGTAGAGAAGATATATTTTGCCCCTGGTAATGGAGCAACTGATATGTTAGGTGAAAATCTAGCAATATCTGATTTTAATGAGTTGGCTGATTTTTGTGAAGAGAATAGTGTTGAGCTTACGATTGTAGGACCTGAAGCTCCTTTGGTAGATGGGATTGTAGACCTATTTGAAGAGCGTGGTTTAAAGATTTTTGGACCTTCAGCACAAGCTGCACAGTTAGAGGGTTCTAAAATCTTTATGAAGAACTTTTTGGCACGTCATAATGTTCCTACAGCTAAATATATTGAGACTGATTCGCTTGAAGAGGCGTATAAGTTTATTAATAGTCTTCAAGCCCCTATTGTGGTCAAAGCTGATGGGCTTTGTGGTGGTAAAGGGGTGATTATTGCCCAGAGTCATGATGAGGCAAAAGAGGCAGCAGGGGAGATGTTGTCTGGTAACTCATTTGGTGATGCAGGAACTTCTATTGTGGTTGAGGAGTTTTTAGATGGGTATGAGCTTTCGGTATTTGCTATTTGTGATGGTGAGGATTATGTGGTACTTCCAGCAGCTCAAGACCATAAGAGATTGCTTAACAACGATGAGGGACCAAATACAGGTGGTATGGGTGCATATGCTCCAACTCCTCTGGTCAATGATGAGATTTATGCAAAACTTGATGAGCGTGTGATTATCCCAACCCTAGAGGGGATGAAAAATGAAGGTATGCCCTTTAAAGGGGTGCTTTTCATTGGGGTAATGGTGGTTGATGGTGAGCCAATTATCTTGGAGTACAATGTCCGTTTTGGAGACCCTGAGTGTGAGGAGATTATGCCTCTGCTTAAATCATCGGCTCTTGATTTGTTCTATAAAGGGGCAACCAATGATTTAAAAAACTTAGAGGTTGAGTTTCATGATAAGTATGCTGTTGGGGTGGTGATGGCATCAAAAGATTACCCTTATAAAAGCTCTGTTCCTGCTGAGATAATTGTGGATGATATCTACCATGATGAACTTGATGGAAATGCACATATCTCCTATGCAGGAGTGACACGTGAAGAGGATGGAAAACTCTATGCCACAGGTGGTCGAGTGCTTGTCTGTGTTGGGCTTGGAGATAGCATTGCAGAGGCTCAAGAGAGAGCTTATCTTTTGGTAGGGCAGGTACATTTTGCAGGTAAACACTCGCGTACTGATATCGCTTATCAAGCACTCTAGGAGCAAATATGAATCAAGAAGAGTCAAGAACCTATCATGTTGTATCAATAGGAAAGCGTCTTAGTGCATTTATGATTGATGATATTGTGGTGACACTGCTTCTTTTTATCATCTTTTTTGAGCAGATTATGCGTATAGATATGCAAGAGCCGATGCAGTTAATTTCATTTCTAGAGACAAATGGTGTCTATTTTATTCTTTTACGTTTTCTCTATCATACCTATTTTACGTGGCAGAGTGGACAGACAGTTGGGAAAAGGTTGCTCAAAATTCGTGTGGTGGAGATGAATAGTGGTCAAATACCATCATTTCAAGTGGCTGTGTTGCGTTCAGGTTTTAGAGTAGTGAGTGAGAGTATCTTCTATTTGGGATATCTGGTTGCCTACTTTACCCCATTGGTTCAGACACTTCATGATAAGTTATCAAACACCGTTGTTGTGGATGCGTAGTTTAGTAGTCTTTTTTCTGCTATCTGTTACGCTTTTAATCGCCAAAGAGACCATTGAGGTCTTTGCCAAGCACGTTAATGCCAATGGCAGGAACTTTGTAGCCGATGAAGAGGTGGTTATTCTTTATAATGGAGCGATGATTAAATCTGACTATGCCCATTATGATAAAAATGCCTCTCTCTTGACACTAAAAGGTCATGTGGAGATGCTTGGTATGGATAATAATCGCGTAGCGAGTAATAAGCTTGTGATTGATACCTCTAAAAAGTCGGTCAAATTCAAAAAACTCTTTTTATCAGGAGAGGATGATTTATGGATAGACTCCTCAGAGGCATCTAAAAGAGGAAAAGATTACATTTTACACCAAAGTAAAATCTCCTCTTGTAATGTGGAAAACCCTGATTGGACAATTGAGTTTAATCGTGCCCATTATCATGATGATATGAAATATGTGACGATGAAAGATGCCAAGTTGCGTTTTTTTGATACCACCATTTTCTATTTTCCATATTTGGCATTTCCTACCAACAATAAACGTACTACAGGGGTTTTACCACCACGTTTTGGCTCTCCTGACTTGGAGGGATTTCTCTATGAACAGCCATTTTTTTACGCCCCTACAAACAGTTTTGATGTGGAGTTTAATCCACAAATTAGAACCAACAGAGGAAGAGGCTTTCACACCACTTTACGTTTTGTAGACTCCAACCACTCTAATGGCTATTTTAGAACAGGATATTTTCAAAATATAGACTCCTATGTCAATGATTATAACGTCAATAAAGAGCATTGGGGGGCAGAGCTTTTTTATCAATCAACAGATGTTTTAGATGAAAATATCAAGCCTGAGGGGTATGATAGTGGACTCTATGTAAACATGACACACCTTAATGATAGAGAGTATCTAAATCTACAGAAAAATTCAGCATCAGCCCATCTGAAATCAAACTTAATTGAGTCACGTGTTAATGCTTTTATGTATGATGAAAAAGATTATTTTGGACTCTATGGACGATACAATATAGACACAAGCAAGAGAGATAATCATCGTACTCTTCAAGAGTTTCCCTCTTTGCAATACCATAAATATTTAACAGAACTTCCACTAGATGGTCTCTTTTATCTTATAGATGCACGATGGCGTAACTATCTAAGAAAAACAGGAAGTCAAGCCTCTCAAACAGAGATAGATATTCCTCTGACCTATTTTAACTCATTTTTTGATAACTATTTGGATATCTCTTTTTCTGAAAACCTCTATCTTAGTCATATCGACTTTAGAACACTTGAAGAGAGTGGTAAAAATTATCAATATTATAGAAACTATCATACCCTTGAACTCTCCAGTGACTTGGTTAAAAAGTATGATAACAGTGTTCATACCATTCATCCCTCTCTGACCTACGTTCGACCAAGTATAGAGTATGAGTCTCTCTCTTATGACAAATTAGCAGTGGAGCAACAGGAGCTATTTACCACACAAACAAAAGAGGAACAGCTCTCTTTTGGATTAAATCAGTATCTCTATGATGGCAATCTTGATATGAATTTTTTTCAAAAAATGAGCTTTACCTCCTATCCTAACCGAGAGGAATCCACAGGAGATTTGGTTCATGAACTGGGCTACCGTAAGGATGGTTTAAATCTCTATAGCAATATCACCTACGCATGGAATGAGAAGCGAATACGTTCACTCACCTCCTCTCTTGGATATAATCAAAGCAACTATGATATAATGTTAACACATTTCTATAATTATGATTTTTTATTTGATAATAAGAAAACAAGCTTTATCAATATTGGGGCAGTTTATCGTTATAATAGTATAAACCGTTGGTTTTCTAATATAGATTATGATTTAGAACAAGGTTTTAATCATCAATGGAAATTGGGTTGGGCACATAAGCAGAAGTGTTGGGATGCAAAAATATCAGTAGGTCAAGAGGTGATTCCAAATCGAGAAGACTCTTTTAAAAACAGCTCCCTCTATCTTGAACTTAACTTTCACCCATTTGGTGGTATAAAACAAAATTATGAACAAGATTTTTCTACAGAAGGTGTAAAATAGATGAAAACAGAGGCAAAAGTAGGACTTTTTATTACGCTATCATTGGTTTTTCTTTTTGGACTACTCTCTCAGCTTAGTAGCTTTGATAATTTCTTTAAAAAGTCTTACCCAGTTATGGCAAAAATAGATGATGGATTGGGTTTAAAAAACAGAGCAAAAGTAAAATTTAAAGGTGTTAATATTGGATATGTGGATAGTGTAACCCTACAAGGTAATGATGTTGTCTCTCATTTATTGATTGATGAGGGGGTTAAAATCCCTTCTGACTCTATTATATCTGTCTCCCAAGATTCACTACTTGGGGGTAAATTTTTGGACATTAAGCCAGGAGAGTCAACTGAAATGTTAGCACCCAATATGATACTCTCAAAAGAGACAAAACAGTCAAGTATTGCCGATGCTTCAACGGCTGCTGATGAAGCATTTCAAGAGATAAAGCTATTGGTAAAAGATATACGGGGGATGCTCTCCGAGGGGGGAAAAGATGATATTCAAAGCTCTTTAGAAAATATACGTGAGTTCACCACTCTGCTATCCTCTATTAGTAAAGAGGATAATAGAACCATTCATGAGATTATTACAAATTTGAAGAGTACACTTCTTAATATTGATGCTACGGTTTTAAAATTTGGGGCGATGAGTGAGGATATTACAAAAACGTCACAAGGATTCTTGACCATGAGTGAAGATATCTCAAAAACAGCTAAAGATTACTCCTCTATAAGTGATGATATTAGCAGAGCTACCAGAGATTTTAGCCGAACCACCAGAGATTTTAGTCAAACAGCCAAAGATTACTCCTTGGTTGCCAATAATGTGAACAAGGATTTACCTGCTATTATGGCAGAGATTAAATCTATTACGGAGTACCTTAACCGTATTGGGGCAACCTTGGATAAGAAGCTTCCTCCTGCAATGGATAAGTTTGTGTCACTGGAGGATAATCTAAACAATACTATTGTTCAAAAAGATAGCAGTCTCAATAAAGCCCTCACCTCGGTTGATGGGTTCTTCACAGGGGGAACAGAGACAATGGAGAAGATAGACAAGTATCTTGATAGTATGGTCAAGAGTGAACTTCATGTGGAGATGCGTTCGGATGAGGTCTATGATGCAGGGGGGTACTCCAAGTCAAAAATTAATGTGGCACTCAAACCTGACCAGACACGATACTACATGATTGGATTAACCTCTGGACCAGACTTCTCCTATGATGAGAGTTATGAAAAGGGGTATGAGGGGAACAAGGTACACCAAGATGGTAACTATCTTCTCTCTGCCCAGTATGGTAAACGTTTTGATGATATGCTTTTCCGTGTGGGTTTAATTGAGGGACAGGGTGGTTTTGGATTTGACTACTATGCCAAAAATGATAGGTTGAAGTTTAGCTCAAACCTCTATGACTTTAATGCGATTAACGATGTCAGAGGAGACAATCCAAATCTTAGTGCAACGCTTAGGTATCAGTTTTTTAAACATATTAATGCCTATGTTAGTGGAAATAATATCTTGAATAAAAGTGCAAACTCTATCTCTTTTGGGGTTGGGGTTAGTTTTGTGGACAATGACCTTAAATCTCTCTTGGGTTCAGCCGCCTCTGCTTCCAAGTAATAATAATAGGAGAGTATAATGAAAAAAATAGAAAAGAGACGTGCCATCTTTAGGGATAGAGAAGATGCTTGTAACGCTTTGATTGAGATTTTGCCCAAACATATTCTAACATCAGAAGAGACGGTGGTATTGGGAATTAGTGAGGGGGGAGCCTATTTTGCAGATAAGATAGCTCAAGCTCTTAATAGTAGAATGGATTTACTTTTAACCGAATCTATCTACTCGAATATTAATAAAAAACTTCCCATTGCAATGGTGGGGGAGACGGAAGAGTTGGTTATGCACAAAGCATTAATAGACTCTTTTGGGGTCTCAAAAGATTATATCTATAATGAAGCGTCTCGTAAATATAATCAAGTTATTTTTAGTTATATTCAAAAATATAGAAATGGAGAAGTTCTAAATGGATTGGAGGATAAGTATGTTGTTTTAGTAGATGAGTGTGTAGAGACAAGTTTGACGATGCTTACGGCTATTAAAACAGTTATTGCCCTTGGTGCGAAGAATGTTTTTATAGTTGTACCTATTCTGGATAACATTGTCTACAGAAGCTTACTCAATGTTTGTGACAATCTTTTCTGTTCACAGAAAATTGATGACTATATCTCAATAGAGTACTATTATGAGACGATAGAGGAGTTTACTTTTGACGAGATAGATGCGTTGATGTCAAAAGCGAAAATAAGAAACCAAGAGATAAAATTAAGAAATAAAATTAAAATTAAAAATGAAGGATAAACCCTAAATGAGTGAGAAAATTATAGATATATCGGTAAATAATCTAAATGAAAAATATACCTTTGATAAGGTAGCCAAACAGGCAAGTGGAGCTGTGTTGTATCAAATTGGAGATGCGGTGCTTCTATCAGCTGTTGCTATTGACCCAAAACCTGTAGATGAAGACTTTTTACCACTAACTGTACAGTATGTAGAAAAATCATATGCAGCAGCTAAAATCCCTGGAGGATTTGTTAAAAGAGAGACCAAACCAGGGGATTTTGAGACCTTGACCTCTCGGATAATTGACCGTTCACTAAGACCACTTTTCCCAAAAGGGTTTCACTATCCTGTAGTTATCTCGGTAACTGTTCTCTCTGCTGATGCGTCGGTGGATATGCAAGTAGCTGCGATGCACGCAGCCTCTGCCTCACTCTACACCTCAGATATCCCTGTCAATCAAGTGGTATCTGCTGTTCGTCTTGGAAAAATAGATGATGAGGTCTTAATCAACCCCACGTTAATAGAGCAAGAGAACTCTTCATTGGATTTGTTGGTTGTGGGAACAGGTTCTGATGTACTGATGATTGAGATGTGCGTCAACGCGTCAGAGGTAGAGTATGTGCAACAGACCAATGAGCTTGAAGAGGATGAACTCCTAGAGATTATTGATGTGGCACAAGGGGCGATAGAGAGAGCAACTACAGAGTATATCACAGGGTTTGAGTCTGCTAAAAAAGAGGAGATAGAGGTCATTCTAGCAGAGGATAAAGAGGATATGGAGCTTTATACTTTTATCCAAGATAACTACGCTGATGCCGTCTCAAAAGCTGTACAGTCAATGGCAAAAAGCGAAAGAAGCACCGAGCTTAAAAAAGTACGAGAGAGTATTATGGAGGCACTAGAAAGCAAAGGGGAAGAGGCAGACAAAGAGCTGGTATCTAAGATGTTAGAAGCCTATAAAAAGTCAGTTGTGCGTTCACTAATTCTAAATGAGAATATTCGAGCTGATGGAAGAGCCTTAAATGAGGTGCGTCCTATTGATATTGAGATTAATCTGCTTCCCTCTGTACATGGCTCATGTCTCTTTACACGAGGGCAAACACAAGCTTTAGTAACAGCCACGCTAGGTGATGCTAAATCATCTCAATCTTATGAATTAATTGGCTCTAAAAATGCTCTCTATGAGACCTTTATGGTACATTATAACTTCCCTGGTTATTCAGTAGGAGAGGCAAAACCTGCCAGAGCACCTGGGCGAAGAGAACTGGGTCATGGAAATCTAGGAAAAAGAGGATTGGAGCCTACGCTTGATTTAAAAAGAGATGGTACAGTACGTTTGGTATCTGAAATCCTAGAATCAAATGGTTCATCTTCTATGGCAACGGTTTGTGGGGGTTCATTGGCATTAAAAGCAGCAGAAGTGGAGACCTCTAAACTTGTAGCTGGAATCGCAATGGGATTGGTTACCGATGGCACTAAAAACTGTGTTCTTTCTGATATTATGGGATTAGAAGACCATGATGGAGATATGGATTTTAAAATCACAGGAACAGCCGATGGGGTAACTGCGATGCAGATGGATATTAAATTGGGAGGAATAGAAGCCGATGTACTCAAAGAGGCACTCTATCAAGCCAAAGAGGGGCGACTGCATATCCTAAATATTATGGAAGAGGCACTACGCACCATGTCTCCAAGCAAAGCCCTCCCTGCGATGGTTCAGTTTGAGATAGAGAGCAGTCATGTTCCCGCTATTATCGGTAAAGGTGGGGGAACCATTCGTGAGATTATCGAAAAACACTCGGTAAATATCGACATCGACCGTGACAGCAATAGCGTCAAAATTACAGGAGCTTCAAAAGAGGATGTAGAGGGAGCAAAAGCGTTTATTGATACCATTATCTCCACCCCTGTCAAAAAACAGATGCTCTATGAGATTAATAAGCAGTATAAAGGAAAAATCAAAAAAATTGTTGAGTTTGGAATGTTTATCGAAATGCCAGATGGCTATGATGCCCTGCTTCATATCTCAAAAGTAGCCAAATCAAGGGTTAATAACCTAGAAAATATGTACAACGTAGGCGATGTAATTAATATTATTGTATTGGAGCAAAAAGGTAAAAAAGTAGAGCTTTGTACCCCTGCATATTTAGTATAAATTAATTACCTCCATGAGTTAATGTCCTATTAATAGACATTAGCTATAATCGCGATGATACGAACATCTTATATTTGGAGTTTAAATGTTAAAAAAAATATTATCCATGAAGGTAGCCGTGGTGCTACTCTTTGTGTTTGGTGTTGTTATTGGTGTAGCAACATTTATTGAAAATGATTACGGTACGCAGACGGCTAGGTCGCTGATTTATTCAGCACGATGGTTTGAAGCTTTTCTTCTCTTTTTTATTATTGTGCTTATGTATAATATGGTTAAGTTCAAAAGCTATAAAAAAGCAAAATGGTCTACATTTCTTTTTCATGGCTCTTTTTTGGTTATTGCTATTGGGGCTGTGTTGACCCGTTATGTAGGGTTTGAGGGGATTATGCACATTCGTGAGGGAAGCACGGCGAGTACAATGGTCTCTGATGTAAAAATACTACAGATAGATGCTACTCGTGGTGAGCAGAAGGCTCATTTTGAATCGCCTCAGTTCTTCTCTTCTATGACTACTAACTCCCTTAGTGAATCTCTATCTCTTGGTAATAAAAGTGTAAAGGTAGAGCTTTTGGAGTATCTTCCTGCTGTGGAGAAGCAGATTGTACCTGATGAGAAAAATGGGAAGATGATACTCTCTCTTAAGGTAAGTGGGGGAATGAAGGGTAAAGATATTCAGCTTAGTAAAGGTGAACATTATGATGCAGGTTCTTTTATTGTTACTTTTGGTGATACCCATCAACATAGTGATGGAAAAGCCTATTTTAATATTAAACAAGCAGGAGATAAGCTAGAGGTAGAGACAAATTTTGACCTTAAAACCCTCTCTATGTTGACTAGAAAAGAGCAGAATCTTACCAAAGGGACAAATCTGTTTGAGCGAAAAAAGCTCTATCAGTTTAATGGTAATGGTATGGTGGTGCTAAGAGAGGTGTATGATAAAGCTTCACGCAAGTTTGTAAATACCTCTCTAAAAACTGTGGGTGGAAAACCTGAAATGACCCGCTTTAGAGTCTCTGTAGGAGAGGAGAGTCAAGAGGTGACACTGCTCTCTTTTGCAGGAAATGAGGGCGATGTCAAAACATTAAAATTTGGAGATGTGGAGGTCAAACTTAGCCTTGGAGCAAAAGTGATTGATTTGCCATTTGCCATTAAGCTTAATGATTTTCAGCTAGAGCGTTACCCTGGTTCTAATAGCCCATCATCTTATGCAAGTGAGGTGGTGCTACTAGATAAAGAGCAGGGGATAGATATGCCATTTAGGATTTATATGAACCATGTACTTGACCACAGAAACTACCGATTTTTCCAATCCTCTTATGACAGAGATGAGAAGGGGACGATTCTCTCCGTGAACCATGACCCTGGAACGCTTGTGACCTATATTGGGTATCTGATGATGATAATAGGAATGTTTTGGAATCTTTTTGCTAAAAATAGCCGTTTCCAAAAGCTCTTAGCACGAAGTAAAAAGCTTCAAAATAGTAGCATGGCACTCTTGGCTTCATTGGTAGTATTGACACTGGCTACACCGACCGAGGCGAGTGTTCCTGTTATTGATAAGGCAAGTCAAAAGATATTGGAGTCCTATGATGCCAATGTGGTAGAGCGATTTTCAAGGCTTATTGTTCAAGATAGACAGGGGAGAATGAAACCCATAGATACCCTAGCCCATGAGATTGTGGCGAAACTCTCAGGTAAAACCTCTCTTTATGGGGTGGATTCAAGTGCGATTTTCCTAGGAATGACCACCAATCCGATGTTTTTCCAAGATTTGGAGATGATAAAAATCTCACATACCAAAGTGGCACAAGATATCGGTTTGGATAAAGATGCCAAATATGCAAAATTTTCTGATTTTTTTGATGAGAAAAATGGATATAAACTGGCAAAACAGCTAGAGATATCAGCACGAAAGAAGCCTTTTGATAAGAACCAATATGATACACAGTTGATTAAGATTGATGAGCGTCTAAGCGTGGCATATATGGTATATATGGGAACGCTATTACAGATTTATCCTATTCCAAAAGATGCCAATAACCGATGGGTCAACCCACAAGAGGCGATTAAAACCTTTCCTGAAAAACTATCAACCATGATTCGTCAGATAACAGGACACCTTTTTAATGGAGTAGAGCAAGGGATAAAAGATGGTAACTGGACAGATGCTAACCAAGCCCTTGATATTATGACAATGTATCAAAAAAAGTTTGGAACTAAGGTACTTCTCTCTGATACACACGTGGATATAGAGCTAAAATACAATAGCTTAGGGTTGTTATCAAAAATTGTTCCTATCTATCT
>Ga0256831_1001873_pt1 | contig 11054 bp, 10 predicted proteins | sample 132544metaG_FD_189087 | JGI IMG/M metagenome (GOLD analysis project Ga0256831, IMG submission 189087) | Hydrothermal vent microbial communities from Lau Basin, Pacific Ocean - 132-544 | ecosystem: Environmental > Aquatic > Marine > Hydrothermal vents | place: Pacific Ocean: Lau Basin | collected... | reverse complement strand
TTTCAGCACCCATCCCCGACCCTTCCCTCACAAAGGGAAGGGAGAAATGGAGGTGATTAGTTAATAAAAATAGCTATTTGAAAATTATCTTGTTTTATAACTAAATAGTATTTTTTTGTGAAAAAAGCGGTGCTATTGCGGCTTACCCTGTGAAATAGGCTTCGCCTAAATTGAAAATTTATTTCACTGGGGGGTTGCAACTTCCTGCTTTGTAAGGGAGGATTGAGGTGGGTTCTAAATAAAAATTTTTGCTAAAAGATGTGTCATAACGAAAGCATAAAATGGAGGGAATGGCAAAACTCAAAGCATTACTCTTTTTGTTTATGAAAAATTTAGGCAACATATAATTCGGATTAAGTCTTCTTATTTTTCAAAACATTTTTTGCAATATTTATGTTTTATCTTAGTATATTTAATATAGTGCCTATCTGAAAATGGATACTATTATATTTAAGCCTTAGAAATAAAAAATATTGCAGTGATGGAGATTAATTTGAAAAGAGGATATTTGGACAAAAACAAAAAACCCTTTGTAATCGCAGGTCCTTGTGCAGGAGAAACAGAAGAACAAGTGATGGAAACAACAATTGCTTTGGCAAAAACAGCTAAAGTTGATATGCTTCGTGCAGGTATTTGGAAACCTAGGACAAGACCCGGAACATTTGAAGGAATAGGTGCAGAAGGGTTGAAATGGATGGTTCAAGCCAGAGAAGAAACCGGTTTACCCATCACGGTAGAAGTAGCAAATACAAATCACATCGAACATGCTTTAAAACACGATATAGATGTTCTTTGGATTGGGGCGAAAACTACAGTAAATCCCTTTTCAATGCAAGAAATTGCAGATGCACTAAAGGGTACAGATGCCAAAGTGTTGGTAAAAAACCCAATAAACCCCTCTCTTGCATTGTGGCTTGGTGCTATAGAACGATTGGAAAATGTCGGTGTGAATGTTCTTGGTGTAATACACAGGGGATTTAGTGATTTTGGCAATAAAAAATATAGAAATAATCCTACTTGGCAGATTCCTATTGAGTTGATGTTAAAAAGACCGGATTTGGCAATAATCAATGATCCCAGCCATATTTGTGGTAATAGACATTTGTTGGGTTCTGTTGCTCAAAAAGCAATGGATCTTAATTTTGATGGAATCATGATCGAGGTTCATCGCGATCCTGACAATGCTTGGAGCGATGCTATGCAGCAAATCACTCCATCGGCTTTTGATGAGTTAATAGGCGGTTTAGTAATACGCAATGAAAAGGGAATTGGTCAAAATGCACCTGAAGAACTAGAAGAGAATAGAAGAAAAATAGACTCTATTGATGAGGAATTAATCAATATCCTTGGGAAAAGAATGGATATAGTGAGAAAAATAGGTGAGTACAAAAAAGTCAATAATACTTCGGTTTTTCAAAAATCAAGATGGAAAGAAATCGTGGATCAAAGGATTAAATTAGGAGAATCACTGGATTTGAGTTCAGGTTTCATCCAAAGGATACTCAAAGCTATCCACGATGAGAGTATCAATATCCAAGAAGGGATATTGAATAAAAAGTGATATTCACAAACATAAAAAATCTTGGGCTATTAGCATAAAGCCTTTAGATTACAGAGCTTTCAATGCTTTTAATGCTTCTTCTATATGTTTTTCCGCTTTTTTCATGCTGTTAAAAATATACACGATTGTGCCTTTTTTATCTACAACATATGTCACTCTACCGGCAATCATTCCTAAATATTTGGGTACACCAAACATTTTTCTAACATCTTTATCAGTATCTGCTAACAGGGTAAAAGGTAAATTGTATTTTTTGGCAAATTCTTTATGAGATTTCACATCATCGCTGCTTATTCCTATTACTTTAGCATCTAAATTTTTAAAAGTTTCAAATTCATCTCTGAAAGAACAAGCTTCTTTAGTACAACCCGGTGTGTCATCTTTGGGATAAAAATAGATTACTATTGCTTGCTTACCAAGTATTGAATCTATCGAAAAAATATTATTGTTTTGGTCTTTAAGTGTGAAACTTGGGATTTTATCCCCAACTTTAAGATTTGAGGATTGTGCATTCGTTTTTGCTATTAAAACGACTCCAAATATAATTATTAATGCAAATAGATATTTCATCGTTATGTTATTTATTAATTTATGTTCGCTTTATTACCAATTTAACACGAATATCGATTGTATGTTTTAGATCTGCCTTATAAAACCAATTTTTTCTTTAATTTTTGTCTTTTGGTCGACAAAATACCTTGTTTAATCTAAATACCGTCTAAAACCATATACTGTGTCTTGCATAGTACTATAATTTATCATATCTTTGCATTATCAATTAAATTAATAATAATTATGAAAGTAGAAAACACAAAGGCACAGATGAGAAAGGGGTTTCTGGAAATGATAACTCTACTTATAATTTCTGAGAAAGAGTCATATCCTTCAGATATTATAAAAAAGTTGAAAGAAAACAAACTAATTGTAGTGGAGGGTACAATGTATCCATTATTAACACGGTTGAAAAATGCCGGTTTTTTGAGCTATAATTGGAAAGAATCTTCTTCAGGACCTCCAAGAAAATACTATAGTTTGACTGAATCCGGTCAAGATTTTCTAGGAGAGTTAACCGAAACCTGGAATGGATTAAAAAATGCAGTAGAATCATTATCAAAAACAAAATAAAAAACAATAAAAATGAAAAAGATAGTTAATATAAATTTAGGAGGTTATCCATTTACTATAGATGTAGATGCTTATGAAAAAATGGAATCCTACTTTAGCTCATTGGAAAAATATTTTTCGAACTATGAAAATCCACACGAAATCATATTTGATATTGAGATACGTATGGCGGAATTATTTAAAGAAAATGCAGGTACAAATGCAATTCTTTCAAATCAAGATGTAGAAGAAGCAATCAAAGTATTGGGAACACCGGAAGATTTTTCAAAAGAAGATTTGGAAGAAAATGAAAAAGAAACCGATAACCTTAATAATGACAGAAGTAGGCATTATAAAAGAAGAAGTGAATATAGTGTGGGAAAAAAAATATTTAGAGATCCGGAAAATAAAATAATCGGTGGTGTTTGTTCGGGGCTTGCTACTTATTTCGGAATTCCTGATCCGATTTGGATAAGAATACTCTTTATAGTATTGGTTTTCTCTGGTATTAGTCCGGTAATATACATTATTTTACTGATATTAATCCCCAAAGCGGTAACCGAAGCTGACAGAAAGGAGATGAGAGGAGAGCCTATTGATATTGACACGATCGCCAAATCAATAGAAGACGAAATCGGTAATATCACAGATCAATTTCAAGATTTTGCTTCTTCTTTTAAAAACAGAAGAAAAGATAGAAGAGCAAATAGACGCAGAAGAAGGAGATAAATTCCTCTTTGGGATTAGATTAAGATGATGTTTAAAAGATTGGTTTTTGAAAATCAGCTTTCGCCCCAACCTAAAGGGCGGCTGATTTTCAATTATTTCTCCTTCAGTAGTCGGGGCAAATAAATAATAGAAAATCATTTTGGAGGCTTTTTAACCAATCTCTTTTCGATATATTAAGATAATCTACTTGTAATAAGTGATTTAATACATAAAATACAAATATTTTGTAAATATTATATAAAAAAATATGTGTTTTTCTCGAAATTCGATAAAACTCTACGGTTTTATTGTTATAACTTAGCGTTGTGGGGTCTTGCTTGTGCCATTAAATAACAATAAAACAAACACATGAAAATAATTTTGTTTTTACCCAATAGTACAGGACATAAAAATGATTCTTTTTGGATAAAAAAGAAAAAGAGGATGGCTTATGCTCCAACAACATTAACGGTATTGAGCGGTTTGATACCGAAAGATTTGAATGCTGATATAAGAATTATTGATGAAGGTATTGAAAATATTGATATTGATACTTGGGATGCAGATATCGTTGGGATAAGTGTCTTAACAGCTAATGCTCCTTATGCATATAAAGTGGCTGATAAATTAAGAATGAAAGGTATTACAGTTGTTTTGGGTGGTGTGCACACTAGCTTACTTCCTGATGAAGCCTTTGAACACGCAGATGCGATAGTGATTGGTTTTGCAGAAAAGAGTTGGCCTCGGTTGTTGAATGATTTTTCACTTGGAAAACTCGGCAAAATTTATAAAGATGACGGTTGGGGAGAAGTTTTTCAGAGCAGTTCTTTGCCTCCTCTTGACAGATCATTGCTAAAGCGAAAAAGATATATACTTCCAAATACTCTGGTTGCCACAAGGGGCTGTTACAACAAATGTTCATTTTGTGTTATACCGGTATTTAATAAATCCAAAATGTTTCAACGTCCTATCGGCTGTGTTATCGATGAAATCAAAAGTTTATCAGCGCAAAATATAGTTTTTCTGGACTCAAGTCCGACTGAAGATATTCATTATTCTAAAGAATTGATGAAGGCAATGATTCCATTAAAAGTAAAATGGAATGGTTGTGCTACAACAAAAATTTTGAATGATGACGAGTGGTTGTCTCTTGCAAAAAAGAGTGGTTGTAGAGGTTTATTAATCGGTTTTGAATCGATAAATCAAATGGCCGTTAATGACAATAGAAAAAAATTTAATAATGTCAAAAGATATGAAGAATTGGTGAAAAAACTACATGCTTTAAAAATAATTATTCTTGGAACATTTATATTCGGTTTTGATCAAGATGACAAAAGTGTTTTTGGTGAAATATTGGAATTTGTAAATAGAGCCAAAATCGATATTTTACATTTTTCAATTGCCACACCGTTTCCTAATACTCCTTTCTACGACAGATTAAAAAACGAAGATAGAATATTACATCAAAACTGGGAAAAATATGATGGTTTACACGTGGTATTTAAGCCACAGAAAATGACTCCGCAACAATTAAAAGAAGGATTTTTGGACTTACATAATAAAGCTCATAGTTACCGGTCTATTTGCAAAAGATTATCGGGCAGATACAATAATTTAGGTTTTAATCTGATTGCAAATTGGGGATTTAGACAATATGGAAAATATATGATGCAATAATCGAAAGTGAATTGATATATTAATAGAATGGAGCAAAAAGACTAAAATGAAAATAACTTTTATCAGACCCAATATGTTAAAATCAAAATCAAAGATTGCATTTCAGCCTTTGGTTTTTAGTATTTTAAAAGCTCTGACACCTAAAAACATTGAAATTAATATGTTTGATCAAAGGATTGAGGATATTATTTGGGAGGATAAAACGGATTTGATTGCAATGACTGTAGAAACTTTTGCCTCAAAAAATGCTTATGAGATTGCTGACCGGTATAGAAATATGGGGATTCCGGTTGTCATGGGTGGCTATCACCCTACTCTTGAACCGGACGAATGTTTGGAACATGCAGATGCCGTTGTAATAGGCGATGCTGAACCTAATTGGCCTCAATTGTTAGACGATTTTCAAAAAGGAAAACTAAAGAAAATATATAATAATTCTCATTCATCAAGCTTGCTTGTTACAAATCATGACAGGGCTATTTTTGAAAACAAAAAATATTTTCCGGTAAATTTGATACAATGGGGCAGAGGTTGTCCTTACAACTGTGACTTTTGTTCAATAAAAACATTTTACTCAAAAGGACAATTGATGAGAAAAATGGAAGATGTGATTGCAGAGCTTAAATCCTTAGATGATAAACCGGTTTTTATCGTGGATGATAATCTTTACCACAATAAAACTATGTTTGTAGAATTTCTCTCTAAGTTAAAACCGTTGAAAAAGAAATGGGCGTGCCAAATTTCGTTGACCGTTGCACAGGATAAGAACCTTGTGAAGTTAATGAAAGAAAGTGGATGCTTTATAGCATTGGTTGGAATCGAATCATTCAATAAAAAAAACCTAAAGTTGATGAATAAATCTTGGAATAACGCTTTGCAGGATTATAAATCATCAATAAAGATTTTTAGAGATAACGGAATAATGATTTACGGGACATTTATTTTTGGATATGATTATGACGATATTTCGGTTTTTGATAAAGCCGTAAAGTTTGCTATTGACAATAAGTTTTACATTTCTAATTTCAATCCTCTCTATCCTATGCCCGGTACTCAATTATATAAAAGAATGAAAGAAAGTAGTCGGTTAGTTAGTGAAAAATGGTGGATAGATCCGGATTTCTATTATGGTAAGTCTATGTTTAAACCGATGCTTCTTACTACCGGAGAATTAGAAAAACATTGCTATAAGGCAAAGAGGAAATTCAATTCATATTATTCGATATTCAGACGAATGATTGATCTAAAATCGAATGCCGGAAGTATTAGGAATTTTATTTTCTATATAATATCAAATTTCTCAAATAGACGTGAAATATTAAAAAAACAAGGAGTGAGTTTTGGGAATTCAGGAGATTAAAACTATTGAGTATAATTGTTAATAATAAGGATATGCGTATAAACTTAATTAGACCCAATATAGGTTTTGCTGTTAAAAAAAGCGGGGAAAAGATTGATTTTGTCGATGAAGCCAGAATGGAACCATTGCAATTGGCGGCAATAGCCGGTGTGACCCCTTCTGAATTTGAAGTAAAAATGTATGATGATAGGTTGGAAGATATTCCTTATAATGACAATGTGGATTTGGTAGCAATCACAGTAGAAATATATACAGCCAGAAGAGCATATCAAATTGCTGAAAAGTTTCGCAAACGCAATATTAAAGTTATTCTTGGTGGCATACATGTCAGTTTGATGCCTGAAGAAGCAATGAAGTATGCTGATAGTATTTTGGTTGGAGATGCTGAAAATATTTGGCATCAGGTATTACGGGATCTTAAAAGCGGCTCACTAAAAACGAGATATAATGCAGCCATAAGCTGTCCATCGCCGGGAGTATTTCCTGACCGGACAATATACAACGGAAAAAAATATTTACCATTTGCTTTACTTCAATTTGGTAGAGGATGTCATTATAGTTGCAATTTTTGTGCTATTAGCAGTTATTTTAAAAGACAACATTTCACAAGAAATATCAATGAAATATTGACCGAAATTGAAAGCATGAACAGGAAACTTTTATTTTTTGTCGATGACAATATTGTCGCAAATATTGATGCAGCAAAACAATTGTTCAGGGCTCTAATTCCATATAAAATAAAATGGGTCGGACAAGCATCTATTGATATGACGCGGGATCTGGAATTGATGTCTTTGATGGAAAAAAGCGGCTGTTTGGGACATGTGATAGGATTTGAATCTGTATCTGAACAAGGTTTGAAATTCCTGAATAAATCGCCCAATATAAAAAGGTTTAATCAATATGCTGAACAAATAAAAATACTGGAAGATCATGGGATTCAAGCTTGGGCAGCATTTACTATCGGACATGATAATGAAAACAAAAGCAGTATTGAAAGGACATTGGATTTTGCAAATAAACACAAATTTACATTTGCAGCTTTCAATATTTTAATGCCTTATCCCAATACTCAGCTTTATACAAAATTGGAGCAAGAAAACAGATTGTTGTATAATGGTAAATGGTGGTTGGATGAAAACTATAAATTCAATCACGCCGCTTTTATTCCAAAGAACTTTACACCGGATGAATTAACACAAGCAGCATATTATCTAAAAAGGGAATTTAATAGTTATCCTTCCATAAGCAGAAGATTATTAAAAGCTATAACTAATAGAAAAACCGTGTTGAGAATTGCGATGCTTTTGAGATATAGTCTATTATTCAGAAAGGAGTCTTTTAAAAAACAAAAAATGAGATTTGGAATCAAAAATTGATGATTATGAAATTAACTTTAATATTGCCTGCAATCGGTAAAATAAAAGGAGAAAAGTATATGCGAGCGTGGCAAATGGAACCTTTGTCAATAGCCCAATTATCAGCATTGACACCAGCTGACGTGCAAATCACTTTCTTTGACGACAGAATGGAAGAAATAGATTATGATTACCCTACAGATTTGGTAGCTATTAGTGTTGAAACTTATACCGCAAGGAGAGCTTATCAGATTGCAAACCGATATAAGAAAAAAGGGATTCCTGTTGTTATGGGTGGTTTTCACGCAAGTCTATGTCCGGAAGAAATACTGGATTATGCAGATTCTGTGGTTATTGGTGAAGCCGAAGGAGTATGGAAAACGGTGATTGAAGATTTTAAAAAAGGAGAATTAAAACAAAAATACCGCAAATTTATTTCATTTGGAGATTATGATATTATACCGGACAGAAGCATATATGATGGAAAAGATTATCTTAAAATAACTTTGTTGGAAGCGGGAAGAGGATGCAGGTTTAGATGCGATTTTTGTTCAATACACAATGTTTTTAATCAAAGATATACTCATCGCAATATTGATTCTATTGTCGAGGAAGCCAAAATTTTAAAAGACAAAAACAAACTGTTGTTTTTTGTTGATGACAATATTTGCTCTGATAAAACCTATTCAAAAAAATTGTTTAAAGAACTAATTCCTTTAAATATAAAATGGGTCGGACAAGCAGATATAACAATCGTACAAGATGAAGAATTGATGGAATTAATGAAAAAAAGCGGATGTCAGGGGGTATTGATTGGAATGGAAAGCCTTGATAAAGAAGTGTTGAAAAAAATGAACAAGTCGTTTAATGCGGGTAGAATCGACCCGGCTCAAGCAGTTAAAAAAATCCAAAGTTTTGGTTTGAGATTGTATTTGACATTTTTATTTGGATACGGAAACGATTCTCCCGAATATGCCAAAAAGGTCTTGGATTTTTGTATTGACAATAAAATCTTTATGGTGGGGTATAATCATCTTACTCCTTTTCCGGGAACTGAATTATATAAGTCATTAGAAAAAAACAATCGTTTAATATTTGAAAAATGGTGGTTGAGCCAAGACTATAGATATGGACTGATTCCTTTTAAAACAAAGGAGGATAACACAATGATTGAAAATCAAAGCAAGCGCTTGAGAAGAAAATTTTACAGCCTTTCTTCGATTTTTTACAGAATGACAAATTTGACCAATATCAGAGGGAAAATGATGTTGGGAATGTATTTTTTGATAAATTTTATGCTAAAAAACGATAGGGGGCAGCGTATGAGATTTCCACTAGGTAATCCTGAAGAAAAACAGCCTGTTCCCAATATTAAAATCGATAGTTGATGCCTGCTATTACCACATTGATTAAAGGAAAAAATCCAAGATTTATGCCTTGGATTATCGAAGAAAATGAAATTGAAAATTTTGTTGAACAAATATCCAATTCACCTGATTCTGCCGAGATACAAATTGGCTACGTTCTTAAGACTTCTTATTTGAAGTCTCTTGAACCAAAGGGTGAAAATAATATCATTGTTGCTGTCAGAGATAACAATACAAGTAAATATGTCGGGTGGAGTGTTATAAGCAAAAAAATAGTTTTTATAGGTGGAATTAAAGAAAAAATAGCTTATGTAAGCGAGTTGTTTCTTGATTCGGAATACAGAAATCATATTGTTTTCGGTTTGTTTGTAAGAATGTTGCTACATTTTACAGTTGATTGCAAAGGATATCTTTCAACTGTGATGTACGACAATAAGAAAGTATTGAATATGCTTTTGTCGGGCAAAGGGAAAATGGTACCTTACCGTGATTTTGGTACAATAAATACTTTGGCATTTTATTCGAAAAAAATAAATAAAGTAGATGCCGATATAGAAATAAGCGTGAAAAAAGCCGAAGAGCAAGACTTGGACAAATTAATACAATTTTGGAACGAAGAAAGTGTAAATAATCAATTTTTACCTGTTTATTCCGTAGATATATTGAAAAACTCAAAGGGACTTTTGAGAGATTTGAAAATTGATGATGTTATATTGTCTATTAAAAACAACAAAATTGTTGGTAGTATTGCTATCTGGAATCAAATGGCAATCAAAAAGGCAATAATAAAAAATTATCCATATTGGATTAAAAAACTCAGACCTGTCATCAATTTATTATTAAAAATAAGGGGAATTCCGGTACTTCCAAAGGAAAATACTGAAATAGATTATAGATTAATCTCAATGTTGGTAGTAAAAAATAATGAGTCGGCAGTATTTAAGTTATTGTTAAATGCAATAAAGAAAGAAATTAATAAAAAAGAAAAATCAACTTTACTTTTGATGTCATTGCATGAAAAAAACCGGTTAATTCAATTCATTGATTTTCCATATTACAATCTAAAAAGTAAAATGATATTTGCATCAAAAGGCGCAAATATTCAGGAAAAGAATATTGTGCCATATATCGAATTAGGATCACTATAAATAAAACTTATGAAAGTAAAAGGTAAATTCATTCAGCCCCAAATGGTTTCTAAAAAAGAAGAGCGGGAAATGTTTGCAATCCTTGACAAATATTTTGGCAATGTCTCTCTAGAGGAATTTCGAAAAGATCTGTATTCCAAAGAATATGTAATTATTTTGTATTCTGAAACAGATAATAAAATTGCCGGGTTTTCAACCCAAAAAGTATTCAGTTCATTAATAGAGGATGAGGAGGTGACTGTCGTATATTCAGGAGATACAATAATTGATCAAAAATATTGGGGTACAAGAGAATTGCCAATTGCATTTTGGAAGATGACCAGACATATCAAACAAAAGAATCCTCAAAAAAGAATATTTTGGATGCTTATATCAAAAGGTGTCAGAACATATCGTTTTTTGCCAGTATTTTGTCATATATTTTATCCGTCATATAAGTATCCTACACCTTTAAAATATGTGAATTTTATGCACGATATAGGTAAAAAAGTATTCCCAGAGCGCTATGATATTGAAACTGGTTTGATAGTATCCTCGGGAAAGCACCAGTTTTTAAAAGAAAAATTTCATCCCCCGATAAAAAGAAATAATAATCCACATGAGAAGTTTTTTTATGAAAAGAATCCGAATTTTATTAATGGTGATGAACTACTTTGTATAACGGAAATGGAGATTGAGAATATTCAGCCTTATTTTCAAAAATTCTTTTTAAATCTTAAATAACAATTTTGAAAAATAATTTGATTACACATATTATTCACTCTGTAAATA
>Ga0256831_1001872_pt1 | contig 11056 bp, 10 predicted proteins | sample 132544metaG_FD_189087 | JGI IMG/M metagenome (GOLD analysis project Ga0256831, IMG submission 189087) | Hydrothermal vent microbial communities from Lau Basin, Pacific Ocean - 132-544 | ecosystem: Environmental > Aquatic > Marine > Hydrothermal vents | place: Pacific Ocean: Lau Basin | collected... | reverse complement strand
CCCAAATGGTATCCCAAATAATCTAATGCCCTTTATCGCTCAAACTGCTGTTGGCAAGAGAGAGTGTCTCTCTGTTTTTGGTGATGATTACGATACCCCTGATGGTACAGGAGTTCGAGATTACATTCATGTGGTAGATTTGGCAGATGCTCATGTTAAGGCTTTGGATAATATTGGTAGTTTTGATAAGGTTATGAGTATTAATATCGGAACAGGTAATGGATACTCTGTGCTAGATATGGTCAAGGCATTTGAGGAGGCATCAGGAAAAAAAGTAGCCTACCAAATAGCTCCACGTCGTGCAGGAGACATCGCCTCATGCTACGCCGACCCAAGTTATGCCAAAGAGGTTCTATCGTGGGAGGCTACACACAGCATCAAAGAGATGTGTGAAGATACATGGAGATGGCAGTCTAATAATCCTGATGGGTATTAAGAGATTTTTAATCTCTTATTTTTTCCTTCTCTTCTTTTTTGCTTCATTTGAGCTTTGGCATAGAGTTGCATATCATCATCATTGTCACTCTCATCAATAATTTCTAGACCTAAAAGTGTCTCAACACAATCTTCAAGGGTTAAAATCCCCTCTGTTTGGTCGTAACTATCAGTAACAAGAAACATATGTTGTCTCTTTTTAATAAACATGTCAAGAGCTTTCTCTACAGGGATATTTTCATTGATACTAAAAATATCATTTTGTATACTACCAATAGTCACTCCATCATCTATCATAGATTGTCTAAAAATATCTTTGGTTAAGACAATCCCTGTTACCTCGTCAATGGAGTTTTTAAAGACAGGTATTCTTGAAAATGTAAATATATCATCTTTTGTCTCCATAATCTCTTTTATGGTTAGCTCCCCATCTAGTGCAAAGACTACAGTTCTTGGTGTTAGTATCTCATAAACTTTAATCTCATCAAACTTTAGAACATTTTCTATGAAATCAGACTCTTGCTCATCAATAATACCTTGGTCTTCACTAAGTTGCATGTTGGCTAGGAGTTCATCTTTGCTAGTGTTGTTTCTCTCCCCACCACCTTTTGAAATCTTATTGGTCACTAAAAGGGTAATACGGATGATTGGATAGGTGATAAAGATAAAGAAATGAATAACTTTCCCAGCCGTTGGTGCTAATGCTTTCCAGTAGATTGCTCCAATTGTTTTTGGAATAATTTCTGAGAAAAAAAGTATGGCAAATGTAAGAGCAATAGATACATAGACCATTGCTCCATTGCCCCATATGGATGCAGCTTGAGCTCCTACTAGTGCAGCACCAAGAGTGTTGGCAATTGTATTTAAAATTAGAATAGAGGCTATGGATTCGTTGATATTCTCTTTGTGTGAGCGTAGAAGTTTTCCTGTAATAGGATGCTCTTTTTCAAGAACCGAAATGTAGGACATCTGTACTGATAGCAGTACAGCCTCAAGTATAGAACATAGAAACGAAATTCCAACCGATAGGAGGAAAAATAGTATAAGATAACCCATTAGAGTTGATAAACCTTTATAGTAAAATAATAGTCGCTAAACCTAGAAAACTGAAAAAACCAACCATGTCAGTTACAGTAGTAAGTATCACCGTACTTCCAATAGCAGGGTCTATATCCATCTTTTGTAAGAAAAGAGGGATGGTCGCACCAAACAGTCCTGCCATAAAAAGATTTATGACCATAGAGAGGGCGATGACCAGACCTAAATTTTCAATATCAAACCATAGTGAAGCGATTGAACCTATGATTATAGCAAATAAGAGACCATTTAATAATGAAATGCTCACCTCTTTTTTAATAATTCTTGTAGCATCATCTGAAGATATATCTCCTAAGGCGAGTTGTCTAACAACAACTGTTAGTGTCTGTGTTCCTGCATTTCCTCCCATAGATGCTACAATTGGCATCAATATAGCAAGAGCTACGATATGCTCTAAGGTATCAGAAAAGAGAGCGATAATGAATGAGGCTACAATGGCTGTAAATAGGTTAATCCCTAGCCATGAAGCTCTTTTTTTACCTGATTTTATAATATCTTCATCCTCTTCAACATCATCATTTAGTCCTGCTAGATTATACATCTGCTCTGTGGCATGTTCATTCATAATATCTACAATATCATCAGATGTAATTCTACCAATGAGCCTTCCCTCTTGAGTGATAATGGGCATAACAAAGAGGTCATACTCTTGAAATAGATTTACCACATCTTTTATATCATCTTTGTCTAAGGATACGATTGGTTCAAAGTTAAACTCAGAATCCTCTATATTTTCATGAAAACTTTTTTGAAAATCAAAGGTTAGTAGGTCATCTAAGTCAATACTGTGGATAAGTATATTGTTTTTAGTTGTAATAAAGAGATTATGTACATTTTCTAAGATATTTGCTTTTTTTAATCTTGAAAATCGTGCAATAGCCTCATCTACTAGTTCATCTTCAAAGGCTGTAAAAACCTCTGTTTGCATATATGAACCTGCTTCATCTTCATCATAAGATTGAAGTAAAATAATCTCTTTTTGCTCTCTGTTGTCAAGTTTGTTAAAGACAGCAGTAGCCTTATGTTCATCATGCTCATGCAAATCTTGCATAAAGTCAACTCTATCATCACTCTCTAACTCTTTTACGGCGACCGTTAAATCATGGACTCCAATGGACTCTACCATATCATCAAAATATCTGTCAGGTAGCTCTAGTGCGATGTCACCAAGAAGGTGTTTAGGTATTAATTTTATAGCTTGTGAGAACTTATCCTCATCATACTGTTTAAGTATAGAGGCGATTTCAGAGAAGTGAATCTCTTGCTCATCATGAGAGTTTAGGTAGTTTTTTAAGAGGTGCATGGTAACTAAATCCCTTCAATGTATTTGAGGGATTATAGCTTAAGAATGGTTCTATTTCAATAGGGCTTTAGCATACATTCCTGGAAAAATATTTTTATCTCCTGTATCAAAACTAATTCTTACTCCTATTTTGTGTGTCATAGGGTTAGCACTCGGTACAATTGCTTTAATTGTACCAATGGTTTTATACTTAACAGATGGTATCTCTACAGGTATTTTCATACCAACTTTTGCTTTGTACATAATATCTTCCGAAATAGAGATATCAATCTCTAAATTTTCAGTATCTACAAGCATAATAGTAAGCATACCAGGCATAATCATATCACCTACTTTAATATTTCGTCGAACGACAACTCCATCAGAGGGAGCTTTCATCTTTAGATAGTTAAAGATGGTTGCCATCTGTTTTGCTTTAATTGAAGCTTGTTTTACCATAATCTGTGCAGCAGTTAACATGGAGGTAACATTCTCTGCTTGTGCCTCCACCTCTTCATAATCTGGCATAGAGAATACGGAATTACTTTTTATCCTCTTCTTTTTCTTATTGATATTTTCTAGCTTAGTTTTCCAAAAATCAAGCACTATCTTTGACTGTTCAAGCATCAAATCGGCTTGTGATTTCATAATGTCAAACTCAGCAGACTCCATCTCATATAGGACATCTTCTCTTTTTACCTTGTCTCCAACTTTTACGAAGACCTTTTTTACATAACCCATATAGCGACTACCAATCATCTTTTGACCATCAGAAACTACTGTTCCTGTAAGCGTAATCTCTTCTGAACTAAGAGAGCTTATGAGTAAAAAGGTGACAACAAGTATAGTTCTCTTTACCATTTTCTTAGGTTAACATGGCATTTTAGACACTGTTTGCTAATTTTACTATAAGCATTAAGTGCTTGTTCAGGGTCTCCACTCTTAAATCTACTCTCAACTTCATTAGCCTTATTTTTAATCTTTTTCTTTATTTTTCGTGTTATTTTCAAGTCATTGTTTAACCACTGCTCATAGATGTCTTTATTATTGACCTCCGAATCAATAGGACGTACTAAATCAATCGTAGCTGTTAGCACCTTAACTCCATCCTTTACTATATCAATGTTGTTGTAGAAGAATCCCATCTGTATATCTTGCATGGCTTGTGCCATTTTTTGCATATCTAAAATTCTATCTCCTTGTGTATAACCTCCAGAAAAACCATAGGTAACAGCAATTGTTGGTATAAGTATAAGTCTCTTAACCATTATTAATCCTTTTATTTTTTTTATGTTTAACATATTTGCTATTGTATCAGAGTTATCTTTAATTATTAATTTATATTGATTAACACAATTTAAAATTATAACTCAAATTTATTATGTTTAAGTATTTATTCAAATATAAATTGCTAAGATTTCATTATCTAACAACATAAAAGGATTAAGATGAAAAAAATTATAATAATGAGTGCTATTGTAGCCTCTTGTGTGACAACAGTGTCAGCAGATTTCAGTTTTGGTGATATGTTTAAAGACATGAAAGATGCAGCAACAAGCATGAGTAAAGATGCAAAAGACTCTGTAGCATCAATGAAAGATGGTGCAGTTGAGACTTCTAAAAGTGCTGAGAGAACAGTTACTAATGTAAGTGCTGATGCAAAAGATTCAACTGTTAAAGTTTCAGATGACCTTAAAACAGCAGAAGTTTCTACTTCTAAAGATACAAGAGATTCAACTGTTGAACTTGCAGAAGATACATCTGACTCTATTAAAAGTACAACAAAAGACCTTAAAGACTCTTCTACTATCGCTTCTAAAGATATGAAAGATTCTACTGTTTCTGTATCTAAAGAGATGTCTGATACAACTAAAACAGTTTCTAATGATACAAGAGATTCTGTAAAAACTGTTTCTAATGACACAAAAGAGAGTACTAAAACTGTTTCTAACGACAGTAGAGACTCTGTAAAAACTGTTTCAAATGATACAACAGACTCTGTAAAAACAGTTTCTGAGGATACAAAAGATACAGCAAAAACAGTTTCAAATGACACAACAGATTCTGTAAAAACAGTTTCTGACGATACAAAAGATTCTGTAAAAACAGTTTCAGATGATACAAAAGATGCAACAAAAGACGCAACAGATAAAAAATAGATTTTATTTCTACTCTTTAGACAAAGTTTATGCTATTTCATGGCTTTGTCTCTTCTTTTAAAACTCAGGTTACTAAGTAACGATTGGTAGCTTTACTCTTCTAACTTCGATTATCTTAAGTAACCTATCACATATTTATTGTTAAAATTAATGTCTAAATAGAAAGGTATTGCAATGAAAAAAATGTTATTGATAAACTCTTTGGTCTCTTTGAGTATCTCATCGTTAGTGGCAAACGCTGCGTTAGAAGAGATGTACGAAGAGATGAGAGATATAGCTAAGGAGACTACTGTAAAAGAGGTTGCTTCTCCCCAAATAATTCAAACTACAATCACTAAGGCAACTACTCAAAAAAATAATTCTAATCTAACAGAGGTAAATAGTCTCAAAGGAGAAATAGCTTCAGTTAAATCAAAAATAGAAAATTTAAAAGAGGCAAATGGGCTTAAATCTGAGATAAAAGAGGTTAGAGCAAAAATAGAAAATTTAAAAGAGGCAAATAAGCTTAAATCCGAGATAAAAGAGGTTAGAGCAAAAATAGAAAACCTCAAAATAGAAGCCAAAAAAGAGTCAGAGGTTAAATCTGAAAAAACTGCTTCTTTATCAGTAGATGATATCCCCGTTATTCCACTTCCTCCAAAAGTACCAAAGGTAATAAGTATTGCTAGTATTAAAAAGAATGAGAAAGAGTTAGACCGTTCAATAAAGTTTTCAAAACGTGTTCCTCCTGGATATACAGGGCCTAAATTTGGTAAAAAGATAGTCGTACCTGTTGTTAGTAAAGAGGGAAAAATAGGTGAAGTTAATGCTGGAAAAGTATCAGCCTATTTAAGAGGAGAACTTTTAGAAGTTACAGATGTGGAGAAGAGATTAAAAGATGCAGGATTTACTATTTTAACCTCTGCTAAACTAGATAAAAAAGCCAAATTGGTGAGTGTCGTCTTTACCAATAAAGAGTTAATTACTTTGGCGAGTAAAGCAAATAGAGGCTTTGCTTCAACTCTTCGTGTACTAGTTAATAAAAAAGAGAAACAGATTAGTATTACTAATCCTCTCTATGTTTTAAAGGGTTTTTTACAAGATGATTTTGATAAAGGGGTAGCTACAAAACTTCTCACTGCACTTACTTCAAAATTTGAAAATTTAAAAAATTCTGGAGATAGTTTAAAGTTCCAACTGCTTCCAAACTATCAATTTATGAATGGTATGCCACACTATCAAGATACTATTGTTGTAGCAACAGGAGATAATCTTTTAGAGAAAATTAAAAATAACAAAAAAGTCTTTTTTGAGCAAAAATTGGATAATGGTTCTGTATTGATAGGTGTTCATCTTAACAAAAGAACCAATAACTTCTTAAAAAAGATAGGTTCAAAAAATGGTGCTCTTCTGCCAATGCCTGTACTTATTGAAGGTGGTAAAGCTGTTATGTTAGACCCAAAATATTACATCTCTATTATGTACCCTAGATTAACAATGTCAGAGTTTATGAAGATTGCAACTATTCCAGATGCGATGGTTAAAGACTCAAAAAGAGTCTTTAGGTAATAACTATTTGAGTTTTATCATGTAGAAGTTTTTACTTCTACTGTAACTGTCACTCTCCCCTACAATAATGATGTTTCCATCACTAGTTCGTGTAATAGCATGAGCAATATCTTTGTTTTTATCTCCAAATAGTTTTGACCAGATAAGAGAACCTCTTTTATCCAAAGCGATGATATAATTATCATAATCCCCTTTACCCATAGAGTTAGTAGCTCCTGCTACCATAAATCCACCATTTTTAGTCATGGTAATGGCATTTCCCTCATCATAATAGTCAAAACCATAAATTTTATGCCATATAAGCTTTCCATCTTTGTTGAAGTACATTACAGAGAGGTCGGTCTGCTTTGACCCAAAAGAGCGTGTTGCACCTGTCGCTACAATACCACCATCAGGAGTAGGGGCAACAGCATTTAATATATCATACTCTTTCTCACCCAATGTTTTAGCCCATATCTTATCTCCATTTTGGTTAAGTTTCATTAAGAAAAAGTCAGAGTCTCCAGAACGCTTTACCTCTCTTGCACCCACCATCATAAAGTTTCCATCGGCTGTACGAGTGAGTGCTTTTGCCTCATCATTTTTCTTTCCACCAATATGTTTTTCTGTGACTGTTTTTCCATTTTTATCTAAACGAACGATGTAGATATCTTTATAACCTTTTTTTGAAAACGATTCACTATCTCCCACAACAAGAACTCCACCATCATCTGTCCCTGCTATACCTCCTGCGTACTCATCTCTATCTCCACCAAGAGTTCGCTTCCAAATGGTTTTACCATCAAGAGCAACTTTTGCTACATATAGGTCTCTATCATAGTTATCATTAAAAGATTTACCTGAACCTAAAATTAGAAGATTGCCATCTTTTGCACGAGTGATAGCCACTCCTTTGTCTTGTCTCTTTCCTTTAATCATCTTACGCCATACATTTTTCCCATCTTTATCTATGCGAGTGACACAGATATCATTTCGTGAAGCATTAAACGATTTACACTCACCAACAATGGCTGAGCCACCATCTTCAAGCATCACAATACCACGAGCTATATCATCATCATCTCCACCATATACTTTCTCCCAAACAGTTGTAAAGGCAGGTTTTGTCTCTTTTTTTATTTTTGGTGCATCAGCATATAGATATGGTGCAAGAAGCAGTGACGTTAAAACGATAGTTTTAGATATTTTCATTATAATTATTCCTAATTTTTTTTCTCTATTATACCTTTTTAAATATAATTAATAGTTATTAAATTAAATTATTTTTGATATCCTTTAGAGTGGTGTTCACTCTTATATTTTTTAGCATTTTTATCATCGACTCTAATATCAAATAGCTCTTTTATCGCATCTACTCGTTTAGTTGAGTTTAACTCTGATGAGCATTTACGCAGATTATTTGTTGCATCATGTAAAAATCGGTTAAACATCTGCTCTGCCATCTTTTTCATATTGGCTTGGTACTCTCTTGGAACAAACTTTTTATCTATGGCACGTTTTAGCTCTTTATCTATTGCATCTTTTGCCTGTAATCGCATATCTTTAATCACAGGTTCGATAGATAATGCTCTAAGCCATTTGTAAAACTCATCTTTATATCTCTCCACAATATCAACAGCCCTTGAGGCCTGTTCCTCTTTTAGTGCATAGTTCTCTTTTGATATCTCTTTTAGGTCATCTATCCTAAAGAGTTGAAGCTTCTTTAATCCCATATCATCAATATCTCTAGGGATTGCCATATCAAACCAGACCCTATCAAAATTATCACTTTCAACCATTGTTGAGTGGATAATAAGACCTTTTGAGGAGGTTGCAGAGAAAAAAAGTCGATAACGGTTTAGGTATTTATGTAGATTCTCTACTGTGTCGGCTCTAACATTATCTCCTAACTCTTTGGCAATCTTCTCTGTTTTTTCTAAATCTCTTCCCAAAAGAAGAACATCACAGCCCAAACGAAGAATATTTTTACCAGCAATCAGCCCCATCTCTCCTGCTCCGATAATCACAGCAGTCATACCTGAGATATTTTCACCGTAGAGTTTATGGGCTTGAACAACTGCTACAGAGGGGATGGAGATAGGGTTTTTAGAGATATCTGTTGCATTTCGAACCTCTGCTGCACATTTTACAGCATAAGAGACAACACGGTTAAGCTGTCTCCCTGCCGTCTTGTTGCGAAAAGAGAAACGGTAAGCATCTTTAACCTGTCCTGTTATTTGAGACTCTCCAATAACAATAGACTCCAAAGATGATACCACGGAGAAGATATGCAAGATAGCCTCTGCTTCATCATATCGCCCATCCATCCTTTTTAGTTCATAAAAAGTTAGTCCTGAACGTAAACTCAGCAGACCTAAAATAGCATGATAGCTCGAAAAAGCATCCTTAGTTGCCACTACTATCTCAACACGGTTACAAGTAGAGACGATATACGCCTCTTTTATAAAATCAAATCCCGTTAATTTTAGAAGCATCTTTCTCTTCTCTTCATCAGTAGAAAAGGCTAACTTCTCTCTTGTTATCTGCTCACAGTTTTTATGGTTAAAGGAGACCACTTGATATGACATTTAGAACTCTCTTTCTATCATTGATTTGGCGATATTGGAGAGGTCACTCTCCCCTAAACGCTCCATAGATACTATAGCCTCTCCAACAAGCTCTTTGGCTTGGAGATAAGATTTTTCAATAATATTATATTTTTTCATCGCAAATTTTATCCAATTAGCCTCATCTCTATTAAGTTTTTTACGATGTAAAGAGACTAGATACTCTCTATCTTCCTCTTTTAGAGACTCATGAAGATAGATGTAAGGGAGGGTTACTTTCCCCTCTTCAAAATCATGTAAAGCAGGTTTTCCCAGAGTCTTTTCATCACTTGTAATGTCTAAAATATCATCTATCATCTGAAATGCCATACCCAATTTTCGACCATAGTCACGATATGATACCCTATCTTTTCCTGCTAAAATAGATGCTGACTCAGCAGATGCTTCCATTAAAGAGGCTGTTTTCTGATATAACATTTTAAGATACGCCTCTTTGTTGGTATGAAATTTACGAGATAGCTCCACATCTGCTAGTTCACCTAAGCTCAACTGAACAACAGCATTAGAGACCACTTTTGCAACATCAGGAGAGATAGCACTCAACTCAAAAAAAGCTTTAGAGTAGAGAATATCTCCCATCATAATTGCACTCTTATTACCTTCACTAGCATTGATAGAGACTTTTCCACGACGTGTATTTGCGTCATCAATCACATCATCATGCAACAGACTAGCTGCATGTATCATCTCAACAGTAGCAGCCGTCTTTACAACTTTTAGACCATTACCTGCAATTTTTAGAATGAGTTTAGTACGAAGTCGTTTTCCGTGAGGAAGTTTTTTGTATAGAGATGAGACATACGTATCATCAAGCTCAGAGACATACTGCTCTATTTTTCTCTCAACAGCATTTATCACCTATGAGTCCTTCTTTTTTAATTAAATTTAGAGCAACCTAAAAAGGTTGCTCCATAAAGTGTAAAATGTAAAATATTACTCACATTGAGTAACAATATTACCTACAAGTTCAATATATAACGAGTTCGTTCTATCGTCCAACTCTTTATCAATTATCATAGCTCTCATGAGTCGCTCATGCTCCTCATCGAGACCTTTCTCTTCGAGTATCTTCTCTGCAACTGCAAAGCGTCTAAACATCTTATCTATCTCCATCTCCACAATATTTTGGTTTGCAGTCTTTGCAATTGAGAAAAAGTTACTCTTTGGCGTTCCTACAAACGCATCATCGTCATCATCGAAAATATTCATCTTGTTGCTCCATAGTTTAAATACGACGATTATATCGCATGAGTTGTTAAAGGGTATTGTTTTTTTGTTAAGTCAAATATATTCTATTAAAATTATTACATTTTGTGTAATTTTTCACTATTCTTTATTTGATTCAAACTTATTTTAATTCATTATTTCATATACTTCTAACACAATTTCCAAAAAGGAGACCAAAGTGAAACAGATACTAATACGTTTCTTGCTACTGTTTTATATAACCTCCTCTTTTCTCTCGGCAAACCATATTCACAAAGACCCATTAACGGTTCATCATGACTGTAAAGTCTGTATTGTCGTTAAAAATCTCAATAGTGGGGATATTCCCTCTTTTGAGATATTTGATTTTATAGTATTATTGCCTGAGCAGATTCAGCTTACTTATCAACAGGTACACTCTATAGTTATTAACAAAGGTTTCTTTAGCCACGCTCCTCCTTTTTTCTCTTAATTACATCATATTTCGCTATCAAGATTCATACTGAAAACTCGTTCCCAACGTCCTCGTTGGGAATGCATAGAAGAGCTATTTCTTTAATAAAGGCTTTTTTGTAAATTAAATTTAAATATACATTCCACCGAGACGGTGGGAACGAGTTGTCAAATCAAAATTATATTTATAGAGGATATACCCATGCAAAAAAAAATACTAACGTGTACACTATTAAGTACACTTTTACTACAAGCAACAGACCTAGAAC
>Ga0256831_1001871_pt1 | contig 11056 bp, 11 predicted proteins | sample 132544metaG_FD_189087 | JGI IMG/M metagenome (GOLD analysis project Ga0256831, IMG submission 189087) | Hydrothermal vent microbial communities from Lau Basin, Pacific Ocean - 132-544 | ecosystem: Environmental > Aquatic > Marine > Hydrothermal vents | place: Pacific Ocean: Lau Basin | collected... | reverse complement strand
CTTCCTGGTTTGGCTTGTTGTAGTAGGGGGTTATGAGGAGAGCTCCGTCTGCCTTTACTTCCTCTGCAAACTTTGTAAGCCTTATGGCCTCTGCCGTTGAGTTTGAGCCTGTTCCGGCAATTACCTTGACCCTGCCTTTTGCCTGTTCAATTGTAAGGGCTATAACCTCTTCATGCTCTTCGTAAGATAGAGTTGCACTTTCACCGGTTGTTCCACACGGAACAATTCCGTCAACTCCGTTTTCAATGAGGAACTCTATGTGATTCTTCAGTGCTTCTGTATCAACTTTTCCGTTTTTAAAGGGCGTTGGGATGGCAACGTAGATTCCCTCAAACATCACTCCTCCGTGCACAGTTGAGAAACGGCAGAAAGTATAATTCCTAATCCGTATTTTAACTGTTTTTTACCGGAGGTATTTTAATGGAAAGGTGGAGAGGTGTAATAGAGGAGTTCAGGGAGTTCCTGCCTGTTACAGATAAAACTCCCGTAGTAACACTCTTAGAAGGAAACACTCCTTTAATAAAGGCAGACAACCTCGCGAAAGAGATTAAGCCGGGGATAGAGCTCTACCTCAAGTTTGAAGGGCTGAACCCTACAGGTTCCTTTAAAGACAGGGGAATGACAATGGCCGTATCTAAGGCCGTTGAAGAGGGAGCAAAGGCCGTTATATGCGCTTCTACCGGGAACACTTCTGCATCTGCTGCCGCCTACGCTGCAAAGGCCGGCCTTAAAGCCGTTGTTCTCATTCCGGAAGGAAAGATAGCCCTTGGAAAACTCTCTCAGGCTGTTATGTACGGTGCCGAGGTTGTTCAGATAAAGGGAAACTTTGACGACGCCCTTGAAATTGTAAGGGAAATTGGAGCTGAATACCCGATAACCATCGTCAACTCAATAAACCCTTACAGGCTTCAGGGGCAAAAAACTGCTGCTTTTGAGATCTGCGAGCAGCTTGGGAGAGCTCCCGATTACCACTACATTCCCGTTGGAAACGCCGGAAACATAACCGCCTACTGGATGGGATATAAGGAGTACTACGAGGCTGGAAAAGTTGATACGAGGCCGAAGATGTGCGGCTGGCAGGCTGCCGGTGCTGCTCCGATAGTTTTGGGCCACCCTGTTAAGAACCCTGAAACCATTGCAACTGCAATAAGGATCGGGAACCCCGCAAGCTGGGAAGGTGCTGTAAACGCAGCCAAAGAGTCTGGCGGTTTTATAGACATGGTTACAGACGAGGAGATACTTGAGGCATACAGGCTCGTTGCAAGGACTGAAGGGATATTCTGCGAGCCTGCGTCTGCCGCCTCAATTGCCGGCGTTATAAAGAGCGTTCGCGAGAAGGGAATGTTTGAGAAGGGAGATATTATCGTCTGCACCCTTACAGGCCACGGACTTAAAGATCCCGATACTGCAATCTCTATGGGAGTTAAGCCGGTAACACTTCCGGCAGATAAGGATGAAATAGTTAAGCACTTAGGGTTTTAGAGATGAGATTAACGGAAATTCCAAAAGGTTTTAAGAGCCTTCTGCCTGAGGAAGTTAGGAGACGGTGGGAGCTCCTTGAAAAAGTCAGGGAAGTAGTAGAAAAGTGGGGCTACGACCCTTTGTGGCCTCCAACAATTGAGTTCTTAGAGCTCTTTACCGCCGTTGATAGGAACACGGAAGAGTTTGCCTTTAAACTCGTTGACAGGTTCACAGGAAGGCTCATGGCTGTTCGCCCAGACTTTACTCCTCAGGTTGCAAGGATTGTTGCGTCATCTTTTAAAGATGAAGAGCCACCTTTCCGTTTCTACTACATGGGAAAAGTTTTCAGGGACAGGGACGGAGACAGGGAAACCTACCAGTTCGGCATAGAGCTCCTTGGTGTTAAAGAGGTGGAGGCAGACGCAGAGGTTATCTCCGTTGTTGCAAACGTTTTAAAGGAGCTCGGTTTAAAGTCTTTCCAGATAGACATTGGGCATACAGAATTTTTAGAGGGAGTTGTTGAGGAGCTTGGCATAGAGAACAGAGATAAACTCCTCAACCTGCTGAAACACAAAGACTTCTCTGGAATTGAGCTCTTTTCAGATGAAGAAGGGATAACGGGAAAGAGGAGAGAGAAGCTCTTTTCACTTTTGGAGCTCTACGGGAAGGAGGACGTTTTAGAGAGAGCCGGAGAACTATTTAAAAATGAGAAATCGGCAAAGGCCTTGGAGGAGCTAAAGAGCGTTTACAGTATTCTGAAAAGCTACGGCTTTGAGGAGAGGGTGATATTTGACCTCTCTGAGAAGAGGGGAATGGAATATCACACGGGGATAACCTACGAGGTTTTCCACCCTCTCTACGGTTTCTCTTTAGGAATGGGAGGAAGATACGACCAGCTGACGGGTAAGTTTGGACGGGAGCTCCCTGCAACCGGCATCGCCCTCAGCGTTGACGCTCTAGAGGAGCTCCTTGAGAAGAAAGGGCTCTTAAAAGTTTCAGGTAAAAAGGACTTTTACGTAATAGACCTGAGCTCTGAAAAGCACCTTGCCTACGAGGTGGCCAGGGAGCTCCGAAAGAGAGGTTTCTCCGTAGCAAGAGATATAGTCCAGAGGGATTACCAGGAATCCATAGAGGTTGCCTTTAGGAAAGGCTACGAGTTCGTCCTTGTTTTAAATAAGAGTGAAGAACTTGAAGAACCTGTAAATATTTTAGTTTTTAAATTTCCTCGTTTTCGAAGTAGTTCAAGTCAAGAGGTTGTTAGAATTCCTTTAGAAGGCAAAGAAAGTATAGTAAGCCAGGTCTTAAGGATTTTGGAAGATTTACCAAGTCTTGAAGTTTAATTCTATGTTAGATAGGGATTTACATGAAGCCTTACTACGAAAGAGAGAATGTAAAGCTGTATCTGGGAAATGCCCTTGAAATACTTGACCAACTGCCGGCTGAGTCGGTAGATCTGATATTTGCAGATCCGCCTTACAACCTGTCAAACGATGGTTTTACATGTCATGCCGGTAGAAGGGTTAGCGTTAACAAGGGAGAGTGGGACAGGAGCAGGGGGTTTGATGAAGATTTTGAGTTTCACTACTCCTGGATTGAGAAGTGCAGGCGTGTTTTAAAACCTAACGGAACTATCTGGCTCTCAGGGACTTATCACTCAATATATATGTGCGGTTTTGCTCTACAGAAACAGGGTTGGCACATAATTAACGAGATTGTCTGGTTTAAGCCCAACGCCTCTCCCAACCTTAGCTGCCGTATGTTTACTGCAAGCCACGAAACCCTTATCTGGGCTAAAAAGAGTAAAGAGGCAAAACATACGTTTAACTATGAACTCTCCAGAAAGGGAAACTGGAGCGGCGATTTCATAAAGAAACCCGGCAAACAGATGAGGAGTGTCTGGTCAATTCCAACTCCCAGACCTCAGGAGAAAAGATACGGAAAACATCCTACTCAGAAGCCGGAGGAGCTCCTTAAAAGAATTATTCTCTTAACTTCAAATCCAGGAGACCTTATCCTTGATCCGTTCTGTGGTAGCGGAACTACCGGTGTGGTTGCCCTTCGTTACGGGAGGAAGTTTATCGGGATTGACTTTACCGAAAAATACCTGAAAGAGCTTGCAATACCAAGAATAGAGGATGAGCTAAGGGAGCTCCCTCTCCTGTCGGGATTTAAAGAAACTTCGGGAGTTGAAACTTGAAAAGAGGAAGTTCTAAATGTCCTTTAAATCTCTCTAATCCAGAAGAAGTTTATAGATTTTTTCTATCAACTCTTAAAGAGCACATAAGAAGCTGGGAGTATTTTGTTGATTGGCAAAAAGTGTTTAAAAACGTGGAAGAACTGGAAGTTGCACTAAACTTACTTAACTGCATTGTGGGAAAAGAAGACCCGACAGAATATCTTAAGAAATTAATTTCAGAATATCCTGTAGTAGTAAAAGCACTACCGATTCTTCTTGCTATCAGAGAAACTAAACTTTCCGTTTTAATTGATAAAAATACCTTTAAGTATGAGGAATTTGACTTTTCTAAGAAAGAGTTTACACAAGAAGATATCCAGAAAATATGCAGAGCTTTTGAGGATTCCGGCCTTGCAGAACTTTTTAAAGGAAAAATAAAAAGTGTTCCTGACTACGTTTTAGGGGTTGAGGTTGGTCTTGATTCAAATGCCCGGAAAAATAGAGGCGGTAAGTTGATGGAGAGTATATGTGGATCGTTCATTAAAAAACTTTCAGAAGAAATGGGATTTTCTTTTTTGAGACAGGCAAAAGTCTCCGATATAGAGAAGACGTTTGGAATTACTATTGAAACTGGAGAGGTGGACAGGACAGTTGACTTTGCAATTTTCTATAATCACAGGCTCTTTTTAGTGGAGGTTAACTTCTACTCAACTTCAGGCTCTAAGCTAAAAGCTACGGCAGGTGAGTATAGGGAAATGGCTAAATTCTGGAGAAGTCAGGGGGCAGAGTTTATCTGGATTACAGATGGTAAAGGCTGGCTTGATTCAAAGTCTGCTATTAAGGAGTATATTGATGATGGTTTTTACCTTTTGAACCTTGAAATGCTTAAAAGAGGCTGTCTGACGGAAATTCTGAACAGGGGAGGCGTTTAATGGCCACGCTTGCCATAGTTGGAACCCAGTGGGGAGACGAAGGAAAGGGGAAGATCGTTGACATCCTATCTGAGAAGGCAGACTACATTGTGAGGTATCAGGGAGGAAACAACGCTGGCCACACGGTTGTTGTTAACGGAACGAAGTACGTTCTTCACCTGCTCCCTTCAGGAATTCTCCACGACGGGAAAAAGTGCGTTCTTGGGAACGGAATGGTAATTGACCTTGAGTCTCTGTGGAACGAGGTTGAGTTCATAAGGAGAGTTGGGAAGAACCCTGAGGGGAGGATATTTGTAAGCGAAAGGGCTCACGTAATCTTCCCTTACCACAAGGAGCTTGACGCAGCATCTGAGAAGCTAAAGGGAGACGGTTCTATTGGAACAACCCTTAAGGGAATCGGACCGGCTTACAGGGATAAGGCTGGAAGAGTGGGGATAAGGATCGCAGACCTTAAAGACGAGGAGACGTTTAAAGAGAAGCTCAAGTGGAACCTGAGGGAGAAGGAGCTGACGCTGAAGCACGTTTATAACTACCCGGTTTCCTTTAATTTTGACGAGGTTTATTCTCATACTATGAGAATTTACGAGAAGGTTGCAGACTACGTTTGCGATACCGTTTCCCTTTTAAACAGGGCGATTGATAGCGGGGAGAGGGTTCTCTTTGAAGGGGCTCAGGCAACGCTTTTAGACATAGACGTAGGAACTTATCCGTTTGTTACGTCTTCAAACTCTTCTGCCCTTGGAATTCCTGCAGGAACGGGAGTAAGTCCTAAAAAAATTGAAAAGATCTACGGTATAGCAAAGGCTTATACGACGAGGGTTGGAGGAGGTCCTTTCCCGACTGAATTAAAGGATAACATTGGGGAGCTCCTCCGTGCCCGCGGCCACGAGTACGGCTCAACAACCGGAAGACCAAGGCGCTGCGGCTGGTTAGACCTCTTTGCCGTTAAGTTCTCCGTTATGGTGAACGACCTTGACGGCGTTGTTATTACAAAGCTTGACGTTTTAGACGCCTTTGATGAAGTAAAGGTGTGCGTTGGCTACGAGCTTGACGGAGAGGTGATAGACCACTTCCCATCAACGGCAAAGGAGCTCTCCCGGGTTAAACCCATATACGAAACTCTACCTGGATGGAAAACAGAAACTACCCACATAAAGAGGTGGGAAGACCTGCCGAAAGAGGCTCAGAACTTCATAAGGTTCATTGAAGACTACCTCGGGGTTCCCGTTCCAATGGTCTCAACCGGGCCACAGAGGGACGAGACTATTACCTGCTGCGAGCTCTGGTAGCCTCAAGAACTTTAAACTTCCTTCCCATATCAACTAAGAGCATTAGGGCCTGGGGAGCTCCCCCGGGCTCTAAGAATTTCTCTATGCCGTTCTCAAGCAAAAATGAGCTCTGATATGTAACTCTTTCAACGGTAAAACCTGTTTCCTCAAGTGTGGAGCTCAGGTAGTCAAAATCAACAAGGGCTGTTAGGTCTGTCTCTCCCGGGTATTTCAGATAGTCTTCAACCAGTCTATTTTTCCTGAATGCCTTGAAGCTCTTTCTACCAGAGATTTCTCTACACCTTCCACCGTAATCAAAGGTTATAAACAACCCCCTCTTCAGTTTTTTTGAAAGCTCCCTTAGAAATTCCTTCCAGCCGGTAAAAAGGCAGTACTCCTCGCCCTCTCCTATCTTACAGGGAATTTTTCCGCTGAAAGAAATCATATCCTCGTAGAGCTTCCCATTCTTTTCTTTTACTACAACCTCGCGGAGCTCCCCCTTTATATTTTTTATCCTCTTAAATAGAAATGCATCAAAGAACTCGTTTGAAACCACAATTCCCTCAAAGGGTTCAACCTCTTTTAAGCTCTTAATCCAGTTTACTCCTTTGAGCCACTCAGGCTTTTCTCTCACCTCTAAAACTGTGTAGCTTTCAGGGTTTAGGGTTTCAACAATGTCTTTTGCCAGAAAGCCCTTTCCACCGCCAAGCTCTAAAATTTTTAAGGGCAGGGAGAGTTCTATAGCTCTCTCTCTTAAATAGCTTGCAACAGTTTTTCCAAAACTTTCAGAAACTTCGGGAGCCGTTACAAAGTCCTCTCCTAAACTGGTTCCGGTTCTCTTTTTTGTGTAGTAGCCAAACTCTTCGTCGTAGAGGCATAACTCAACGAACCTGTCAAAGGTTATAAATCCCTTTTTCCTTATCTCTTTAACTATTTTCTCCTTCAGCATGCTCTGTAGGTTGCTCCTTCACGGCTTATCAGTTTCTTAAGTTCAAGTTTTGTTAGAATGATAGAAATTTCCCGGGGTGATTTTCCCGTTATCTGTGAAATCTGGTCGGCAGTTAGCGGTTTTTCCAAAAGGAGGTTGTAAATTCCTGCAAGTTCTTCAGGAATTTCCTTCTTCTCTTTGGCCTTTTTAAGCTGTGGGACTATCTCAAAAATCTCATTAAAGTCTGTTAAAGGGGGAGCTCCCTCCTTTATCAGACTGTTTGTTCCCCTGCTAAAAGGTGAGTCTATACTTCCCGGAACTGCCAGAACCTCTTTACCCTGCTCTAAGGCGTAGTTTACAGTTATAAAGGTTCCGCTTTTCTCTGCAGCCTCAACTACAACAACGCAGTCTGAAAGGCCGCTTACTATTCTGTTCCTCCTGGGGAAGAACTCTTTTCTTGCCTTTGTTCCAAGCGGGAACTCGGAGATAACGGCTCCCCCTTTTTCAACTATCCTTTCCGCTAAGGGCTTGTTCTCAAAAGGATAGACCATATCAACGCCGCTTCCAAGAACGGCTACCGTCTTCCCGCCGCCGGAGAGAGCTCCCCTGTGGGCAGCACTGTCAATTCCCAGCGCAAGTCCACTAATAACAGATATTCCGTTCTCTGAGAGGAACTTTCCGAGTCTGAAGGCAACGCTCCTTCCGTATGAGGAGCACCTCCTTGAGCCAACAACCACGACGGCCGGTTCCTCTTTTAGCTCTCCCTTAACGTAGAGAACAACGGGAGGCTGTGGAATTTTAAGGAGCTTTTCGGGGTAGCTTTTAGATGTAAAGGGAACGATTTTGGTACCTGAGTTTTTTGCCTTTTTAATTTCCTCTTCTGCCCTTTTTATCTCTAAAGAGAGTTCAATACCCTCTTTTTCTACTCCCTTTTTGAGGGAACCGTATTCGTCAATGAGCTTCTTAATTCTATGAAACCCGTAACCCTTTTTGAACGAGAGAGCTAAAATGAAAAGGAGCTCCATCAAATTAACCTTATAGCAGAAAGTGTCCTTTTATTGGTTTTTTCCTTCCTGTAGGAGAAAAACCTGTCGTTGTTACAGACAGAGCATAGGTTCAAATCTTCAATTTCTGGAACTCCGGCAGCCCTTAACTGTATTCTGTTGGCCTCTTTCAGGTTTAACAGAAACTTTCCACCTTCTATCTCTTTGAAACAGCTTTTGTACTCCTTTGGAAACAGTTTGAAGACATCTTCTCCAACTTCATAGCACTTTTCGCAGATCCCCACTCCTAAAATGGCCTTTTTTACTCTGGAAAACCTGTTTATGTAGGAAACAGCATTGAAGGTTATTCCTTTCAGCGTTCCTCGCCAGCCGGCGTGAACTATTCCCACAACTCCTTCACCTATGAGGAAAATAGGAAGGCAGTCTGCCGTTAAAACTCCTATCCAGAGGTTCTTTGTATCGGTTATGAGCCCGTCGGCTACAGGAGGTCTCTGTGGAACGGAGCCGACGAAGGCTACGTTAGCCTCGTGAACCTGAACGGGAGTTACTACCGGAAATCCTTTAAGCTCTTTTATCCCTTTGCCGTCCTGAGGTTTTTCGGAAATAAATATTTCGTAGTTCATAGTGGTAAAATTTTAGCATGGTTTTCCTGACTTTAAGGGTTGAAAAGAAAAGAAGAAAAGTACCTGCTCTTTACTTTCTAAAACCTTCACAGCAGTTTCAGATTTTTGAGGAGATACTTTCTCAGGTGCTTGACTCGTTGGATAGGAAAAGGACAACGAACAGGGCTCTCATTGAACTTATGAACAGGAAGGGCTGGAAGAAATTGAACGTTTTGAGAAGAAAATTCAGTAATTTTGATAGATTTCCCCTGAGGGAGCGTAAGGCCATTTACAACGCTTTTTACAGGATATTCCAGCGTTATTACTGGGCTATGGAATCGGGGAGTGAGAAGGAGATTGAGCTGAAAGTCTGGATTACTTCCTCTTTAGACTACCTCTGTGAGTTTGTTGAAGTTTTAGAGGAGAAGGATGACTGAAGTTTTGAGTAAGTGGATTCTTCAAGAAGTTTTTGTAGATCCATCTGTAGAAACCGTTGGTGAGTGTACTCTGAATCTCTCCGTAGCTTCAGAAGTTTTAGAGAGAGAAGGAAACAGGTATAAGGTTTCTGTAGAGCTTTCCGGATCTGTTGTTGGAGAGCAGTTTCAGGTTGCAAATATTAGGTTTGTGAACGTCTCGGTTGTTGAGGTAAAGCCGGGAACGAGGAAGAAGACGGTTCTGAGTAGGGTTGAAAAGGCGAAGGAGGGGGAGCTCCTCTCAATTCTCCCCATCTACCTTTTAAAGGCGGGAATCTTTTTAAAGGAAGTTCGCCGTGAGCTGTAGCTGCAGGAAGGGAAAGAGGCTCTCTTCACTCTTAACAGAAGAAATTGAGGAGTTCTTTGGAGCTCTCTCCAAAAACCCCAAAGCATTTTCACTTCTTCTTGAGGTTGTAAACAGCTTCAGGCCGACAGACTCTCCGCAGGTTAAGGCTGAAAGAGTTTTTCTATCGGTTAAAGATATGGTTGAGCTTAATATTGTCAGTTTTTCTGCTGCTGAAAAGGTTTTAAGCACTCTAAAGAGATTTTTCATTTCTGGAGACCGCCAGAGGGGAGACCTTTTAGAGGTTCTTGTTTCAAAGTTAGGGCCCTTCACATTCAAAGGGAGATATAGAAGAGTGAATCAGTGTAAGGTTTACAGGAAAAGCAAAAAGCTTTCAGACAAAGAGATAGATGTTGCATTTTCAGGCAGGGAGGTTCTGGAGCTCCACGAGTGTAAGGCAAACATGGTTCGCCAGTGGAGAGATCCGTTAAGAAGAGGGAAGAGAGGAAGTAAGTTAAAGTTTCTGAACTCCCTTCCTTTAGAGTGCAGTAACGGAAAAAAGATAGTTCCCTGCTGCAGCGGTTTAGACGGAGAGTTTGCCTGCCAATACGTTCGCATGGTTTTGAAATTTTACAACTACCGCAGGATTGAGGTTTTCGGGAGGAGGGAGCTCCTTCAAAAGTTCAGAGAGAAACTCTCCCGAAAAGGTTAAAATTTCCCTCAAACTTTTTTAAAGTGGTATTGCCGTGGATACGAAACTCTTAGAACTTATTGCTATATTTATTGTTGGATTTACAGGCTCAATGGTTTTCCTCTACTTTGTTCTGAAGAAACTCTAATCGGGAGAGGTTATGGCCGTTAAAGACATCCACGAGAGTAAGATACTCATTTTAGACTTTGGCTCCCAGTACACCCAGCTAATTGCAAGGAGATTAAGGGAGAAGCACGTTTACTGTGAAATTCATCCCTACAACACGCCGATTGAGAAGATTAAAGAGTTTAAGCCGAAAGGGATAATCCTTTCCGGTGGTCCTGCAAGCGTTTACGCTCCAGACTCCCCAAAAGTGAGTAAGGAAATATTTGACCTTGGAGTTCCCGTCTTAGGCATCTGCTACGGTATGCAGCTCATAACCTACCTCTTTGGCGGAGAGGTTGTTAGAGCCGAGAGGCACGAGTACGGAAGGGCGGAGCTCCACGTTTTAGACCACTCAGACCTCTTCTACGGCCTGCCAGACAAGTTTACAGTCTGGATGAGCCACGGAGATAGGGTCTTAAAGATACCTGAGGGCTTTGAGCCGATAGCAGAAACAGAAAACGCTCCCTATGCCGCCATCAGAAACAGCGAGAGAAAAATCTTCGGCGTCCAGTTCCACCCGGAGGTTAAACACACCCAGTACGGAGACAAAATCTTAGAGAACTTCGCCGTTAGAATCTGCGGCTGCGAGCAGACCTGGACGATGCACAACTTTATAGAGTACGAGATTGAGAAGATAAGAGAGACAGTCGGAGATAAGAACGTTATCTGTGCCCTCTCAGGAGGAGTTGACTCCTCTGTAGTTGCAGCACTCCTTCACAGAGCTATTGGAGACCAGCTCTACCCCATATTTGTTGATACAGGCCTTTTAAGGAAGGGAGAGAGGGAGTCTGTTGAGAGGACTTTCAAAGAGAAGTTCCACATGAAAAACTTCAGAGTTGTTGACGCCTCAAGCCTTTTCTTAGAGAGGTTAAAGGGAGTTACAGACCCGGAACAGAAGAGGAAGATAATCGGCCACACCTTTATTGAGGTCTTTGAGAGAGAGGCAAAGAAGATACCAAACGCAGAGTTCCTGGCTCAGGGAACGCTCTACCCCGACGTAATAGAGAGCGTTTCTGTTAAGGGACCCTCTGCAACGATTAAGTCCCACCACAACGTTGGAGGGCTTCCCGAAA
>Ga0256831_1001870_pt1 | contig 11060 bp, 12 predicted proteins | sample 132544metaG_FD_189087 | JGI IMG/M metagenome (GOLD analysis project Ga0256831, IMG submission 189087) | Hydrothermal vent microbial communities from Lau Basin, Pacific Ocean - 132-544 | ecosystem: Environmental > Aquatic > Marine > Hydrothermal vents | place: Pacific Ocean: Lau Basin | collected... | reverse complement strand
AGATATTGGTAGGGGAGGAGGATTCAATTACGGGAGTTGCGGGAGCTCTATCCACTTTTACCAACTTAAAGGAAGCCAGGCTAACAGTCTACCCGAAGAAAGATCACCTTACCGTTCTTTACGCCAATACTCAAAAGAACCTTTAGAGGAAAGCCCCTGCGAGGCGCTTACACTCTAAAACGGCCCCTTTTTTTCCCTTCCCTGTTACTAGCTTCATGATAGCTCCGTTCTCTTTACGGAAGAATCGTTAAAAACCCGAAACCTAGCGTTTACACAAACTTCTATAAAATCGACCGTTGACTTTTAAACGGCCTCTTCGGAAGAACTACCGCTTAAAAGAACGCTTCCTACTCTCAGCCTTAAGGCTGGGCCTTTCAAGTTCGTCTATAATTCTCTAGGCTAGGTTCCGTTTTACTAATAACCTCTGGAGGCTAAAGAATGTCTAAGTTTAAAGTTCTAATAACAGAGCACATAGCAGATGCTGGAGTGGAGCTCCTCAGGAAACAGCCCGACGTTGAACTTACCTACGACCCGGAGCTCTTCAGGAACTTTGAGAGAATTCTGGAGATTATCCCCGAGTACGACGCCCTTATTACAAGGAGTGGAACGCCGGTTACGGAGGAGCTCCTTGAAAGAGCCAAAAAGTTAAAAGTTGTTGGAAGGGCAGGGGTCGGCGTTGACAACATAGACCTTGAAGCTGCCTCAAGGAGGGGAATTCTCGTTGTTAACGCCCCTACCGGTAACACTCTGGCTGCGACGGAACACACGATGGGAATGATGATAGCCGCCGCAAGGCTCATTCCCTACGCCCACAAGTCTTTAAAGGAAGAGCGGAAGTGGGAGAGAAAGAAGTTTATGGGCGTTGAGCTTGCAGGTAAAACCCTTGGAATTATCGGTTTTGGCCGTATAGGTTCAAGGGTCGGTATAAGGGCTAAGGCCTTTGACATGAAGGTTATAGCTTACGACCCTTACATAAAGAAGGAGAAGGCTGAAAGGCTTGGCGTTGAGCTTGTAGAAGAGCTTGACGAACTTCTGAGGCGCTCAGACATCATAACGGTTCACACCCCCCTTACCGAAGAGACAAGGAACATGATTACAAAGAGAGAAATTGAGAAAATGAAAGACGGCGTTATCCTCCTTAACATCGCAAGGGGAGGAATAATAAACGAGAGAGACCTCTACGAAGCCCTCGTTAGCGGTAAGGTAAGGGCTGCCGCCGTTGACGTCTTCTCTAAGGAGCCTGCAACAGACAACATCCTCCTTGACGCTCCAAACATCGTTGTTACTCCGCACATTGGAGCCAATACTTTTGAGTCTCAGACTAACGTTGCAGTAATAATTGCAAACCAGGTTCTTGCAGCACTCAGAGGGGAAGAGGTTGAGTTTGCAGTCAACGCCCCCTTTGAGGATACGGCTGCTGCTAAAGTTTTAAAGCCGTTTATGGATTTAGCAGAAAAGCTGGGGCTCTTTGCCGTTCAGATGGCCTGCTCCAGAGCTAAGGAGATCGTTCTGGAGTTTAGAGGAGACCTAGGAGAGGATACGAAACCGCTGACAACTGCTTTCCTCAAGGGATTCCTCCAGAAGGTTGTTGACATTCCCGTGAACCTCATTAACGCTCCTTTCCTTGCAAAGGAGAAGGGGATCTCCGTAACAGAGGTTAGAAAGGCTGAAGGTGTTAACTTTAAAAGGCTTATAAGGATTATCTGCAGGGGAAGGGACGGCGAGGAGTTTACGGTTTCCGGAACCGTGATGGATGACACCTTCCCGAAGATCGTTGAGATAAACGGTTTCCTCTTTGACCTGACTCCCGAAGGGAAACTCCTTTTAATTAGGAACTTTGACGTTCCGGGAGTTATCGGGAAGCTCGGCTCAATTCTCGGTAAGTACAGCGTTAACATTGCAGGTTTCCAGCTTGGAAGGACTGAGAAGGGGAAAGAGGCCAAGGGAGTAATTCTGGTTGACGACGACGTTCCGGAAGAAGCCCTGAAGGAGATAAGAGAAATTCCTGAGATTTTAGAGGTTAAGCAGATAAACCTTTAAAACAGGAGAGGCTGAGAGGGTTTCCCTATGGCCTCAAGGCCTCTCTCCGTTATCTTCCTTCCCCTCGGGGTTCTAACCAGGAACCCCATCTCTATCAGGTAAGGCTCGTGGACGTTTTCTATCGTATCTACGTCTTCCTTTAGGACCGTAGCCAGCGTGTTGAGTCCGACGGGGCCCCCTTTAAACTTCTCTGCTATTGTTTCAAGTATCTTCCTGTCTAACCTGTCAAGGCCAAAAGAATCTATGCCGAGCTCGTTAAGGACTCTTTCAGCTTTTTCCCTATCAACCACTTCCCAGTTGTGGACGACGGCGTAGTCCCTTACCCTTTTCATAACCTGTATCAGGATTCTCGGGGTTCCCCTTCCACACCTTGCAAGGAGCTCCAGCCCCTCACGGTCAACTTTCAGTTTCAGCTTTCTGCTTACGGCCTCTGCAACTTTAACCATCTCTTCTAAGGTGTAGAGCTCCAGCCTGCAGATCAGCCCGAAGCGGGATCTGAGAGGAGGGGTTAGCAGGTTGAGCCTCGTTGTTGCCCCTATCAGGGTAAAGGGGGGAATTTCTAAAGTTACTGCGGTTGAGCGAGAGCTCCCGCTCACAACATCAACCTTAAAGTCCTCCATCGCAGAGTAGAGGGTCTCCTCAACGGCTCTGTTGAGCCTGTGGATCTCGTCTATAAAGAGAATGTCTCCCTCGTTCAGGCTCATCAGGAGGCCTAAGAGGTCTCCCTTTCTCTCAATTGTAGGAGCTGCTACAACTTTGATTTCAGCTCCCATCTCGTTGGCAATTATGTGGGAAAGGGTGGTCTTTCCCGTTCCGGGAGGTCCGTAAAAAAGGACGTGGTCTAAAGGCTCTCCTCTTCTCTTTGCCGACTCTACGGCAACTTTTAGGAGCCGCTTTACCTGCTCCTGTCCTAAAAACTCGTCAAAAGTTTTCGGTCTCTCTATCAAAACTTTCTCCCTGAAAGGCGTTTAAGGGCTAGCTTAACAGCTTCGTTCACCGTGAGCCCTTCTAAATTTATTCCTTTCAGGGCGCTGTTTATCTCACTTTTCTTGTAACCCAGCGAGGTGAGAATTTCGTAAAGTTCGGCAGGAATCTCCCTTACCTTTTCTTCCTCAAACTTTGGACGGAGCTCCGCAACTATCCTCTCAGAGAGCTTCTTTCCCAGTCCTGGAACTCGTGAGAGAGACTCTACGTCTCCCTCAAAAACCGTTCTCTTAAGCTCTTCCGGTTCCAAGTGAGACAAAACTGAAAGGGCTACCTTACTTCCCACCTTAGGAACTTTTACTAGCTCTCTGAACAGTTTTCTCTCCTCTTCGCTTCTAAACCCGTACAGCGTCGGCGTTCCTTCAGGAGGAACCACAAGCTCGGTAAAAAGTTCCAACTCGTCTCCCTCGTTAACCTCACTTAAGAGAGAAACCGGAACGAAAACTTTAAAACCTACGCAGCCACACAGCAGTGAAAGAGCATTTCCGTACTTTTTAAAGACTTTCCCTTTCAGATAGTCAAACATCATTAAAGCCTTAACGAGTTGAAGTTTCCTTTAACAGAGAAGTTAAACCGCTGACCTGCCAGTTTCCCGGTTCTCATCTTTACGGTAAAGTGAAGGCTTAAGTAAGAGTTTACAGGATTCTGTGGGTTGTAACTTATGTTCCCCTTTACAGACACTTCGGCGTCTTTACCTTTAAGACCTCCAGCTACCCTTAAGTAGTCCTTAGAAGTTACGCTGTAATTTATCACTCCGCTCCCCAGTGCAAGTTCCTTGAAAGAAAAGATCCCAAAGCTCAGGTTCTTAAGTTTAACCTTCGAAAGTTCAAACTCTCCTTTTCCGCCTGTCAGGTGCTTTCCTTCAAAGTTAAAGTAGCCTCTGCCGTTAACTATCCCTTCTAGATTAACCTCTTGAAAGCGAAAAGGACACTCAAAGAGTTTAAGTTCCTTCACTTCGTAGGAAACTGTGCTAAGCGGCCAGCTGAGCGTTGCCGTTAACCTGCCCCCGCAGAGCTCCGACTCCAACTTAAACCGGTGAAAAGAGAGAGGGGTTACTACTAAGTTCTTTAAAGTAATTCCGTGAAAAGGGAGCTCCTCTACAACGAGCCTAGGTGGAAAGTGATAAAAGGACACTTTCGAAGGATACAAACCTTTTTCAAAGAAAACTCTCTTTACTACCCTTTCAACAGGAAAGGTTAAGTAGAGAGACAAGGTAAAGGCAGAGAGGAAAACAACTGTATAGAGGAGAAGTCTTTTAACCTTCACTGCTCCTCCTGTAGAAGAAGAGGGTAACCTTTCCTGAAACCAGCCCGTTTTCGTCGTAATCCGTTATCGTTATTCCGTCTGCTCTAAAGTAGTAAGAGCCGTTTTCAAGAACAGATATGAAACGCGTAACCCTGTTTATTTCGGCCTCTTTAAACCTTACAGTAACAACGTCCCTTTCGTAGCCTCCTCTCGTCTGGCCAGGCATGACTTTAACGTCTTTCACGCTAAGACCTACCATTCTTGCAACGGTCTGGATAAAAGACGGAACGTCAAGGTTCATTCCCCTCTTTAGCTTTTCCTCAATGGGATCAATCTTCTTCTTTAAACAGACGAGCTCCTTCAGCTGAGGTTCAATCGCCGTAAACTTCTTTTCAACAAGTTCCCTTTTTCTTTTGTAGTTGAGAACCAGCTCTTCAAGAGGGATTAGAACGGCAAACGTATAGACGATAAGAGCAAGCAGAGGAACACCTATCAGAACCACCCATCTCTCTCTTTCCGATAGAGAGGAAAAGTAGTCAAAGAGTTTTTCTTTAAGACTACTTAGTTTCACTTTTAACCTCTGCCCTTATCGCAAACTTAACTCCAGATTTCGTTTCTTTTGCTGAAGAAACAGAAACCCGTTTAAAGTAGCGTTTAAGATTCTTAACAAACAGCTCAAGGTCTGAGGCTCTTTTTGCCCTTCCCTTTATCGTAAACTGCCCAGAAGAGAGGGTTCCTTCAAGGGATACTACTCTCACTCCGTTCACTACAGATTTTGAGATTCTGTCAACGTAGTAAAGAAGAGAAGGCTGATCAATTCTCAAAAAGACGGCAAGCTCCCTGTAGCGGTTAAGCTCCTCTGGAATCTGTATCTCCGGAGCTAGAATCTTCTCTCCCGTAACTCTGTAGAGCTCCCTCTTAAACGCTTTCTTCTGCAGAAGGTAATCTCTCTTTGCAGAGAGGTAGTTTAAGAAGAGCCCTCCTGTTATTCCTAAGAGGGATACCGCAACCACCGTTCCTGTAAAGAGAAGTCTTCCCTTCTCTTTGAGGAGTTCCTGAGAAAACAGAGAAAAACTCTTAAAGAAGGCTCTACACGGACTTTTCCTAAAGTTGTAAAGCCCGAAAGCATTAAAGTAGAGTGGCGTTTCTTCTCCAAAAGGCTCAAGCTTCGGAACCGTAAAAGAAACAGAAGCTGAAAGTTCCTTTCTGAACTCCTCAGAAAGGGCTCCTCCACCGATTAAAAAGACGTTCTCTAGAGCCATTTCTTTTACAACGGGAAACAGCTCTCCCGTTCTAAGGTGGTAATCGTAGCCGCCCCTTAAAACTTCCACTTTCTCTAAACTACCCCCTCTTACGTTCACAAGGGCTACTTTTTTACTTCCAGCGTCTACCAGAGTAAAGGTATCTGAGAAGGTAAGAGCTGCCGTAACTCCGCCGAGGAGATCAACGGTTATCTGGGATTTTGAAATAACTTCTTTGAGTAGTTCCTCAACTTTTTCCCTCTTTTCAACAAAGATTAAGAGCTCACAGCCCGTTTCCAGCTTTTTTACCGGGCAGAACGCTACGTAGAGCTCTTCTGGTTCAACAGAGAGGTCTGTAGAGACGTCGTTGAGTACCAACTGCTTAAGTTTGCTTCCCGAACATATAGGGTAAAAGGACTTGTAAACCAAAAGCTGAGACGACGACGTTCCGACGACGAAACTCTTTCCCTGCGGGATTCCAGTTCCAAACCTTTTGCCGTCGAACCACTTAACGACGGAGCTCCCCCAGTCAACACCTATCATTCAACGACCTTCCACTCCAAAACTCTGTTCCTAGTGGTGTAAACCAACAGGCTTACCGTAGAACTCCCGTAGGAAGCTGTTACGGTTATCTTAAAGAAGTTGCACCTGTTAGTTATAAACGGCAGTATTTCGTAGTAGAGCTCCTCGTCTATCCCCGGGAGCTCCTTAAGTACTTCAAGTCTCTTTATGGGACGCGCTTCAATTATACTATCGGCAACCTCTTCGCTCATTTTCTCTGAAAGTGCCAGTAAAACCTCTTTAGAAGCAGAGTTTACGTTTATCTTTCCGCTTCCGTAGACCGTAACAAAAGGTTCAAGCTTTTTGTAGCTTTTTCGACTTATCCCCTTTATGTAGAGGAGCTCACCTAAACTCCTCATAGATCTATTGGAAGGTCTGTAACCTAAAGATTCGTAGTAGTCTGTTTCTGCACCAAAAGGGGAAGGTACGTCGTCAGGGTCAATCCAATCCTTTACGGCATCTATAACTTCTGGCTCACCTATCTTTTCAAAAAGTCTCTTTCCTATTCGGTAGTAGACGGGATTCGTCAGCTTGTTAAGGTTAAACTTTCCGCACTCGTCAGACGCTCTAACTGAGATAAAGATCCCCCTGTAGTTGTAGACTACAGGTTGGGCCCAACTGTCTCCATCTCCGTCAAACCCGTTGTTGTCTCTCCGAAGGTAGCTAAGAGTTATCTTAACGGCAGAAACAGCAGCGTGATAAGCTGTTGCGTAGTCCTTCAACCCTTCCGTTTTCTGATAGGTTATATTAGACAGATAAAAAACCGAAAAAAGAAAGGCAGCAACAGCTGCCGTTATGGAAAGAACTAGAAAAAGAACTATTCCTTTACGCCTTTGAGAAGAACTCAACGATGTTTTCCTCGTTTGGAGCCGTTATCACCCCTTTCTCTGTGATTATTCCGGTTATGTTCTCGTGGGGCGTTACGTCAAAGGCAGGGTTTTTAACCTTCGCTCCGTACGGGGCGATTCGGCAGTCCTTACAGTGGCAGTAGAGGACCTCTTCGGGGTTTCTCTCCTCAATAGGTATCTCAACTCCGCTTGATATTGAAAGGTCAAAGGTTGAAGTTGGAGCAGCTATGTAGAAGGGAATTCCGTGTTCTTTGGCAAGTACCGACAGGGAGTAGGTTCCGATTTTGTTTGCCGTATCTCCGTTCCTTGCAATTCTGTCTGCTCCAACGATTACGCAGGTTATCTCTCCTAAAGACATGAACCAGCCGGCCATGTTGTCGGTTATCAGGTAGTAGGGAATTTCCTCCTGCTGGAGCTCCCACGCAGTAAGTCTTGCCCCCTGAAGGTAGGGGCGGGTCTCGTCAACGTAAACTGTTATCTCTTTTCCCATCTCAACGGCAGCTCTTACAACTCCTAAAGCAGTTCCGTAGCCGGCGGTTGCAAGGGCTCCGGTGTTGCAGTGGGTTAGGATTACCTCACGGGAGGAGAGGAGCTCCGCACCGTAAAATCCTATTTTCCTGTTTGTTTCAACGTCCTGCCTTTCTATGTTTATCGCCTCTGTTTCAAGGGCAGCTACGATGTCGTCTATCTTTTCCCCGGCCTCAATTATCTTTTTCATTCTCTTCAACGCCCAGAAGAGGTTAACGGCAGTAGGCCTTGTAGCTGCCAGTCTGTTTATTATCAGCTCAAGTTTGGCCTTAAAGTCTATGTAACTCTTTACCTTTTCTCTTAGCTCTTTTGCGCCTAAAACAACTCCGTAGGCGGCTGCTACGCCTATGGCGGGAGCTCCCCTCACAACCATATCCTCAATCGCCCTTGCAACACACTCGTAGGTCTTACACTCAACCCACTCCTCTTTTAAGGGAAGCTTTCTCTGGTCTAAAAGTAAAAGGCTCTCACCGGTCCACTTTAAAGGCCTTATGTCCTTAATCTTTCTCATTGTCCTCCTCCACCTTCTTAACAACTAAAACAGGGCACTTCGCCTTCTTTATCACCGCCTTGGCCGTACTTCCCATCTCAAGAATTCTCTCTAAGAGCCCTTTACCGTGGTAGCCAATTACAATAACGTTTACCTTCTCCTCTTCTGCAACCCTAACTATCTCCTCTTTTGGGTCTCCAACGGTCATGATCCTTTTAACTTCAAAACCGTGGGAGCGGAGCTCCTCCTCAATCTCTTTCAGCATCCTCTCGTGGCTTTCAAGAATGGCCTTCTCTATTTCAGGTATGTGGGCGTAGATCGTTGCAACGTCTAAGGCGAACGGGTCGTCAAACTGAGGAAGGGAAAACTCTAAAGGGTGAATAACGTGCAGCAGAACAACCTCTTTAGTTCCGGCCTCTTTAAGCTTTATAACGTACTTCTTCGCAACCTCAGCAAGGTCAGAAAAGTCGGTGGGGTAGAGAACCTTTCTAAAAAGGGGCATCGTCTCCTCCAAAAGTTTTAGAAAATCTTATCACTACTCCCTCTCCTTGGCCTCCTGCCAGAGGGCTTCCATCTCCTCAAGGCTCATTTCCTTTAAGTCTTTTCCCATCTCCTTTGCCCTCTTCTCAATGTATCGGAACCTCTTCTCAAACTTTTCGTTTGCTCGCCTCAGAGCAACCTCAGGGTGAACACCCAAAAACCTTGCAAGGTTAACCGCCATAAAGAGAAGATCTCCAACCTCTTCTTCTATCTTCTTCCTGTCTCCCTTCTTTATCTCCTCTTCAATCTCTGAGATTTCCTCAATCAGTTTTTCCTTTATCCCTTCAAACCCTTCCCAATCAAAACCTACTTTTGCAGCCCGTTTCTGAAGCTTGTACGCCCTCTCTAAAGCCGGCATAGACTCTGGGATACCGTCAAGGAGCGACTCCTTCTTTTTCCCTTCCTTCTCCTTAAGCTTTTCCCACTCCCTGTTTACGTCCTCTGCAGTTTTTATATCTTCCCTCTCTCCAAAAACGTGAGGGTGCCTGTGAACAAGCTTCTTCGCTATAGAGTCAACAACATCTTCAATGTCAAAGGCTCCCCTCTCCTTTGTAATCTGGGAGTGGAAAACAACCTGAAGTAAAAGGTCTCCCAGCTCCTCCTTAAGCTCTTCATCGCTACCCTTCTTCACTGCGTCAATAACCTCGTAAGTCTCCTCCAACAGGTAGGGAAGAAGGCTCTCGTGGGTCTGCTTCCTGTCCCACGGGCACCCCTTCGGCGAGCGGAGTTTCTCCATTATCTCAACAAGGTCTTTAAAACTGTACTTTTTACCCTTCAACTTTTCTCCTCCCAACAAAGTGCTTTATATATAATCGGTTGAAATTTACGCCGGAGGGCGAGGATGATTCATATCACCAACACAATGAGTGGTGAGAAAGAGGAGTTTAGGCCTTTAGAGAGCAGGACCGTTAAGATGTACGTTTGCGGGCCTACTGTTTACGACCACGCTCACATAGGCCACGCAAGGAGTGCTGTTGTTTTTGACGTTATAAGAAGGTGGCTGGAGTACAGAGGTTATAGGGTTATCTACGTTAGAAACTACACAGACGTTGACGACAAGATAATAAAGAGGGCAAAAGAGGAGGGGATAAGCTGGAAGGAAGTTGCCGAGAAGTACATCGCCTCTTACGAAGAGGACATGAGAGCCCTAAACGTTAAAGAGCCTACCTATAAGCCGAGGGTTACAGAGCACATAAGGGAGATTGTTGAGATGATAGACGGCCTCATTGAGAAGGGCTACGCCTACGAGGCCGGAGGAGACGTTTACTTCTCTGTTAAGAAGTTTCCCGAGTACGGAAAGCTCTCTAAGAGGAATATTGAGGAGCTCCGTGCCGGTGCCAGAATAGAACCGGGTGAGAATAAGAAAGATCCCCTTGACTTTGCCCTCTGGAAAAGGAGCAAGGAGGGAGAGCCCGGCTGGGAGTCTCCGTGGGGAGTTGGAAGGCCTGGCTGGCACATTGAGTGCTCCGTTATGTCTATGAAGTATTTAGGCGAAACGATGGACATTCACGGTGGCGGTTTGGACCTCATATTCCCCCACCACGAAAACGAAATAGCCCAGTCTGAGAGCTATACAGGAAAGACCTTTGCCCGTTATTGGGTTCACAACGGCTTTGTTATGGTTAACAGGGAGAAGATGAGTAAGTCCCTCGGCAACTTCTTTACTATAAAGGAGATTCTTGAAAGGTTCTCTCCAGACGTTCTCAGGCTCTTTCTCCTTTCAACCCACTACAGGAGCCCAATAGACTTTTCCTTTGAGAGGCTGGAGGATTCAGAGAGGGCTCTAAAAAGACTTTTTAACTTCATTGACTCTCTGGCTGCCGTTGAGTCCCTTGAGGTTGTAGAAGGAGAGGGAGAGCCGATTTCGTTTTCAGGGTTCAGGGAGCTCTTTGAGTCTGCTATGGATGACGACTTTAATACTGCCAGAGCTCTAGGAGCCCTTTTTGAGCTTGTAAAGAGCGCAAACCTACTAAAAGACAGGGCTTTAAAAGAGGGTAAGATAACGAAAGCTGAAAAGCACTCCTTTAAGGAGGCTGTTGAATTTGTTGAAAACGCCCTAAAAACCCTTGGTTTCAGGTTAGAGAGGGAGAGGGAGAGCTCCCTTGAGGAGAAACTGATAGAGCTCCTCATTGATGTAAGGGGGGAGCTCCGCAGGAAAAAGGATTTTCAGCTTGCCGACCTGATAAGAGACAGGTTAAAAGAGCTTGGAATTGCCCTTGAAGACCTGCCAACAGGAACCATCTATAAGAGGCTGTAATGGGAATTTACGATAGGGATTACTACAGAGAACGGAATAGGAAGAGAGACTGGAAACGTTTTGTTTTTAAGGCAACCTGGTGGTTGATTGTTTTTCTCTTCATTGCTGCCTTTGTGGTATACGTTCTTGCAATTCTTTCTGAGAAATAAATAAAAAGGGGGCACGGAGCCCCCCTCTAAGTTAGTTTCTCTTCCTTCTTCTTCCAATGAAGAGGCCTGCAATACCTGAAAGCATCGTCAGGAAGCTGGCAATTCCGGAAGCTGGAGTAGCCTCTGGAGCTATAGAACAGCCTCCTCCTCCGGAAGAGGAAGTGCTTTCAGAAGTGG
>Ga0256831_1001869_pt1 | contig 11063 bp, 7 predicted proteins | sample 132544metaG_FD_189087 | JGI IMG/M metagenome (GOLD analysis project Ga0256831, IMG submission 189087) | Hydrothermal vent microbial communities from Lau Basin, Pacific Ocean - 132-544 | ecosystem: Environmental > Aquatic > Marine > Hydrothermal vents | place: Pacific Ocean: Lau Basin | collected... | reverse complement strand
TACCTACTACCTGCCTGTAAGTGCCGTGGTTGCGGATGCCAAATTAAAGGGTACGGTCTGGGTTGTGGATGAAAAAACCATGACGGTGAAACCGGTATCGGTTGAGGTGGGTATTATGGAAGGCAACCAGATACAGGTGACTAATGGTCTTAAAGAAGGACAACGTGTTGTCGTCGCTGGTGTGCCTTTTCTGTATAAGGGATTAAAAGTGAATCTTTTAAAGACAAGTGAACAGGCGATTGATAATATGCATCATGATCGGCCTGTGATGTTAAAAAGATCAGTTAGCAGCAACTAAGGGATAAGTATTAATGAATATTGGAGAGTATTCGGTAAAAAATCCGGTTGTTTCCTGGTTACTGGTAATTGTTTTTCTGGCGGGCGGGTACACGGGGTTTATTAAAATGGGTAAGCTGGAAGATCCCGAGTTTACTATTAAAGATGTCAAAATTATTACTTATTACCCCGGTGCAACAGCCAGACAGGTCTATGAAGAAGTTACCTACCATATAGAAGAAGCTCTGCAGCTTATGCCGCAGTTAAAATGGATTAAAATGTCCATTTCCCGTCCCGGTATGTCGGATATTCAGGTCACATTTAAAGATAAATATAATAAGAAAGATTTCCCGGATATTTATGATGAAGTTCGACGTAAAATTGCGGACATGAAGTATAAACTGCCCCCTGGGGCACAGGATCCGGTTGTTATAGACAGTTTTGCAGATGTGTACGGTGTCTATCTGGCATTGTCAGGTGATGGTTATACCTATAGAGATTTAAAAGATGCGGCAGATTTATTAAAAAAAGAACTGGTGCTGGTGGATGGCGTCAGAAAAATTGTTATCGGCGGTGCTCAGCAGGAAGTCGTTTATCTGGATATTTCTCGTCAGCGTCTGGGTGAATTAGGGCTGTCACTGGAACAGATAGGACAAATCCTCCACTCTCAGAATGTGGTGACGGATGCTGGTAAAGTTACTGTGGGTGATGAATATCTCAGGATAGAACCGACCGGGGAATTCCAGTCCGTTAAGTTAATAGGTGATGTATTAATCAGTGCTAAAAATAAAACACTGGTGTATTTAAAAGACATTGCCACTATTCGGCGGGAATACAAAGAGGTACCTGATTTACTGGTTTATTACCAGGGTAAACCGGCTTTAACTCTGGGTATATCTATGCTGTCGGGTCAGAACGTGGTTGAAGTGGGAGAGAGGATAGGTAAACGGATTAAGGAAATTCGTTCCCTGATACCTCTGGGCATGGAACTGGATGTTATTTATAACCAGCCGATAGAGGTTAAAAATTCTGTAACAGGTTTTGTGCTGAATGTTATTGCGGCTATTATTATTGTTATTGTAGTGCTGCTAATTTTTATGGGCATGACTACCGGTCTAATTATTGGTGCGGTGCTTTTAATTACAGTGGCCGGTACGGTATTTATTATGCAGTTGTACGGCATTGATCTGCAGCGTATATCTCTGGGAGCCTTAATTATTGCTCTGGGGATGCTGGTGGATAATGCTATTGTGGTAGCAGAAGGGCTGATGGTAAGACTGCAGTCGGGGATGAATGCGGCTAAAGCAGCAAGTGAAGTGGTTGGTAAAACGGCTATGCCGCTGCTCGGTGGTACTATTATCGGTATTCTGGCGTTTTCTGCTATTGGTTTGTCACAGGATTCCACCGGAGAATTCACTCGTACATTATTTTATGTCATATTGATATCACTGTTGCTCAGTTGGGTAACCGCAGTCAGTACTACGTCCTTATTTTGTGCTTTGTTTATTAAACCAAAGAAAGGTGTAGATAACAAATCCGCAGAGGATGCTTATTCCGGCATAATCTTTGTTATGTATCGTAATTTTCTGAAGAAAGCTTTGCACTTCAGAGCAGTTACCCTCGGAATTATTGTGGCATTGTTTGCCGTATCAATATATGGTTTCGGTTTTGTTCGAGGTGGTTTCTTTCCAGACTCCAATACCCCGATGTTTTTTGTAGAAATATGGGAAATCGAAGGTACCGATATTAAGAAAACCCGCGATGATACCCTGGAAATAAGCCAGTTTATACGCACTTTACCGGGAGTGATTAAAACCACAGAATTAATTGGTGGTGGCGATCAGCGTTTTTCACTGGTCTATGAGCCTAAAGAACGCAGTCCGGCTTATGCCCAGATCATTGTACAAACAGAAAAACTGGAACAGATCAAAGCAATCTGGGAAACAGTAGACAAACATATGCAGGATAATTATCCAGATATGGAACCTATTATTAAAGCGCTGCGTATTGGCCCCGGACGGGATAGCAAAATTGAAGTGCGTTTCAGTGGGCCGGATGAAATGGTATTGCGGGAGATTTCGGAAAAAGCCAAAGCTATATTTCGTGAGGATCCCGGAACCAAAGAAATTAGAGATGACTGGCGTCAGCCGGTAAAACTGATTAAACCCATCTTCAATGAACAGGTAGGGCGTCAACTGGGCATTAATTATGAGGATTTATCCAAAACTCTGAAATATGCTTTTGATGGTTCTCAGGTAGGCCTGTATCGTGATGGGATTCGTCTGCTGCCTATTTATGCCCGAGCACCGGATGAAGAACGTTTTGACATCAGTAATATTAAGGATATTCAGGTCTGGAGTCCAGTGCTGCAAAAGGCAGTGCCTATTAATCAGGTGGTAAAAGAGTTTAAAACCGTCTGGGAAAATACCGTGATCAGAGGGCGTGACCGACGTCAAACCATTATCACATCCTGTAATCCTGATACCGGTTTTGATTCAACGGCATTGTTTGAACGTCTGCGTCCACAGATTGAAGCGATGAAACTGCCATCCGGTTATCAAATGGTATGGGGTGGGGAATTTGAGGATCAGAACAATGCTCAGTCATCACTTTCCAGAGCATTGCCCAGTGGTTTTCTGTTAATGATTCTAACCACTATTTTGCTGTTTGGCAAAGTCAAACAACCGTTAATTATCTGGCTGACTGTTCCTCTGGCTATTATTGGCATCACTGCGGGTCTGCTGGCACTTAATGGTGCTTTTGACTTTATGGGCTTGCTGGGGGCATTGAGTCTGGTGGGACTGCTTATTAAAAATGCTATTGTGCTTATTGAAGAAATAGACCAGCAAATTGAATCAGGTAAGGAGTCTTTTAAGGCGATACTGGATTCCGCCGTCAGTCGTATGCGGCCGGTTATGATGGCGGCCGCCACCACTATTTTAGGTATGCTGCCGCTTCTGTCAGATGTATTCTTTGTGAATATGGCTATTATTATTATGTCGGGCCTGGCTTTTGCATCAGTACTAACTCTGATTGTAGTGCCCGTGCTGTACGCTATTTTGTTTAAGATAAACTATCAGGAAGCGGCGTAATACTGAGTTAATTTTTCTAGCAATAAAAAAAGCCCCTGCATAAAGTATAACTGCAGGGGCTTTTTTTTATTTCAGGGTAGAAATTTATTGTTTCAGGGTAATGTTTTATACAGGGCTTTGGCGTTATCCTGTTCCATATAACTTTGTGATGCGTTTATAATTTTTTCCAGAATAGCTTTGGCTTCTTTTTGTTTGCCGGTCCTGGCATAGGTATATGCCAGGTGGAACTGCACGTCATTATCCTTGGGCAATGTCTTAGCGGCACTCTGTAATTGTTTCAGCGCTTTGTCATACTGTCCTGATTTTGCCAGAGCATAGCCGTAGGTATCGATAATAGCAGCAGACCCTGGTGCCAGTTCATAAGCTCTTCGAGCTAAATCCAGGGCTTTTTCCACGTCAGTGTCCATATAGATCCAGGAGAGATTGTTTAGAGTAATAATGTGATTGGGGATATTATGCAGAATTTGATCATAATATTGTTTTGCCTTGTCCAGCTGATTGTGCTCATGATATAGTGATGCCAGTTTAAACAGGCTTTCAATATCATCCGGATCGGCACTGACTGCATTTTCCAGTGCAGAAATAGCTTTGTCAGGCTGTTTTAACTGCATATAAATTTCAACCCGGGCAGATAAAACTTTGCGGCTGGGATTTTTACCATAGACATCATCATATACAGATAGCGCCTCTTCATAACGTTTTTGCAGACGATAGATATCAGCTTCTAATAATTTACCATTATCTGTATCAGGAAATTCCTGCTGGATAGTTATTGCCATTTCAAGAGCCTGCTGATAATCTCCATTTTTCAGCAGTAATGAGGCTTTATTGAGATATAGTGAAATATTTTCGGGTTGAATTTCAATAGCAGTATTCAACACATCTACTGCATCGTTAATACGTTCAGGATCTTCTGCAATCAGTGTGGCCAGTAGTAAACGATGGCTATTATCGTTTTTATCAAACGTAGAAATTTTATTTAAAGTCCGTTCAGCTTCTTTTAATTGTTTGTTCGCTACCTGAGCTTTAGCAAGAAAGATCAAAACCTGGGTGTTATTAGGGTGTTGTTTGTCCAGTGTGTGAGCCAGCTCAAGAATTTTTTCATTCTTGTTCAGAGATTGATACCATTGACTTACTAAATTGGCAATAATGAGCTGAGCATCCAGTTTTTCCTTGCTCTGATTAATGGCATCCATAAAATATTGTTCTGCCAGTTCTGGTTTTTTCTGTTTTTCTGCGATGACTGCAAGACCAAGATAGGCTTTTAATGCACTGGGCTCAAAACTGATAATCTGTTTGAAATTCTTCTCAGCTTCAGCCCAGTCTTTATTTCCAGAAGCAATACTGGCCAGTCCCATATAGGCTGGGATATACCTGTTATCCTGCTGGAGAATCTTTTTATATATAGCAATAGCCTGTTCCGCATTACCCGTCTGATATTCTGTTATGGCATCAAGATTTTGCAAAGTCAGATCGTCAGGGGTTTGTGCCAGTAACTGCTTGAGGTGTTGTCTGGCTTTGTCATATTGCTTTTGTCTGAGATAGGTGGCAACCAGTAAATAGTTGTTTTTAGTTTTGTCCAGTTCAGAACTGCCTTCACTGGAAATCAGTTCTTCCAGTGCAGATACTGCAGTATCCAGATCTCCGGTCTGAAATTGCGTCACAATCAGACGTTTCTTAATATCCTGATTATCCGGGTATAATTCATGGGCACGGTTCAGAATTTTTAGAGCCTGTTGTGTTTTACCTGCCTGTATATAAGTAGAACCCAGAGTAATTAATAGTGGAGGACTTTGCTCAAGTTGTTCTTTGGGTATTCCTTCAAGAATTAATAATGCCTGAGTCTGCTTGCCCTGGGCGAGATAAACATTAGCCAGTAGATTCTGAGCATTCAGGTTTGCCGGATTGGAAGAGAGGTAAATGATTAAATATTCAGCAGCCTGATTATAATTTTTTAAACCCAGGTTTGCCGCACCCAGAATTAATGCGGCAGGCATATGGTTGGGCATGACATTGACTGTTTTCTGAGCGGCTTCCTGTGCGCCTTTAAAGTCTTTCTCCTGCAGTAAAATTTGAGCCAGTAAGAAGTTTGCCTGAGGATGATTTTCAATTTTGCTTAGTATCTCCTGCAAATCCTGTCTGGCTTTATCCGGAAGATTCAGCATAATTAAGGTGGCAGCACGTTCCAGTTTATAAGACAGATTCTGGGGACTTTTTTCAATCAGCTGATTGTAAATAGATAAAGCCTGTTTATATTGCTTATTGAGATTAGCCAGTTTGGCTTTCAGATGTTGTGTAAGGGTATTTTCAGGCTCAATAGCAGTGGCTTTTGTTAACAGTTGCTGTGCCAGTTCCAGTTCCCTTTCTATAACCGCTATAGTGGCAAGACCGTTATACGCACGGGCATTTTCTTTTTTGCTGTTGGAATTTTCAAAAGCCTGTCTGGCATCTGCCAGTTCTTTGGATGCCAGGTAGGCAAAGCCAAGATAACTTAATCGTTTTGCTTCTTTTTCTTTATCATCAAAGGGAGTGTCCAGTAGCTGCAGGACTTTTTTCTGTTTGCCGGCAAGCTGTAATACCTCGGCATAAGTGAAGGTTATTTTAGTGTCCTGAGGAGAATACTCGTGGGCACGGGAAAGCTCCTTGAGACTGGGGTCCAGCTTACCCTGACGCAGGTATAAACTGCCTAAAAGAAACCGTGCCTGAGCATTTTTCGGGGTTTCTTTAAGTTGATTTTTTAAATGAATGACCGCAGTCGCATAGTCTTTTTTATCAATAGCCTGCTGGGCATCTTCCATAGTCCCGGCAAGAATATTTCCTGACAGGTTAAAGCTGATTGCGGTAATAAGACTTATCTGAACAAGTGTCTTTTTAATATACATAATATTCCTTAAATATATTCTGCTGAAACTACGGGCTGGGTTTTATATGAATATATTAACTATAACATGTTTTTTTAAGGAATCTCCTGAGGATAATCTTTTTCCTACAGAATCAAGGATAAAAATTAATTTTTAATCTGAGAAGCAGATTCCCCGTCTAAAATTTCAATAAGCCGGGGAATAAAGCGGGAAAGTTCGCCGGTCATTAAGTTAAAATCGGCATCAAAGCGGGCAGCTGGATCTTCGGCTCCATCTTCAGCGGCCTGCTCAAGCAGTTCGTCAGAAAACTTAATGCGTTTAATGCATAGGTCATCCTGCAATAAACAATCAATACGATCATCCCAGTTTATAGCCAGCCGGGTAACTTCCTTGCCATTGTCCAGATGTGTCTGAATTTCATGACTGCTTAGATCCTGGCGCTTACAGTGTATAATAGCACCTTCTTCAGAAGACTCCTGCAGTTCACATTCATCTTTTATTTTAAAATCATCAAATAATTTGTCACCATTTAACCAGGCTGTCATTAAAGAGGCCGGTGAGGTAGTGGTTGTTAGTGGTACGACCGGTAGACTGCCCAGTGTCTGGCGTAAAAATTCAATCAGTTGTTCTGCTTTATTGCTGCTGGATGCATCGACCACGATAAACTGATTATCCTGATCCAGATAGGCATAGGTTCTTTTTGAGCGGGTAAATGCTCTGGGTAATAAGTCCAGAATCAGCTCATCTTTAATACTTTGCCTGTATTTGCCAACCGGGCGACGTCCGCTTTCACTCTGAATGCTGTCCAGTTTTTCATTTAAGGCATCGTTAATGACGCTGGTGGGTAAAATGCGTTCTTCCTGGCGACTGCAAATCATAGTTTTTTTGCCAATGCTATGGGTTAATAACACACTGTCGGTAGCAGGATTATTTAAGGGGGCAACCCAGCCGTAGGAAGAAGGTTGGGTTGAGGCACAGGGCTGAAATGATTTATCGCTTAACCGCCGATCAAGTTCTTCGCCAGAAAGAGTAAAGGGTTTGGTAAAACGATAGATTTTGAGATTTTTAAACCACATGAAAAAGATGTCCTGCTCTGATAAACCCAGCACCTCGCTTTAAAAGACGAGGTTATTGGGAAATAGTTGTCACCACCGCTATCCTCGACCTTAAGGACGAGGCCTTACGAGGTGCCGGGTAAATAAACCTGGCAAAATCAGTTGCCCTGTACTTTGTAACGAGGTCAACTGATTTTTTCAGGTTAAAAGGTAAAAATAAAAAGAGGGCTACTTTATCACCAACACTTCAGTTTTTACAGGGCATGAATAACATTAGTAACCACACCCCAGATATGCAGAGTTTCCTGCGGTGCAATATCAATGGGATCAAAGTCATCATTTTCCGGCATCAATCGAACCAGGTTATCTTTTTTATACAATCGCTTAACCGTCAGCTCACCATCTATGGCGGCAATAACTATTTTACCATGACGGGTTTCAAGGTCACGATCAACCACCAGAATGTCATCAGGATGAATACCGGCATTAAGCATGGAGTATCCGGTTACCCGTACAAAGAACGTGGTGGCAGGATCATGGATTAGATGTTCACTCAGATCCATCATACCTTCAATATAATCATCTGTAGGAGCAGGACAGCCAGCGGCCACCTTGCCGCCATACAGAGGTAACTGAAAACCTCCGGAATGGGCGTATTCTAAAATTTTATCCACCATACTGACCGGGACGCGAATGGCTTTGGTTGGTTCAGCGTATTTTCCCGTGCCTTTTGGACGACCGGCGCCGGCACGTTTACCACCTCGTGGCATAATTAATTCCTCTTAAAAGTTACTTGTCTATAAATAGAATAATGTACTTTTATCAAGATGTCTATTTATTTTTTTCATTTAATGCAGGATAATACCGCATCCATTTCTACCCGCCTTAATAACAGGAACAGTATTTTGATATCAACAGCAAATTTAACGATTCAATTTGGTGCCAAACCATTATTTGAAAATGTCTCGGTAAAATTTAGCGATGGAAATCGTTATGGTTTAATCGGGGCAAATGGTTGTGGTAAATCCACCTTTATAAAAATCCTCGGTAATGATCTGGATGCAAGCAGCGGTACAGTCACTATTACGCCCGGAGAACGGGTGGGTAAACTGCGTCAGGATCAGTTTGCCTATGAAGAGTATAGTGTTATTGATACCGTTATTATGGGGCATGATGAACTGTGGAAGGTTAAGGAAGAGCGGGACAAAATTTACGCCAATCCTGAAATGTCTGAAGAGGATGGTATGCGGGTTGCTGATCTGGAAGTTCAGTACGGTGAAATGGATGGTTATACGGCAGAATCCAGAGCCGGCGAATTATTAATGGGTGTGGGTATTCCGGTGGAGCAGCATTTTGGCCTCATGTCAGCTATTGCTCCGGGTTTTAAACTGAGAGTGCTGCTGGCTCAGGTACTGTTTTCTGATCCTGATATTATGCTGCTGGACGAACCCACCAATAATCTGGACATTAATACCATTCGCTGGCTGGAATCAGTGCTTAATGAACGTAACTGCACCATGATCATTATTTCTCACGATCGCCACTTTTTAAACAGTGTCTGTACCCATATGGCGGATCTGGATTTTGGTTCCATTAATATTTATCCCGGCAACTACGATGAATATATGCTGGCAGCTACTCAGGCACGTGAACATCTGATGCACTCCAATGAGAAAAAGAAAACCGAAATGGTCGAACTGCAGAAGTTTGTGGAGCGTTTTTCTGCCAATGCCTCTAAAGCTAAACAGGCTACTTCCCGGCGTAAACGTCTGGAAAAAATTCAGCTGGATGATATTAAAGTATCCTCCAGAAAAAATCCCTTTATCCGTTTTGAACAGGACAAAAAGCTTTATCGAAATGCCTTTGAAGTTGAAAACCTAAGTAATGGTTATGATGAACTGTTATTTAAGAACCTTAATATGCTGGTGGAAGTGGGAGAACGTATAGCGATTATTGGCGCCAATGGTATTGGTAAAACTACTTTACTGCGCACATTGATCCACGATCTGGAAGCTAAAACAGGTATTGTCAAATTTTCTGAGAATGCTGATGTCGGCTATTATCCTCAGGAACATATAGATGAATTTTCTGCTGAAATGACCCTCTTTGACTGGATGGATCAATGGGGGCAGGAAAATGATGACGATCAGGCTATTCGCGGTATTCTGGGACGTTTGCTGTTTTCACGGGATGATACAAATAAATCAGTTAAAGTTCTTTCCGGTGGTGAAATGGGACGTATGGTCTACGGTAAGCTCATGCTGCAAAAGCCCAATATCCTGTTTATGGATGAACCGACCAACCATATGGATATGGAATCCATTGAGTCACTGAATATGGCTCTGGATATTTATCAGGGTACGTTAATTTTTGTCAGTCATGATCGTGAATTTGTATCCTCTCTGGCCACCCGGATTCTGGAAATAAAAGCAGACAGGATAATAGACTTTAAGGGCAGTTACGATGAATATCTGGACAGTCAGGGTATTGAACAATAGTGGCTGATAATGCTAAATGTTCTATACTTAGTCATATTCAGTATTTAATACAGGTCTGACAAAATGTTGTTAAAATTTCCTGCTTTCATTGCCCTTATTGTATTGCTCTCTGCGTGTGCTTCCATTACACCACAGCCGGATCAGTTTAAGGTCAATATTTCTGCTATTCAAATGACCGAATCTACCCTGATGGAACAGCGCTTTGCGGTTAAATTACGGATTATGAACCGGGGCAGGGACAGCGTCAGCATTGACGGAATGAGCTTTGATATTGAATTAAATGGTAAAGATTTCGCTTCTGGCGTCAGTAATGAGAAAATCACCATCGAACCTTTTTCAGAAGGTGTTCTCAGTGTCAGCGTAACCAGTACTATTTTCGGTATTCTGCGTCAGCTTCATGGCTTGCAGCAAAATAAAAACCAGCCCTTTAACTATGAAATCAGCGGTTCTATTTATCCTGCAAATTCTTTTTTGAATATCCCTTTTAAAGAAAAAGGGGAGATTGATTTTAAAACACCTTCCAGACAGTCTTCTAAAAATATATAAACACCTGAAAAATAGTTTTAATATCTGCCTATGAAGTTATACCAGAGAATATCGCTTTCCTGGCTGTTTGAATGTTAGTTTTGTGTTTAGTATTTTACTTAAAGCGGCTCTTTACAGGGCTTTTTAAAACAGGTATGTTAATAGTCTGATGTTGCCGAAATTTAGTAATGAAATATCCCTCCCCACTGATATTGACATGCTGACGCACTTATTTCAAGCAGGAGAACCTTCATGCATCCCTTATTAGAAAAAGATCATCAGCAATTAATTGATTTAGTTGAGGTTATGGATAGATGTGTTGTGAACGGAAACTCAGTGAGTCAGATAACTCAATACCTTGATGCTTTTGTCACCATAGCACAGGATGAGTTTAAGCATGAAGAAGAATTAATGGAAAATTACAACTATCCGGATGTTGTTGAGCATAAAAAAGAACATGTCCTCCTGCTGGAGCAACTTCGTTCTGTACACAGCAAATTAACGCATGGTCATACTCCGTTTGGACAGGATTATATGCATTGGCTGAGAAACTGGCTGGAAACACATTTATTAGATGCTGACGAGCGGCTGGATAAATTTCTGTATCAGAAAAATGCTGATGGTCATAAGTCATAAGTCATAAGTCATAAGTCATAAGTCATAAGTCATAAGTCATAAGTCATAAGTCATAAGTCATAAGTCATAAGTCATAAGTCATAAGTCATAAGTCATAAGTCATAAGTCATAAGTCATAAG
>Ga0256831_1001868_pt1 | contig 11063 bp, 8 predicted proteins | sample 132544metaG_FD_189087 | JGI IMG/M metagenome (GOLD analysis project Ga0256831, IMG submission 189087) | Hydrothermal vent microbial communities from Lau Basin, Pacific Ocean - 132-544 | ecosystem: Environmental > Aquatic > Marine > Hydrothermal vents | place: Pacific Ocean: Lau Basin | collected... | reverse complement strand
TGTCCTCAAGTTCTTTGAATCTGGAGTGGATATAGCTCATTAGTCTTCCATGCAAGTCAATTAAGCTGTGAAGATTGAATTTGAATAGGACGAATATGAGAGGAATATCAGGTTTTGGTGAGGCAGCCTTGTAGACATCAGACCACAAAATGTGGGATATGTATCTTCCGTACTTTTCTGTCAGTTCCTTTCTAAAATCAACATTAAGGGAAGATTTAGCGTCAACTATCCCTATAACTCTTACAGAGGGCCCTGTGGGGTCTCTGATAAAAACTATCGAGTCTGGAACCTTAACGCCTCTATTCTTTGAACCTCCAAAAGTTATATCGACTCCGTATAAATACCGAAACGCTAGTGAGGATGTATTCTCAAAATACTCATCGAATTTGGGCATGTTTTTTAATTTGAGTGTCTTAAGATTAGATAACAACGAAAGGAGATATCTAGGATTTGTTTCAACTGAGACCATGAGTTTTCTAAGGTTTTCGGGTTGAATAGAGTTGAGGATTTTCTTCTCCAAGTCCTCTATATCACTATTTGCTTCGATCCAATACGCTAGGTCAGATTTGAGGCGTTTATCCAAAAGCAGGGAAAATGGGACAAAATATACCAGATTCCCAAGAGGAAGGATCCCCACTATCTCTAGGAATGCATCCAGGGATTTGTCATGTCCTACGAGAATTAAGAGCTTTTTATGCTGGATATATCGTGATAAAATCCTAAAATAATCCTTGGATTTTTTGGGTGGTGTTTTCAAGAACACAACTGCCATGCTTTCATCGGAGATTTCAACGTATCCTTGTCCAATATCCGGCTCACCCTCTAGAGGGATATCTAAAATCTGAAGGATAACCCTTAGAAGGCTAGAATCTTCCACCTTGTATATTGTGTATTTATTTTCGTATTCTTCTGGAGACAATTCCACGACTTTTTGGGATTTACATCTTAGGAGATATTTACCTCTCTTCAAAGGATCATTCTCTGGTTTTAGAATATCCACAACAGGAGATCCATCCGGGCACGTTGGTGTTATTTTTCCCTCGATAAGTACCCCCATATTAAGAAGATCCCCTATCTCCTCTGGTCTAAGCCGTGATAATAGTTCCCCCTTTTCTCTGTTGGCAACTACCGGAAAGGCATTCAAAAAAGCAAGAAGAGAGTTGTAACTACCCTGATTCATTCATATCCCCCAAGAATAGTTTTAGCGCCAGTCTCTCTTCCTCTCTCAGCCTGCCGTAAACATTCTCTGAGGCCAAGTTAACTGGCTTGTTGTTAACTAGGAGTACTGGCTCAACCTTATCGCCATATGCCTCAATTAGATCATCAAGGAAATCATCCACATTTGGAACTATCTTCCTAAATTCGTCTAAATCTGCCACTATGTCGACCTTTAGTGCCCCAGTTGCAGGATCTCCCGGAAATCTAAAGCCACCAAGCTTGATCGAGTCAATAATCTCGTTCAGTTTTTCTTTTGCTTCATCCGGGAGGTCTAAAGACTGAAGTTTTTGCACAGCTTCCGATTTTTTCTCCTTGATCTTATTGTTTATCTGTTCTATTGCGTCTGACATATGCTTTGAATGTTGAATGGTCTGCTTTACAGTTTCCTTTAGTCCCTCGACAGGTTTAGGTTTGATCAACTTGAGATCTTTCACAGATGTGTCTTCCCCGAACAATACGGAGAGTAGTCTGTCGAGCAAATCTCTTGGATATTTTTTGTTCAGGTCAAATCCAAGGATTATTTCTGTTTCTCTGTCATTGATAGGCCTAATTTGTAGGATATAATGACCTAAGGGGTAGATCCACTCTGAGACTTCTTTTAGATCCTCTTTGTTTTTAGGTACCAATGGGGTATGCATAGTATTACTGTCCTTTGAATACTTGGGAGTCTCTAATATCTCGTAGATCTTCATCCTTCGTCGTACGACAAATTCCTGATAGGGTCTTCTGCCATATTCCATTGTTATTATTAGTTTAATTGCTCCGTCGTTAGTGGACCGCATGTCGATTCTGGCCCAATGTATGTTTTTACTGTTCCATTCTTTCACAAACTCATCAATAAGTTTCTCTAACTTCTTGGTATCTCTGAATAGGAATGGTTTTTCTAACAGATACCTATTTTTCTCCCGGTTTTTCTCGATATATGCCTCATATCTTATCCAGGGGAGGTAATCCTGAAGTTTTTCCTGTCCAATGTGACGGTACAAGAACAACAGCACTTCCTCTTTGCTTTTTATGGTGTTTATTTCACTAGCAAAATCGGGAAACATAGTCGCCAACGCATGTCTAGCACGGTTTATACTTATGTCCTTGCCACCCATCTTAGGAAGATATCTCAAAAAGAACTTCAGTATCTCATCTTGATGCTCCAGCATTAATTCTTCTACGATTTTCTTTTTCTCTCCCCGTTTGATCTTAATCTCTAACCCTAAAACGTCTTTTGCGAATCTCTCGATGAATTCGCGCCTTTTCTGAAGCAGCTTTTTTCTAACATTCTCAATATCTTCCCGGGAGAACTGTGGTGGTTCCTCCATGGTATACCCCCCGGTTATCGATCAACTGGCAATTTAAATTGGGATGTTATCCTTTTTAACATTAACTTGGAAATCACATAATCACAACCCATAATAATAAATCAACATGAATTCCGCACATGAAACGGCTCATTCTTGCATCTCACTGGAACTAAAGTAGGATACCAATTCTTGCTGCAAAACTTGCCAATTTGGAAGGTAGCTTGAGAGTAATGCCCTGAATAGTTTATTATGGCGTGGAGAACCAACTTTAATATGTACTAGCTCATGCACCACGATATATTCAACAACTTCCTGAGGGAGGGTTAGTATATCCAAGCTAAACGTCAGTGTCCCCTTGGAGGAAGCAGAGGCCCACTTATGCTTCATCTTTTGGAATCTAACTCTCTTAGGCTGAACTTTAAGTTCCTTGGACCACTTGAGTACGATCTCATGAACTTCCTCCGGTTTCATTTATTAACCCCCTCCCTAGTTCGAGAAGATCCTTTCCTATTCTCACCCGCTCTCTGAGGCTACTAACGCCGTTCTCTTTTAGTATGCGGTAAACTTTCCTTAATAGTCTCTGCTGGAGGCTGTGATTATAAGTCCAACCTTCATTGGCCAGTAGAAGCTTAGTAATCTGCTTAGCAATGTTAACATCGTTTACCTGGTAGCTCTTGAGAAGCCAATAGACACTAAACGTGGCAGGATCCAGATTTGAGGCTTTATATCCCTTCTCGGACTCTAACGCACTCTTTGATAATCCGACCATCTCTTCCAGGGCCTCTTTTGCACTAATCTGCTTCTCTTCAAGCCGTTTTATGACTGACTCTATTTTTTCGATTAAAAACTCCAAATAGGGAATTTCGCGCTGATGTTCTTTTATGTATCCCAGTAAACTACGCCTGAGGTTGTAGACCTTAACAATATCTTCAAGTCTCTCGTTTTTTATGGTATCCGCTATATGTTCATCGATTTTGTATACCGGTAATCCATCAACAATGGCTTCAATGTCAACACTCTTTCTAATGAGTTCCTTTGTTTTTCTCAGCAGATCTCTCTTTTCAAAGTCGGTAGGATAAAACTGGGCCTTAACGAACTTGTATAGCTTTAGCAGTAACTTGTAATCTCCTAGATAGTCTTTAAGAAATGGATCCGGGGAAAGAACTTCGTATATGTCCTGGATATTTTTGAAAAGTTGCATGAACTCATCCCTTTTCTCACGTTCGCTGAAAAGTTCCACTAGTTTTTCTAATCGCTTATCCCAACTGAAGCTCTCATCCTTTAAGAGGGATAAATACTCCTCTGCATCTCTCATAAGTTCTGAGAATTTCTTCCGTAAAACTTCGAGATCAATAACCGCCCCTTCAATGCTTTTGCTATCGAATGCTAAAGCCCGCTGGAGGTCTTCAAAGATACCAATATAATCTACGATTAGCCCGGCACTTTTGTGGAGATCTTCATCAGAATATGGACGGTTGACTCTTGCGATGGCCTGTAACAGGGTATGGTCTTTCATTGGCTTATCCAGGTACATCGTCTGGAGTATCGGGGCATCATATCCTGTGAGGAGTTTCTCTGTCACTATGAGAAGTTTGGGAGGCCTGTTCTTCTTTTTGAAGTTTCTCCTTATTTCATCCTCCTTGTCCTCATTTAGATGATATTTCTTTAGTAGACCTTTATCGTTGTGCATCGGAGTATAAACAACGGCTATCTCATCAGGAGGTATCGAAGTTGTGGGGTCTTCCTTGTATAGTTCTTTAAATGCCTCCATATAGAGGGCACACGCCTCTCTGTCAACTGCTACAACCATTCCCTTGAATCCAGACGGCTCTACAAATCTTTTATAGTGGTCTGAGATGTGTTTAGCTATTTTCTTTATCCTCTCTTGTGCCTTGAGAACTTCCTTTATCTTGGAAATCTTGTCCAGAAGCTTGTTTAGTTCTTCTATACTAGCTATTCCCTTTTCCTCATATAATTTGAAAAACTCCTCCAGAATCGTCTTTCTATCTAAGCGATACTCCTGAGGAGCCAATGTATAGTACAAGGGGACTGTAGTTCCGTCCTGAATTGATTCCTTGATACTGTACTTGTCCAAATATGGCCGATGATATTTTTCCATGTCTTCTTGGGCAAAGAGCTTGAAGGTTCCTTTTCCAACCTTTCCTCTATCGATGGGAGTTCCTGTAAAGCCAAAGTAAAACGCGTTAGGCAGTGCTGCCCTCATATAGATGCCCAAATCCCCCTCCTGTGACCTGTGAGCTTCATCAATGAACACAAATATGTTCCTGCGAGTATTTATGTTGGCGGGCATCCCTTGGAACTTGTGGATTATGGTTACTATTATCCCTCTGTAGTCATCCTGGAGGAGTTCTCTTAGATGATCTTTTGATCCTGCAATAATGAAGTCAAGTCCAAACTTTGTCAGGTTACGGACAAGTTGCTTCTGAAGCTCAATACGGTCAACCACCATAATAACAGTGGGATTCTCAAGCTCTGGAATCCTCCGTATCTTTGAAGCAGCAACCATCATCGTTAACGTCTTGCCTGAACCCTGAGTATGCCAGATGAGGCCTGTTTTGGCATCCTGACTAACTGCCCTCGCAACAATTTTTTCCACAGCCCTGACCTGATGGGGGAGCAGGACAAACTTACTAAGCTCCTCATCTTGTTCAAAGAATACAACATAATCTTCGATGAACCGTAATGCTCTCTCAGGATTAAGCATCGAGACTACTAAATCCTGAAGGCCGTAGTCCTTCCCTTCCTCGGTTTTCCAGCGGTATATATTCCTCTCATTGAAATTCCAAGTGGCGGAATATATCAGATTGAGACCATTACTGGAGAGATACATCTGGATGTATCTCATGAAGCCCGGGACTTCCTCATGATATCTAGAAATCTGGTCTACAGCGTGTGAACGCCAGTCTTTAACTTCTCCATCTTTACTCGTCAAAAGCCAGGGAGCCTTAGTCTCGATCATGAACAGTGGGATCCCATTAATGAAGAGCATTATATCTGCTCTATCCTTCTTCAGGTCATACATCCAAAACTCTTGGGTGTATTGGAATACGTTATTCTCTGGATTCTCAAAATCTATCAGCTTTAGATTTAACTCCCTTCTCTCAACGCTACTATAAAACGTCTTTTGGCCCTTTAGATACTGGAGGAACTGTCTGTTACCTTCGATATTCGCGCGGATCATTTTAATCCGGGATATGACAGAATTGGCTTCATCTTCAGTCATTTTAGGATTAAGCTCCAGCAGTTTCTTTTTGAAAATAGGTAGAATAAACGGCTCTTTCCGACTGCCCCTTAGTGAGTCAACCTTTTGAGGGGATATATACTCCCATCCAACACTGGTTAAATAGCTCATGAATGGCTTTTTTGCTGTCTCTTCTTCTGTAAACACTCTGTATCCCCTCCGCATTCTACATAGTCTTTCATGAGCCTAAAAATCTCTTGGGCAAATTCGTCTACGTGTTTTTCAATGATTCTCTCGGCTTCTTCTTTGCTTAGCTCGTTGTTCTTGTAATGAAGTAAAGCTGCTCTAATGCTATGAATCTTATGTTCTCCGTAAATCCCATTAAAACCAAACTTGTCGTACAATGCGTTTACCCATTTATTCTCTCTGTACTCTTCGTTCACTAACTCCCCTGCTAGAATTTCAAGTGCAATATATAGATTGAGAAATCTATCAATGGGATCCGGATCGCTCATAGCTCGGTTCCAGTATTTGAGAGCTCTGTAGAATGTTTTTCTTGGATTCTCCTCTAATTTCTTGAGATTGTAATATAATCCTAAAATGTGCTCAGGCTTAACTTCTACGGGTCTTGGCATTACATTTACTGTAATAGTTTTTGTACCTACATGTATCCAATGACTCCCAGAATTATCTACTGGTTTTGCATCTACCTCAGCTATCTTATATGGAGCGTTTGCTAATAGGATTATTATTGGTAGGACGCTCTCTGCTATCTTCGAATACCCTTTCTCTCTGGCATCTTTTTCATCATCTCCCCGGACCTCAAATTCAATATGTATTATCCTCGTCGACCTACCAGCATGAGGTTTCTTGGAGGTTATTTTGATATCTTCAATTGTAATGGAATCTTCAAATTGTAACTCTGATCCTCCTGCAGGCTCAAGAACTGCCGTGATTTTATAGGAGGGCATTCCAGTTCCTCCGTGGAGAGGTGCTCCTTCTCCTTCTTGATGTCTTTTTCGATTTTGATTTCCTGGATTTTTTCTTTGATCTGTTTGAACCGGTCACCTTGAACTTCCTAAGTTTCAAGACGTTGATATCAGGAGGAAGACCCGAAGTGTTTGCTCCAGAGGGGTATATCAGATTTTTACTCTTTATCTTAACTTTTGGACCGGAGAGATTCTTTGCGTATCGGTTGACTTGTTTAACATGCTCTGTTTTGGCTTTTGGCTCTTTCTTGACTTCGTAAATGTGTCTCTCAATAATCTTCCCTCTTCTTCTCTCTACAATATAGTCCGGCTCGTAGCCGTTTCTGCGTTCTCTCTCCTTGATAACCCAGCCTTGGGAGGCTGGAAACCTACGCCTAAGAAGCTCTCTCACATAGGGGTACATATCAAACTCTCTAAAACCACTAGGCATGTGAATCCCCCCGTATTACATCGAATGTTTATCATGTCGAATATTTATCACTTTCGCTAGTAGGGGAAAAGGATATTAGGAGTCAGATTCTCTTGGTATTTCCAGCTTGTGAACTCGGATTTGACCCGTCATGAGCTTGTACCTTAGCGTTGAAAACAGCTCTTCTAAGGCGTTCTTCTTTTTCTGGGCCAGCTCTATCTTTTTGTCGACAGTCAGGAGAATGCTGGCGATTTTTTGTTGTTCTTCTAATGTTGGGGGGACTGGGATCAGAAGACTAGACAACATAGTTGCATTAATGCCTTTTTTAAGCTTGTCTTCTCTTTCTTGTATTACTTTGCTCCAATATATTTCAGATTGAGTGAAATAAAACAGAAACCTGGGAAGTAATTTGGGGGAGGTCACTCTGAATCTAATTAGATATGAAGCAAATACAGAAGTGATCTCTGACTCAATAAATGCAGTCTTTCCAGAAGTTGCCCCAATTCTTGCGAAAACGATATCTCCTCTTTTAAGGCGATATTTTAAATATTCCTTGGGATTGATCTGACAGTAAGGAACGTCCTCCCAAAGAATTCTACCATCTTCTTGTATGTCAGTAATCCTTAGAAATTTGACACCAGTGTTATGATTAGTGGCTGTTGCAGTATACCCATATTTTAATTCTCCTAATTCTCCGAGTTTATGTAACTCCCAATGCTCCGGAATTTCCCCAATCTCCGTCATTTTCGTAGGCTGGTTTGGATCCAGCCCTTTTGTGAACAGCCTTTTCATTAGGACCTTTTTCAGTTCTTTTGTGGTTTCTATTATCTGACCCTGGTGCTCTATGGCCTTTTGAACAGTCTTTAGGACATGGACTATCTTACGCTGTTCTTCTATAGGTGGAAGGGGGATCTGGAGTTCAAGAAACACTTTTGGTTTTAGTCGAAGTCTACTGACACTAGAAGTACCACTACTTAGACTACCTAGGTATTCCCAGATAGGAGGCTGGCTAACATAAAACAGGAGATATTCTTTGTCCAAAATACTTTCATCCTTTACTCTAAATGTTGGAAATTCATTGGATACATATGCTCCATCAAATTCCTCAGATACTAATGCAAAAGAACCCTTCCAAGCAAATAACTTGTTATATATAAAATCGCCTGTGTGTACCTTGTAGAGCTTTTTTGCCTTTATATCAGTCCCTTTAAATCTCCCTTTTTCAAAAATGCCATTGCAGTACCATTTTACACCGAGTATTCTATATTCTGCGTCTTCTAAAACTTTTGTCTCTCTTTTCACGAGTGTCAATATATCACTAAGACGTACTACGTCCCACCCCTCTGGAAGCTCTTTACCATAAAGCTTCTTCCTCTGTTTTTGTTGTGTCCTCCTAGTTTCCCCTGCTCTTGGTGCAGGCTTGTTTCTGACTTTAAGAAACTCGTCAAGGGTTTTCATGATCCCTCACCAGGGAGATATCCTTCAAATCCAAGCTCTTTCAAGATTTTATTGAGTTCCGTATCCACATTTCTCGCTTCTATTTCAATTCTCCGTAGGTCTTTGATAATCTCCGGAATCTCCCTATACTCTCCCTCGTTTATTATCGGGATGTATCTTGAAGGACTCAGGTTGTAGTCATTCTTGCGGGCCTCCTCTATCGTTATTATCTTGCTGAAACCTTCGACTTCCTTAAAGTTGTTGTATGCATCCAGGATCTTACTCACGTTCTCCTCTGTCATGTAATTATTTGGGGTGCCCTTCTGGAACTCCTGAGAGGCATTGATAAGGAGTATCTTCCCTTTTCTTTCTTCAGGTTTCTTCTTGTTAATGACTATTATAACCCCCGCAGCAGGTGTGTTGTAAAACAGGTTTTCGGGAGTCAGTATTACAGCCTCAATTAAATCCTTCTCAACGAATTTCTTCCTGATGTCCCTCTCTCTATTTGTCCCCTTTGTACCAGATCCTCTCGAAACTGCACCGGTGTCAATAATAACAACGACTTTCTCTCTGGCGGAAGCGTACATATGTTGTATCCAGCCCCAATCGCCACTATTACTGGGTGGAATTCCGAATGTAAACCTGTCAAATTTATCGTTGACATAGACCTCTTCTGGGAAGTTCTGGTTCCACATTGGGTTTGCGATAACGTAATCGAATTGTCTTAACTTGCCATTATCGTCGAGGAACTTGGGATTTCTTATTGTATCACCTCTTCTTATGTCGGCCTCCATGTTGTGGAGAATAACGTTCATTTTGGCTATAGCATAAGTAAAGGCTATCTTCTCTTATCCGAACAGTTTAACAGGCCTACTCTCTGCCTCTTCTGGATAGTTATGTCTCACATAGAGTTGGGATTTAATTAGCAGGCCTCCGGAGCCACATGCGGGGTCGTAAACCTCTGAGCCAGGCTTTGGGTCAAGAAGGTTAACCATAAGCCAGGCAACTTCACAGGGAGTATAGAATTCCCCTGCACTTTGTCCACTGTCCTCAGCGAATTTTCTTATCAAGTACTCATAAGCTCTTCCCAGAATATCGGGTTCAACGTCCTCTGGACCCATTCTCATCTTGTTCAGTATTTGAAGTACTCTATGGATGATGTCATCACTGATTATTCTTTCTCCTCCATGAGTCTCGTTGAAATCTACGACATCAATTATGCCTGAAAGCTCTGGGTTTAGCTTTGCTATTCCTCTGAGGGCCTCTGTAAGCTTTTCTCCAACGTCTGTTGAAAGTTTAACGATGGTATTCCAGTGATACTCTTTTGGGATAACATATCTGATTGACTTGGGTCTCCCATGCTCCTCCCTTTCGGCCTCCGCTAATTCGTATGCCTCATCAACACTCTCGATTACGCCTTCTTTAATTAGCTTATTTACCTCATACGTGAACGTATCTGAAAGCCTCTTATAAAAGATGAGAGGAAGAATGTATTTTTTATAATCTGTAGGGTTAACAGAACCCCCGGATTAGACATGCAGCATCCCATAGTATCTTTTCAAGTCGAGAAAGCTTCTCATTTTTGTCCTTGCCGCAGATTACATCTAATTTAGTCGAAGCTGATATGCTCATAGACGTCCCTCCACTTATTGTCCTCATGCACACTATTAAATGATTGCTCTAAGAAACCTACTGAGGTCTTTTAATATCTATTTCGGGGAGACCATCATATATTAAGACTCTATTTTCAGATATATGGTAGAACCGTCATATGAACGCTAATCATGTTGTTATTCGCAATCTACACTAGAAATTCGACATATTTTCAAGAGGCGTGTATTACATTCTATGCTGAATTTTTCCTTCAATCCAGTAGTAACCCTTTGGTTGTTTTTTTCTTTTGACAAAGCTGATTCAAATCACAATTTAGACAGCGTAATAACCCATTAAGAATATGGCACAGCCCTAACGGGAGAAATTTACGAGTATGAACATGTTTATCAAAATTCAATGGGTTTAAGAGCCGTACGCAGCATCAAATTTAGCAAGATTTGGGCCAAGTAATAGCAGCAGTAATAATAGGAATAGATTTCGGTAAAACTCTTGCGAAATATTAGAGCTTTAAGTGGAAACCCATAGACGCGCCTTTAGGGAAGTAACTAGGCACATCTTCTCTTTTTTCTTTTCAATCCCTCTTTATACAGCAGTAATATTAGGAATGGACCTCGGAAATCCGTGGTCTATGGATTTAATATCGAATGTTCTTTCCTAATTTAAGTTCATTATTATACATAACTGTGTATTTTGATGACGGATACCCCTTCGCTCTAACCAAGCATATTCCGCCATTTTGTGATCATATGTATCAACCGCTGAATCTCTGAATACATTAGGTCATTCTCTGAGAGTTTATTTTGTATTACGATATCTTTGTTTGATGTCGAAATTTTTGGTGTTTTTGTGTTGGTGTGTATCTGGGCTTATTTACACTTTTATGTATATATAGTTTGGAT
>Ga0256831_1001867_pt1 | contig 11065 bp, 7 predicted proteins | sample 132544metaG_FD_189087 | JGI IMG/M metagenome (GOLD analysis project Ga0256831, IMG submission 189087) | Hydrothermal vent microbial communities from Lau Basin, Pacific Ocean - 132-544 | ecosystem: Environmental > Aquatic > Marine > Hydrothermal vents | place: Pacific Ocean: Lau Basin | collected... | reverse complement strand
CCTGGGTGATATTGTCCATACCCTGCCCTTTCTGGCCGCTGTCCATAACAGATTTCCGCAGGCGGAAATTCACTGGGTTGTGGCCAGGGGCCTGCATTGTTTTCTTGAAGGCCATCCCATGATTACAAAACTCTGGATCATGGATAAGGATAAGTGGAAAAAGATGGGCCGCCTGCACAGATCAATTCCGGAAATCATTCGTTTTGGCCGAGCCCTTGCCGCTGAACAGTTTGATATTTCGGTGGATCTTTCCGGGCTGTTGCGCAGCGGCCTGATCACCTGGGCGACGGGAGCCCGGGAAAGACTGGGTTTTTCCGATTCGGACGAGGGCAGCCCGTTGTTTTACACCCATAAAATCAGGGGTGGCGAAAATATCCATGCCATTGACAGGTACCTGAAACTGGCCCGGTTGATGGGCTGTGATGTATCAAAGGTGGAGCATCCCATGCCGCCCATTGAGGGGGAAATCCCTGAAATTTCCTTTTTGCCCGAGCGGTTTTGCGTCATTGCCCCATCTGCCGGTAAGGATGCCAATAAATGGCCGGCGGAGCGCTTTGGCAGGCTGGCGGCCGGACTTCCTCTTTGTTCGGTTGTGATAAGTAACAGGGCGGACGCGCCGGTGGTCGATGAGGTGGTAGCCGCCAGTGGAGGCAGGGCAATTTCCATGGCCGGAAAAACGGGCTTGAAAGAACTGGCAGCCCTGATCTCCAGGGCCGAGTTTTTCATATCCAATGATACCGGACCAATGCATATCGCCGCTGCTCTCGGCATACCCGTATTTGCCATTTTTGGCCCGGCAAATCCGGTGCGGACCGGACCCTATGGCCCGGGACACACGATTATCAGAAAGGAGATGTCGTGTTCCCCCTGTTACCGGCAAAAGCCCTGCAGCCATTGGCGTTGTATGCAAGATTTGTCTGTTACCGAAGTACAGGATACCATCCTGTCAAATATTGATATCGCCGTTGCCGGTCAACGGCGATAGAGGATACTGGTGTGGAGATCAGTGTAATAATCACAACCTACAACTGGCCCGAGGCGCTTGCCCTATCCCTTAAAAGTGTTCTTGCCCAGAAACAACTGCCTCTCGAGGTAATTGTGGCTGACGATGGTTCTACCTCGGAAACCGCGGAAATGATCAGGAGTATAGCCGCCAATGCTCCCATTCCGGTTATTCACTCCTGGCAGGAGGACAAGGGCTTTCGTCTCGCCCGTAGTAGAAATCGTGCCATTGCCAGGGCGCGGGGAGAATACGTCATCCTTATTGATGGTGATATCATTGCCGAACGTCATTTCGTGCATGACCATCACCGGTTTGCCCGCAAAGGCTTTTTTGTTCAGGGAACCCGGGTCTTGCTGACAAAGCAGCTGTCGCAACAGATCCTCCGCACCGGCGAGTTGTCCGCCAACTGTTGCAGCGCTGGTGTCGGCAATAGAAAAAACTGCCTGCGTTCTGATCTTCTGGCAAATATTTTTTCTTTTAAAAGTAGAAGGTTACCGGGCATTAAGACCTGTAATTTCGCTTTCTGGCGGCAAGATGCTATCCGGGTGAACGGGTTTAACGAGGACTTTGTGGGCTGGGGACGGGAGGATTCGGAGTTTACCGTCAGGTTGATGAATATCGGTCTGCGGCGTCAGAATGTCAAGTTCAATGCTCTTGCCTATCATCTCTACCATTCCAAGAGTGATCGTCGCCACCTTTCGGACAACGATAAAATATTAAAGCACAGCATCCAAAAAAAACTATCATGGTGTGAAAATGGACTAGAGCAACATTTATTGTCCACCCAGCGCAAGGTCCATGATTGTGGGGTTAACAGGACAGGGGAACCTGGCCGGTGAGCAGAGGTACGTATTGTGAGAGGTTACAGACTACAGACATGTCTGCCCATAAATAAATCTGCATGTGCAGATCAGCGCCACTCCTGCCCAATTGTCAGAATCCACCCATGCGCAAATCGACAGGATATTGGGTATGAAGTCAAAATTCAGAGTTTGTACCGGCCCATGGAGCAAATTGTGTCCAAGTCGGTACACAGTTACACAGAGCTGTGATTATTTTTGAATGGGCGGCGATTCGGGAGGCTGCCAGTTGGCCTGTAACTCCACTAATTTGGCGTATTTGTAAAATGTTCCCTGAAAGTTGCCAAGGGCAATGACCATTCCCGGCCAACCGTCAAGGATTCCCCTTTTGATAATATACATGTGGAAAAAGGACCAGCAGCCCCGGGCCAGGGCTGTGACCATGGTGGCCTTGCGGCCGTTTGCCTGCAGTTTTTGGGCACCAAGGGTTGAATATTTATTGGCCTTGTGTGCGACTTCTTCCAGATTCTTAAAGGGAACCTGCCAGATGGCCTGTTTCAGGTAGCCGGGCGGTTTTGCCGAGACGATTTGGTATCCCTCATGGACCTGGTCCTGGTTGTTGAATACGAGCGCTCCCTTTTTAAAGAGTTGCGGTTGGCGATAATCTGGATAAAAACCGGAATATTTCATCCAGCGGCCCATGAAGAAATTTCGGCGGGGAATATAGTAGGCGTCGGCCGGCTCGGGAAGGGAAATGGTCTGCAGGATTTCGTCACGGGCCTCGGGCGTACAGCGTTCATCGGCATCCAGAGAAAAGATCCAGCCATGGCTGCAGGCGGCCATGGCCCGATTCCGCAGATCGCCAAATCCGTTAAACTCTATCTGCACAACCCTGGCCCCCATTTCCTCGGCAATGGCAGCGGTGTCATCGTCACTGAAAGAATCGGCAACAACGATTTCATCGGCCCACAGTACGGAGTTAATGGCCGAACGGATCTTATCCGCCTCGTTATAGGCGATAATATAAACGGAAAGCAGGTGGGAATTCATGCCCGACGAACAGCCTGGGGTCTGGGTCTGCCGCCGCCTGCCAACTGGACCACGATGCGGTCAGTCTTTTGCAGCCGGCCGACCAGGGTTTTGAATAGATGTTTGGACACGTCAGGATATTTTTCTATCAGTTCTTCCAGCTTATCACCGGGATAACGCTTGACAGTGCATCGACCGGCTGAAACGATGGAGGCGCTGCGGACTTCATTTAAGATCGAGGCCATTTCACCGAAGTATTCCCCTGGTTCTGTAATTTCAGCGATTTTTTTCCCCCCTCGCAGCACCGCGACCTTGCCTCGAACCAGCTTGAAGAAATCCTTGTCCTTGTTTCCCTCCTGGATGATGGTATCGCCTTCCTGATATTCTTCCACATCAGGGTTGACCAGATAGGCGGGCAGGCTGTCTTCATGGACTACTGTACGGCGCAGGACCTCTTCTAAGCTGGTTATACCTTCCCTGGCCTTTTGCAGGGCTGCCTGGCGCAGGGTATACATCCCCTCTTGAACCGCTACCTTGCGCAGCTGTTCCTCGGAAACCTCGGCCTGGATGGCTTTGGCTACCTCATCGGTTACCTCCATCAGTTCAAAAAAACCGACCCGGCCCTTGTATCCCAGGCCATTGCATTCCGAACATCCCTTGGCCTTGAACAGCTGCAGGTCGTCAATCTCTTCCTCTTTAAAGCCGGCCGCAATCAGTTCTTTTTTGCTATAGGTGGCCGGTTCCCGGCATTTGAGGCAGAGGCGCCGCCCCAGCCTCTGGGAAAGGACCATGGTCAGGGAAGAGGCCAGCAGGTAGGGTGGAATACCTATATCGACCATACGGCCGACCGTGGCCGGAGAGTCATTGGTATGCAGGGTTGAGAAGACAAGATGGCCGGTCATTGCCGCTTTCATAGCAATTTCCGCGGTATCGATATCACGAATCTCACCAACCATGATGATGTCCGGATCCTGACGAAGAAAGGCCTTGAGGGCAGCGGCAAAGGTCATGCCGACCTCGGTGTTGACGTTAACCTGGTTGATACCCTTGAAGTTGAACTCCACCGGATCTTCCGCCGTCAGGATTTTAATGTCCTCGCTGTTGAGTGAATTAAGCGCTGAATACAGGGTTACGGTTTTACCGGAACCGGTCGGACCGGTAACAAGAAGCAACCCCTGGGGCCGATTGAGACACCGTTTGAGGGCATCAAAGGTCTTTTGTTCAAAGCCCAGCTTGGTCAGGTCGACGTTGAGTGAGCTTTTATCCAGGATACGAAGGACAATGCCTTCGCCATGGAGCAGGGGCAGGGTTGAGACGCGAAAATCTACCGCCCTGTTGCGGCCCATCCGCATTTTAATACGACCATCCTGGGGAACACGCCGTTCTGTGATATTGAGATCGGCCAGGATCTTGACCCGGGCAATGAGGGCGTTTTTAATGGTCAGCGGCAGGTTCATGGACTTAAAAAGCGCCCCGTCTTTCCGGTAACGGACCTGCATGGTTTTTTCAAAAGGTTCAATATGAATATCACTGACCCCTTCCTGGACGGCCTTGACCAGAATACCATTCACCAGCTTGATAATCGGGGCATCGGAGGCGGAAAACTGATCAAAACTGCTCTCATCCTCATCACCGGTCTCGATTTCAAAATCTTCAGCAGCATCGGACACCAGGGCGCCGAAATCCTCGATCTGGGTGATCTCTTCCGCCTCCAGGTCGTCTTCCGGCTGGGAGGCAAAAAATGATTGATACTCCTCCTCGTCAATCTTGTAGTATTTCTTGTAGGCATCAATGATGTCCTTTGCCGTGGAGACACAGACATCAAGATCCATGTTGACCAAGTCCTGCAGCTCCTCCACCTCGATATGGTCGGTGGGCTCGGCCATGGTGACCTGGAGGGTGTTGCCGGCCCGGCGCAGGGGAAAAGCGAGGAATTGTTTTGCCTTTTCATAGGGGAGCAGTTCCAGCACATCCGGACTGGGCACCTCGTCCTCGAGCGAGACCAGGGTATAGTTATGCATGCGGCTGAGAAACTTGGCAATGGTATCCCGCTCCAACGTACCGTTTTCAAGCAGGATACGCCCCAGGCGCTCACCGGTCTTTCGATGGATCTTTTTTGCCTGTTCAAACTGGTTGGCGGTGATGTAGCCAGCTTTTTGCAGGAGTTCACCGATCTTGAACTTACCGGCCCCGGACTGGTCCTTGACCGTCCGCTTCCGGGAGGTTTTCCGGTGAATATTCTTTTTGGCGGCAGTTGTCTTGGCCATGAAGGATGTCTGTTTTTTTCTGAGGGTAATTCTCTATGAAGAAGATAGTTTATGCTATAATACTACAAAAAAGAAACCGGGTCAAAAGTAGTCGCTACTTTTGACCCGGTTTTTTGGGAAAAGGAAATTATTAACAATCAGTCACGTAGTCCATGAAAATAATACTTCCATGGTCAGCAAGAAAATGGGATCAAAAGACGCCCTTCACCTTGCCGGTTTCCACATCGACGTCAATACGACGATAGGCCGGATCAGAGGCCGTACCCGGCATCAGGCTGATGGCGCCTGCCACCGGCACGACAAAGCCCGCTCCCTTGTAGGTGAGAATGTCGCGGATGGGCAGGGTCCAGCCCTTGGGCACTCCTTTCAATTTGGGATCGTGGGAAAGGGAGAGGTGGGTTTTCACCATGCAGGTGGTCATCTCTTTCATCTCCGGATCGGCCTCGATACGTTTGAGCTTGGCAGCCGCCTCGGGTGAGTAACTGACACCGTCGCCGCCATACACCTCTTTGACAATCAGTTCAATACGCTTGGAGAGGGGAGTGTCCAGGTCGTAGAGAAATTTGAAATCGTTGGGTTCTTCACAGGCGTCGGCAACAGCATCGGCAAATTCTAGGGCCCCTTCACCGCCATGCTCCCAGTGCCGTGACAGGGCAACCCTGGCCCCGGCTGCCTCAGACAGACGCCGAACAGCGGCGATTTCATTATCCGTGTCGGTATAGAAGGCGTTGATGCAGACAACTGGGTTGATGCCGGCCTTCTTGACGGTCTCGATGTGGTGGATAAGGTTGGCACACCCTTTTTCGACCCATTCCACGTTTTCACCTTCATATTCCTTGGGCATGGGTTTACCGGGCACAGGAATCGGGGCACCGCCATGACATTTGAGGGCCCTGATGGTGGCGACCACGACCGCACAGTTTGGTTTCAGGCCGGAATAGCGGCATTTGAGGTTCCAGAATTTTTCAAAGCCGATGTCAGCGCCAAATCCGGATTCGGTTACGTTGTAATCTGCCAGTTTCAGGGCAACCCGGTCGGCAATGACCGAGGACTGGCCGATGGCGATATTGGCAAAGGGGCCGGCATGGACAATTACCGGCTGTCCCTCCAGGGTTTGCATCAGGTTGGGGTTGATGGCATCAACCATCCAGGCCGTCATGGCGCCGTCCACCTCGAGATCAGCCGTTGTGATCGGCCGGTCCTGCTTGTCGTAGGCCACAACAATCCTGCCGATACGTTCCCGCATGTCTTTCAAGTCCTTGGCAATGGAGAGAATGGCCATTATTTCCGAAGAAACCGCAATGTTAAAGCCGGACTGCATGGTCATGCCGTCCATCTTGCCGCCTATGCCCATGGTAATGTTGCGCAGGGCCTGGGCGCAGAAATCCATGATCCATCTGAACTCAACCTTTTTGGGATGGATGTCCAGTCGTTTCAGGTTGCGCATGGCCAACTGCTCGTCAGTATAGTTGCACTCATGCTGCATGCGGGCGGAAAGGGCAACCATGCCCAGGTTATGGGCATTCATGATGGCGTTGATATCACCGGTCATGCCCAGGGAAAAGGGTGTCAGGGGGATACACTGGGCCAGGCCGCCGCCTGCGGCAGAGCCCTTGATATTCATGGTCGGTCCACCGGAAGGCTGCCGGATGGCGCCAACAACCGACTTGCCGCGTTTTCCCAGGCCCTGGACAAGCCCCATGGCACAGGTGGATTTTCCCTCACCAAGCGGCGTAGGAGAGATGGCAGTAACATCAATGTATTTTCCGTCCGGTTTGTCCTTTAACCGGTCAAGAATCTTACGGTAATCCAGTTTGGCCAGATAATGGCCGTGGGGAAGCAGTTCTTCTTTTTCCAGGCCGAGCTGTTCGCCCAGTTCATAGACTGTTTTCATCCGGCTTTCAGCTTCTTCTGCAATTTCCCAGTCCGCGTGCTTGGTGGGATCCAAAACCATAGGGTCCTCCTTTACGTAGTAAGGTGAGTGGGGGGTAGAGTATGAGACAGCCCAGGAAGACTCCTGTGCTAATAACGACGATAATCCCAAAAAATTAGCAGGTTTGAGGGGAGATGTCAATAAAGAGCGCCTGTAAAATCACGATGCGATCTGGTAACCTGCTGAAAAATATAATGGAAAATGTTACCTGAGCCTGCTGGTTCCCGGGAAAATGATTTTTCGTTTCCGCCTGCTTTTTCGGCAATATTCAGGCATCAGCCAAGGTGCATATTTTCGCATGCCTTTTCATGCCCTGGATGTGGTGGATGAACCGAAATTCCTTGTCGTCGGGTTGTTCCTGGAATCCTCAGTGAAAAATATCAGGGAAGCGGCTTTTGAACTCTTCCTGCAGGGGGATCATTACTTCGCGCATGGATGGTTCGGCCGCCTTGGTTGTCCGAAGTTTGAAAATATGGCGCCACTCCGCCAGGTTGGCGTAAACGATCAGTTCTGTTTTGCAGGAGTTGGGCAGGACGGTCCTGGCCGCCTGCGGGCTGGAAGTCTCAAGGAGCTGCAGATACATCTTTTCCGTCTCCAGCATGGCCCTGTGCCAGATGGCGTATTCCGGACTTTCTTCTTCAAAAAACATGGGCTTGATAAAGGTGACCTCATTGCCGAATTTATCGTCACTGTAACGGCAGTACCGCTGGCTTTCCTGGAGAAAGGAACAGGGACGATGGCGGACGATTTCGTGGGTAATGGCCCGGTTGACGATAAATTTGACTCCGATATGGCGATGTTTGGCCCGTTGTTCCGGGGGAAGGCGGTCAACATCTGCCAGCTCTATTTTTTTTACCGAAATTGTCGGATCGTCCTCCAGTCCGTTTTCCGGCAGGATGGTACTGAAAAAATAGGGATGACGACGATTGAGGTAACTGCACATGGCCCGGACCATCGCACAGTCCGGGTGGAACATGAGCATTTCGCGGAAGGCCCGGACACTGCCGGTGACAAGCAATTCATCTCCCTGGCGGTCAATATGCAGGTATTTGGGCTGGGTGAGGAACAGGTCGATTACCTTCTGCTGATCGCTGCAAAGTACCTGCAGGGTAACGACCCCCATTTCCAGGACCGAGTTATGCCCATGTTCCGCCATTTTGGTGACAAAGGGAAGGGCGGAGTCGCGGTCGATCTTGTCCTCGCTCTTGTAACAGATGCGGCCACAGAATTCGATACGAACAGCCAGGCTTTCATGGTCAAGATGGTCCAGCACTTCAAACGAGGGCGGTACTATGTGCATCGTTCTTTCCCTTTGGTCGTATTTTTTCGGGTGGATGCCGCGTTGGCAACCGGAATGGGGGACTGTTTATTCCGCGTAGTTTTGCGTTCTCCCGCTTTTGCCTTCCTATTCGTCTTCTTTCCAGAAGGGTGATAATTTGCGCAGGTTGGCGATAATGGCCGGCATTTTGTCCAGGACCAGGTCCACCTCTTCTTCGGTGTTGTAAATGGAAAGACTGAAGCGGATGGAGCCGTGGGCCGCTGTAAACGGTACTCCCATGGCCCGCATGACATGAGATGGTTCAAGGGAGCCGGAAGTACAGGCCGATCCCGAAGATGCGCAGATATTATACCGATCCATGTGCAGGAGTATGGCCTCGCCTTCGACAAATTCAAAACTGATGTTGCTGGTATTTGGAAGACGTTTTTCCGGATGTCCGTTAAGCATGGATTTCGGAATGGTGGAAAGCAGCCCTTTTTCCAGTTTATCACGCAGGGCCTTGACCCTGGTATTTTCATCCTCCAGGGATTGGCCGGCCAGCTCACAGGCACGGCCAAGGCCGATAATTGAGGCCACATTTTCCGTGCCGCCCCGTCGTCCCCGTTCCTGATGACCACCGTTGAGAAAGGGGACAAACGGGGTGCCCTTGCGGACATAGAGGACTCCCACACCCTTGGGCGCATGCAGTTTGTGGCCGGAGAGGGAAAGAAAATCAATATTGTTTTCCCGCATATTTATGGGGATCTTGCCCACGGCCTGGACCGCGTCGGTATGAAAGAGAATGCCTCGTTCCCGGGCCATGGCCGCCATTTCTTCAACCGGAAATATGACCCCGGTTTCATTGTTTGCCCACATGATCGAAATGATGGCAGTGTCATCGGAGAGCGCCTTTTTGTAACTGTCCATATCGAGCAGACCGTCGGCGTCGACCATGAGCCTGGTCACTCGATGTTTATGACCGGTGAGCTGGGTCAAACTTTCGCACAGGTTTTTGACCGCCGGGTGTTCCACTCTCGTGGTAATAACGTGCCTGTTCTCCGGGTAGGTCTGCAGCGCGGAGAGAATGGCGGTGGAATCACTTTCCGTGCCGCAGCTGGTAAAGACAATCTCTTCGGGGTCGGCCCCGAGAAGATCCGCCACCTGGGCCCGGGCCTGTTCAATGGCCCGGCCGACCATGCCGCCGAATGTGTGCATTGATGAGGGGTTACCGTAACAATCGGTCAGAAAGGGCATCATGGCATCAACCACTTCAGGCGCAATGCGGGTGGTTGCATTGTTATCCATGTAGATGACCTTGTCACTTCCGCAGTTCATTATTTATCCTCCTCAACGATCAGGGTATCGACGACCTGCTCACGCAGTTTCTTCTCCACATATTCTTTCAGGGTCGTCCGGGAGGATTGGCAGCCGGAACAGGCCCCGCGCAGGGAGACGGTAACAAAATCCCCGTCCACGTCCACAAGTTCGATATCCCCGCCGTCCTTTTTCAGGGTCGGCCTGATTTCGCGTTCCAGGACCTGCTCGATTTTTTTGATCTTCTGCAGGGTGGTCATGCGCTGGTCCTTATGGGGTTTGCTTTTTTCAGCGGCAATGCCTTCAACGGTCTGTTGAAGAATTTCACGCAGCCGGTCTTCACATTTCCCACAACCGCCGCCGGCCTTGGTGAAGTTGGTGATCTCTTCCACCGAGCGCAGATCGGACTCCTTGATGGCACGAATAATTTCAAGGTCGGTCACCCCAAAGCATTCACAGACGACCTCACCTTCGGCCATGGGCAGGATGACTCCCTTGTAATCGGCAATAGCGGCTTCCAGGGCCTCGCGCCCCATGACCGAGCAGTGCATTTTTTCCTTGGGCAGGCCGCCCAGGGCCTCGGCAATGTCCTCGTTGGTTATTTTGGATGCCTCTTCAATGGACATGCCCTTGATGATTTCGGTCAGCACCGAGGATGAGGCAATGGCCGAGGCACAGCCAAATGTCTTGAATTTGGCATCGGTGATGATACCGTTGTCGTCAACCTTGATGGTCAGTTTCAGTGCGTCTCCGCAGGAGAGAGAACCGACATCACCCGTACCGCTGGGATTTTCCAGCTCCCCGACATTTTGCGGGTTCATGAAATGCTGTTGAACTTTATCCGTATATTCCCACATGGTAGTTCCTTGATTCTGTTGTTGATCAATCCGGGAGAGAAAACTCTGTATTTCTCCCCGTTCTCTAATTGATAAATGCTACTTTAAGGAAGAATAACCATTTCGGCAAGCACCTATTTCCGCCCGACTGGAAAAAAGCATTTTTCTCCGCCTCTCCCCCCTTTGCCATCCCATTGCGGCTGGCATGTTGGCACCATCTCGGTAGATGGTGGTGTTTTTGTGGCGTGTGCCGGATCGCCGGCCAGGTGGGAAGTTTTCATCGGAAAAAAGGATCCATGTTTTGTATCAGTTGACTGTTGTAATAATCGTATCCGAAAATGTTATAGGGACAAAAGAGAACTTGTTGAACTGCCTTGGAAAGAATTTATTGTTTGGGTTGACCGAAAGAGAAAAATTTTTTATTGATAAAGCCTCTGCAATATACTTTACAGCTAATGCGGGCCCTGCCCGCACCCCAAGTCTGTAGGGGCGGCTTCAGCCGCCTTGGGAAAGGCATGCCAACTAAATTTAACGCTTTCCCAAGGCGAATAAATTCGCCCCTACAGGATGTGCAACAATTATGTTGCATGCGCAAGAGAACGAGACAATCGGTTAAAATAACGAG
>Ga0256831_1001866_pt1 | contig 11070 bp, 13 predicted proteins | sample 132544metaG_FD_189087 | JGI IMG/M metagenome (GOLD analysis project Ga0256831, IMG submission 189087) | Hydrothermal vent microbial communities from Lau Basin, Pacific Ocean - 132-544 | ecosystem: Environmental > Aquatic > Marine > Hydrothermal vents | place: Pacific Ocean: Lau Basin | collected... | reverse complement strand
CTGTTTATGAGAGGCAAAAGCTTCTTTTTAGGTAACTGCACAGCTTAAATTTTTCTATGGACAGATTTAAGTTTAAGCTGTGCAGCGCCGTAAGGTAATGCTGAAGTGTTTGTTAAGCATAATTCAGTATGCAGCGCTTATACCAGCATCACAGAAGCCAGTCCTAAAAAGGAAAAAAAGCCGATAACATCTGTGATTGTGGTTAGAAAAACGCCTCCGGCCAGAGCGGGATCCGCCCCCGCTTTGTCCAGCAGCAAGGGAATAACTACCCCGGAAAAAGCCGCTACCAGTAAATTAATAATAATGGCAAAACCAATAACCAGTGCCAGTGTCTGACTGGAAAACCAGAAACCGGATATTACCGCCAGTACTATAGCCCACAGCACACCATTAATAAAACTGACTGATAATTCCTTAATCATCAGGCTGCGGTAGTTTTTATCACTTAACTGGCCTAATGCCATGCCGCGTATTACCAGTGTCAGAGTCTGGCTGCCGGCAATGCCACCCATACTGGCGACAATGGGCATTAGTACAGCCAGTGCCACAACTTTTTCTATGGTTACCTGAAACATACCAATAACGATGGATGCCAGCAATGCCGTCAGCAGGTTAACACCCAGCCAGACTGCCCGGCGTTTGCTGCTGGTCAGTACCGGTGCAAACATATCGTCTTCTTCACTCAGACCGGCCTGACTCATAAAAGTGTGTTCACCCTCATCACGAATAACATCAACAATGTCATCAATGGTAATACGACCGAGCAGATAACCCTGATCATTAACGACCGGGGCGGTAATTAGATCCCGGCGTTCAAATAATGCGGCGACTTCGGCTTTATCAGTAGCAGCATTAATACCATGCAGCTCGGTATTCATGACGCTGGAGACGTAGAGTTCCGGATCATTGGTTAATAGATCCGAAAGGTATAATACCCCCTGATAAATACCTTCATAATTAACCACCATAAGATTATCAGTGGTATCCGGGATCTTACCCAGAAAGCGCAGATAGCGCATAACGGTTTCCAGAGTAATATCCGCCCGGATCGAAATGGTATCGGTGTTCATCAGACCACCGGCGGTGTCTTCAGGGAAGGACAGTACGGATTCCAGACGTTGGCGATGCTGGGATTCCATCGACTGCAGCAGAATTCGGCTAACCACATCAGGCAGATCGGGTAATAGATCCGCCAGGTCATCATGATCCATGTCCCGGGCAGTGACCACCAGTTCGCTGGTGGGCATATCTTCAATAAACTGAGCACGGATATAATCATTCAGATGGTTAAGGGTTTCACCCTTATGCTCAATGGCGACCAGTTTCCAGATCTTGTCCCGTTGTTCTTCATCAGGCAGAGATTCAATAAGGAAGGCAATTTCTGCCGGGTGCAGAGAATTGATCTGCTTGATGACGGTGGATTCCAGGCCATTATCAATAGCATGGTAAACCGGTGTCAGTTGTTCCTGAAGCTGTTGCTGTTCTCTGGCTGGAGGCATGCCCTTTTCCGCAGCTTTATTTTTCTGCACTGTATTTTCAGATGTATTTGGCAAATTCTTATATCACTATTGAGCTTATTCCGGTTCATCAAAACGCTGATTGATCAGCATTTCCAGTGCTGAACAGGCCTGCAGCTCATCAGGCCCTTCAATAATCAGGGTAATGTCCATACCCTTGCCGGCGGCCAGCATCATAATACTCATAATACTTTTACCATTGGCAGAGCGACAGGGTGTTTTTACTTCAACACTGGATTGAAAGCTGCTGGCCAGAGTAACCAGTTTGGCTGCTGCCCGGGCATGAAGTCCCAGTTTGTTGTTTATTGTTATGGTTTTTTCAATCATACGGGTTAATATCAGATTTTGTTCCCGTTGTGCGGGCATTTGAGTGATTTGTCAATAATAAAAATGCTGTCAACAGCACTGGAACAGGCTTTTTTAGCCAGTTCCGGCAAACTGAGCCGAGCATAATTCATCACTCTGACCAGCATGGGCAAATTGATACCGGTGACAATAATGGTATCCTGTTCCGGTATGCTGTCCTGCAGACGAGTGGCAATGTTACTGGGTGTGGAGCCGTAAATATCGGTAATAATCAGGATACCGTCTGGACCGGCCATTTCAGAACACAGTTGTTTTGCCCGTTCCAGACCCTGTTCAATATCCATTTGTCTGGTTATGACCAGGTTTTTGCTGGGGATTGGAGATACACCCATCATATTGATAGCCGTATCAAGTAAACTGCGGCCGATTTCATCGTGGGTGATAAGTAAAAGTGCTACGCCCATGCAATATTAAGCCTTATAATAAGAAATTAGTAACCGGTCAGAAAAAATTACCGCATCAGTCGATATGAGTCTGATACTCTTATATATTCTAAATTATGCTGAATAGTTACAGAAAATTTTAATACTATTTAGAACTAGTGGAATTATATGCGGAAAGTTCTTATTTTAATAGAGTATAAGCTGTAAAAAATCTGGATTAAACTAATTCTTTGTGTCGGGCGATAACGGATTCTCTATGGCGGGAAAAATATTCGGCCAGTCGTTCTACCATGTAAACCGAACGGTGCTGCCCTCCGGTGCAGCCGATGGCAATGGTGAGATAATTTCGATTATTTTCTTCAAAGCAGGGCAGCCATTTTTCCACATGATTTTTTAAATCTTCAAACATCTCTTCACAGGGCGGTTGCTGATTCAAAAAATCGGCGACCGGCTGGTCTTTTCCTGTGAGTGCTCTTAGTACCGGTTCCCAGTGGGGATTGGGCAGACAGCGCATATCAAACATCAAATCCATTTCATCCGGCATGCCATGTTTAAAGCCAAAAGACAAAAATTGTAATGCCATCACCGGTTGTTCTGTCATGGCAATAATTAATTTTATTCTGTCGCGTAATTGATGGACATTACTTGCAGTGGTGTCGATTTGCTCACTGGCTTCCTGTTTAATTGAGTCCAGAACCAGACGTTCTCGTTCAATGGCTTCTTCCAGGGTGGTCTGTTCATCGGTCAGAGGGTGTTTACGCCGGGTTTCACTAAAACGCTTTAATAGAATACTGGTCTGGGCATGCAGATATAACACATTGCACTCAATACCGCTGTTCTTGATTTTTTTTATAATATCGGAAAAATCAGCAAAGTCACTGCCCAGTGTCCTGGCATCAATGCCAATGGCAATACGGTCAATATAAAGCCGGTTTTTCAGACTTTTTCCCACCAGCTCAGGCAATAGTTCAAGCGGCAGATTGTCAATGCAGTAATAGTCCATATCTTCCAGAACCTGTAGAGCAATAGTTTTACCGGAACCTGAAAGACCGCTGACAATTTGAAGTTTCATATGCTGTACCCGTGGTGTTTTTTGCTCTGTTTGTACTGTAAAACTGCGGTATGGACTAAGAGCGCCATATTTCTACCCTGGTAGCGGTATATTCGCTGGCCATCTATCAGCAGGGACTGATGCTGCCACTGCAGATATTGTATCTGGCTATTAGTGGGATGATAGTCTTCTGATGTTGCTATTTCAACAATAAAGTCTATCGTCTGACTTTTAATGACAGCCTGTGAGCCGAATAAATCAATAATATTAATAATGCCCAGATTTCGGATATGAATCTGACCTTCAAAGCCGGCCGGGCAATGAGCCGTCACAATACCTGAAACTTCGTTCTGTATCTGCGGAGCATCATCACAGACCAGCCGGGCACCATTATGGACAAGTTGCAATGCAGTCTCTGATTTGCCACTGCCGCTACAGCCAATAAGATAAACCCCCAGCTCTTCCAGTTGAATTAAAGTCCCATGTAAGGGCAAGGGGAGCAAGGGGAGAACCATAATAAAGTTAAAGGTTGATCAGCAGGTTATAAACTGTTTCAGGAGAGGTGGCATTTTCAATGATCTGACGGTTTTTTTCCTGACGAAAGAAATCAGCCAGACGAGCCAGAATTTCCAGATGTTCCTGAGTTGAATCTTCCGGTACCAGAAGGGCAAACAATAGTTTTACCGGTTGGTTGTCAATGGCATCAAAATCGACGCCTTCGGCCAGGCTCATAAAAATGCCAATGGGATCCTGACAGTCTTTCAGACGTCCATGAGGCAGAGCAACACCATGACCAATACCGGTACTTCCCAGCCTTTCGCGCTCAATAAACAGCTCGAAAATAGTATTATCATTGAATTCGGGGTAATTATCAGCGAGAATTTCGCTGATGGCCTGTAGCGCTTTCTTTTTACTACTGGCCTGAATATTAAGTTGAATCTGATCGAGCTTGACTAGATTACTGAATTTCATATGGGTAAGCTTTCATGTCAGTTATGGAGTAATGGCGTTCAGTTTTACTCCATAACCGAGCAGGTTTCGGGTTTATAGTTCGTGAGTTTTAAGACTGACATCACCACGGTGATGATCGGTCATTTTTTCTTTGTGCTTTTTCACCTGACGATCCAGTTTGTCAATCAGGCTGTCAATAGCGGCATACATATCTTCGTCAACTGCTTCAGCGAATACCTTATTACCTTTAACAATAAGTGATGCTTCTGCTTTCTGACGCTGTTTTTCAACCGTTAAAATCACATGAGCATTGCTCACGATGTCAAAATGGCGTTCTACACGCTCCATTTTCTGGTTTACATAGTCACGCATGGAATCAGTAATATCGATATGATGTCCGGTTATATCTATTTGCATAAGATTTAGCTCCTGGTTAACGGTGAACTGGCAAGCTGAGTGTCTGGTTCAGTTGCTTCACCTGAGTTATGCCATTAAGCAGATTTTAAAACTGCTCAGGCAATATTCTTTCGTTCATTTGAAGGTGGAATAGACATGGACTCACGATATTTTGCTACAGTCCGTCGAGCCACCTTATAATTCTGTTCCGCCAGCATAGTGGAAATTTTATTGTCACTGAGCGGTTTTTTGCTGTTCTCCAGACCGATAAATTTTTTGATGATCGCTCGGATGGCAGTTGCTGATGCTTCTCCGCCAGTGGTAGTATTAACATGGCTGGAGAAGAAATATTTTAACTCAAAAATACCCCTGGGGGTATGCATGTATTTTTGGGTAGTTACTCTGGATATAGTGGACTCGTGCATCTCAACCACTTCGGCAACATCGGCCAGTACCAGTGCCCGCATATGTTCTTCACCGTATTCAAAAAAGTCTTTCTGAAAGTTAACAATACAGCGAGCGACTTTCAACAGAGTTTCATTGCGGCTCTGCAGGCTTTTAATAAACCAGCGAGCTTCCTGCAGATGTTCCTTAATGGAGTTCATGTCGCTGTTTTTTTTTGCGTCTTTTATCAACTTTAAATATTGTTCATTTATTTTAATGGTAGGTGCTGAATCAGGATTCAGTTCGCAATACCAGTCGCCCTTGATTTTGCGGACATAAACATCCGGGGTAATATAATGCGGACGGTCATCCGAGATATGGCTGCCTGGTCTGGGGCTGAGGCTTTTTATCAGGCTGATAACCTGACCCAGTCGGTTTTCATCCAGTTTCATACGTCTTTTCAGCGTTGCAAAATCGCGGTTTGCCAGTAGTTTTAAGTGTCGGGAAACCAGAATTTTAGTTTCCTGCAGCCAGGGTGTTTCAGCGTCCAGAGTTTTTAATTGTAATAGCAGGTTTTCCTGCAGATCACGGGCTCCTACACCCGGAGGATCATAGTTCTGTATTTGATGTAAGACAGCTTCCAGTTCATCCAGTTCAATTCCCTGTTCGGCTGGAAACGAATCTATTAACTCTTCCAGACTCTGGGTCAGGTAACCGGCTTCATCTATGGTGTCAATAATCGCGTTAGCAATTTCCCGGTCGGTGTCACTAAAGGGGGTCATTTCCATTTGCCAGAGTAAATGCTCTCTCAGACTGTCTTCAGTTTTACCATTATTTTCAAACAGGTTGCTGTTATCACCATTCCAGCTGCTGGTGCTACTTTGCCCCGCAGTATAATGGCTGCCTGAATCATAGACATCATCCCAGCTTGAATCAGTAGATAACTCATCTGGAATGTTATTATGGGTGTTTTCAAAATCAACCTGTTCAGTATTAGCTTCGGCTATAAAATCATCGCCGGTCGCAGAATCATTTGCAGTATTAACAGATTCGCTATCGGCCTGCTGAGGGGGATCCTCAAGTGATTGATTGTCGGTATCAGGGCCGGGGTTGTTTTCATCGACTTCAAGCATGACATTGCTGTCCAGTGCTTCCTGGATTTCCTGCTGAAGATCGAGGCTGGACAATTGCAACAAACGTATCGCCTGCTGCAATTGAGGCGTCATTGTAAGTTGTTGACCCAGACGTAGTTGAAGGGATTGTTTCATAAATTACAGCGTTATTACCTGCCCGTTTTAAAGTGGATGTTCTTTAGAGGCTGTTGATCTTTCATCTATTATCTGATTTTGGCCAATTTTTGCCCTGACTGCGTTATTCTTTATTACCAATGGAATGCATTGATACGTAAAAAATGCCTTATCAGGACTAAAATTATCTCAATATCAGTTCAATATCTTAAAGATCAACAGCCCCTATGTAATAAAAATAGTGTCTAGTGGCTAAATAATCAATGTGTTCAGACTTTTTATTTCCCTGTATACGGATAGTACCGCAAATTATGTGCCATTGCAGTTGATTGGGATCAAAAAAAACAGATATTTTATTAATGTTATTTATTTTTATTAAAAATCAAATAGTTATATTTTGAAATTATCACCCAGGTAAACCTCGCGTACCCGTTCGTTAGTTAAAAGTTCATCGGGTGAGCCTTTGGCAATGACTTTGCCGTCGCTCATAATATAAGCTCTGCGACAAACGCTTAAGGTTTCACGTACATTATGATCAGTAATTAATACCCCAATATTTTTTTCTGTCAGGTGACTGATAATAGACTGAATATCACTGACCGAAATAGGATCAACGCCGGCAAAAGGTTCATCCAGGAGGATAAAATCAGGTTCCATAGACAGGGTACGGGCAATTTCTACTCGTCGACGTTCACCGCCGGATAAGCTTATTCCCATGGATTTACGAATATGAGTAATACTGAGTTCATTGAGCAGTTGTTCAAGGTGATCCCGGCGATCCGTACGATTTAAGTCTTTTCGGGTCTGTAATATAGCCAGTATATTTTCTTCAACTGTCAGTTTACGAAAGATGGAGGCTTCCTGGGGCAGATAACCAATCCCCTGTCTGGCTCGTTTATGAATGGGCTGGCGGGTAATATCCTGACCTCGACAGAGTATTCGCCCGCTGTCAGCTTTAATCAACCCTACAACCATATAAAAACAGGTGGTCTTACCTGCACCATTGGGACCCAGTAAGCCGACGACTTCGCCTTTTTGTAATGAGAAAGAAACGTCATTAACTACCTGGCGGGATTTAAAGGATTTATTCAGCTTTTCAGCCCGAAGCTCTACAAGTTTAGAAGACATAGGCTATTTACTTATTGTTGCTTTTTGGCTGAATGATGACTTTTACACGGCCACCGGATTTAACGGTTTGACCATCTTTATTCTTACGACTTTTGGCCATTACAGTTTCACGTTTGGTGTCGTAAATTATTTTATCACCGCTGAAAGTGTCACCTGCCTGCCAGACATAAGCATTTTTCAGCAAATGAATTTTATCTTTTTTTAAATAATAAATCATGGTGCTGGCACGTGCCCGAAAATCCTGGTCTTTGCCTTCTGGTCTCGATTTAAATGTGGCAAGTTTTCCTGTTTTTCCAACTGCTACTGCCTTTTCCAGTTCCTTGTTTTTGTCATTATATAAGGTCAGTTTATGTGCTTTAATAACCATACTGCCCTGTACCAGAACGACATTGCCGGTATATATACTGATCCCTTTAAGATCATCAATGTCTGCTGTATCGGCTTCCAGTTCAATGGGTTGGTCGCGATCACTGGCCAGAGCCATTGCATCAAAAGAGTATAAAAATGTAAAGCACATTAAAAAAATTGCCAGGCTGGCCTGTATCCGGAACCATTTTTTTACTTTCATTCTATGACAGTCCTCATTATTTGTTTCGTTTTGCAGGTATCTGTGTGGCTTTGACATTATTTAATAAATAATAATGTTCTTTGTTCAGATAGGCTTTCATTCCTATGCCGGTAGCAACAGTGGCCTCGGAAGAGATTTTAACGGCTTTGTCAGTTTCAGCATAATCTCTATCAGGCCAGATGGTCAGTTCCGGGGTTTCCAGTCTGGAATATTTATTAAATCTGGTTTTGTGACGTTCAATTATAGTATGACCTTTTAACAGAATCCGGCTTCCATCCTTATTGATCCAGCCTCGATCAGCATTCACCAGAACCGGTGCACCGACAGCACGGAAAAGAGTGATGACAGGCATAATTATTTCTGAGTCTTCTTTACCTGGATAATGGAAGAGTTGTTTGCCAATAATCTTGCTTTCAGGCAGACCATTATCACCAAAATCTATGATGGTGGTATCATTAAAAAAAGTATCGGCAACGCTTTTCTGGACAGCCTGATCGGGAAAAACAATTTTTGAGCCCTGTCTGACACCGGAATTTATAACGGTCCAGGTTAATATTATGGATATCAGGGGAATGACCAGCAAGAGCAGCAGAAGCTTTTTATCCATAATAGTGAGCCATCATAAATTACAGGTAAACTGAAAACTGCTCTTCAAGTGTACCCTGAGCTTCCATCAGTAATTCGCATACGTCACGTACCGCACCATGACCGCCATTATGTGCTGTGACCCAGTGAGCCATTGCCTTAACCCGTTCATGAGCATCGGCAACTGCAATGGACAGGCCAACCTGTTTCATGACCGGGATGTCCACCAGATCATCCCCCACATAGGCAGTCTGTTCAGGCACCAGCTGCAGCTGCCGGCATAAGTCTTTAAAAGACTGCACTTTGTTTAACTGTCCCTGAAACACCAGATCAATGTTTAGATTTTTCATTCGATGCCTGACCACATCAGATGTCCGGGCGGTAATAACAGCCAGTGGAATACCGGAACGCTGCAGCATTTTAATTCCCAGGCCATCGCGGGAATGAAAGGCTTTGTATTCCAGACCATTATCACCAAAGAACAGACCACCATTGGTCATAACACCATCCACATCACAGATCAGTAGCTTTATTACTTTCGCTTTTGCAATAATATCCTGCATAGGGGAATTTCCATTACTTATACACTTTGCCGGTATAGCACAAACATATAGCCTATATAACACAGCAGTAAAATACTAGCTTCCAGACGATTAATTTTTCCTTCACCTTTAAAACCGTAAGCAAACAGAAACAGTAATACTGAAAGGAACAGCATAAACGGGTAATCCCGTTCCAGGACACTGGGTTCCAGAGTGGCACCGCCCATAATACCCGGAATACCTAATACCCCCAGTAAATTAAACATATTGGAACCGATAACATTCCCGATGGCTATATCGTGTTCATTTTTCAGGGCACTCGCTATGGAGGCGGCCAGTTCTGGCAGGCTGGTGCCAATAGCCACAATGGTCAGACCGATAACCAGTTCACTGATATGATATTCATGGGCAATATTAACGGCCCCCCAGACCAGCAGTCGGGAGCTTAACAGCAGAATTATCATCCCTGCAACTAACCATAAAAGTGCCACACTGGTACTCATGCCATGGGGAATTTCTTCAGCAAACTCTGCTATCAAAGGGTCTGTTTTACCGGACAGTTTTTTCTCTCTTAAACCAATTAGAATAATAAAAACCATCAGGGCAAACATACCCAGTACCAGTACTGTGCCATCCATCCGGCTAAGCTTACCATCTGATAATAAGGCCCAGGCAATCAGCATAATCAGGAACATGATGGGGTATTCACGTTTGAGGATTTTTGAGTTAACCAGTAAAGGTGTGACCAGAGCTGTGATTCCCAGCACCAGTGCAATATTGGTAATATTAGACCCCAGGGCATTGCCGATGGCAAGATTGGGGGTGCCTTCGTAAGAGGCTACGCCGGATACGATCATCTCTGGAGCGGAGGTACCAAAGCCGACAATGGTCAGGCCGATGATAAGAGGAGATACACCAAAGTTGACGGCAATACCGGATGCTCCAGTGACAAAGCGATCAGCACTCCAGATTAATAATAAAAAGCCGGCCAGAACAGCAGCAATACTTAATAACATGCTATTTTCCTAAACAATAAAAAGCCCTGCAGCAATAACTATTGCTGCAGGGCTATATTTTAACAGGTTACGGGTTTAAGTGTCTGAAAATCTACTCTTCAAAATCTTCAAAATTTTCAATAATAACTTTAGGTGGTTCGCCGTCATAGATTCTATTCTGACGCCACTGATAATAGGATTCACGGGTAAATATATAAGGGTCAAGTGCCAGCTGATCTCTTAAGTCAGTGGTTTTAAGTATTGTTGCCCGGGTATCCACTGCATGGGTTGCCGCCAAAGCCAGAGTCGCAGATGTCGGACTGACCAGGCTGACCGGATTGGTAAAAAAATCCACCACCAGAGATGGTGCATCCCGGACACTGCTGGGACCCAGAAGAGGTAACACAATGTAAGCACCGGATCCCACACCCCAGTAGCCCAGAGTATCCGCAAAACTTTCGTCGTGTTTAGGCATGCCCATGGGGGTGGCCATATCAATTAGACCAAAGGCACCAAAAACAGTATTAACCGATACTCTTAGAACATCCGAACTCATCTGTTCGCCTTTTAACTGCAGGCCGTCATTAAAAATGACCACGAAATCATTAAGATTACTGAAAAAATTATGGGTGCCGGTCTTTACCGGGGAAGGCAGTTTTTGATAGCCCTGAGCCACAGGCTTTAAAATATGGCGATCAAAACCTTCGTTAAAATCATAGACAGCTCTATTGGCTGATTCCAGTGGGTCACTGACATCGCCATCTTCTGTAAAGGAGGCACATCCGCTGCTGGACAAAACAGCCGTTATGATCAACAGGCTGAATACGGGGTTAAATAAACAGGTTAAATTTTTCATGGTTTTCATGGTATTGTACTGAATTGGGTCAATCTGATGCCGAGCCGATGACATGTGATGGCTGAGCAGAAGATAACGATATTTCCTTATAAGTTTAGTGA
>Ga0256831_1001865_pt1 | contig 11072 bp, 6 predicted proteins | sample 132544metaG_FD_189087 | JGI IMG/M metagenome (GOLD analysis project Ga0256831, IMG submission 189087) | Hydrothermal vent microbial communities from Lau Basin, Pacific Ocean - 132-544 | ecosystem: Environmental > Aquatic > Marine > Hydrothermal vents | place: Pacific Ocean: Lau Basin | collected... | reverse complement strand
AGGGTATAGAATAATTAAAATGATTGCAGCAAAAAAATCAAAAGTGTATTTCAAAATACGAATATTACTTTTATTCAAATTGAAGCTCATATCCAAATTGTAAAATTCCCCTCTAGAATTCCTTCCTGAGCTTCCAATAATGGCTGATTTTTCATCAGGGGCTATCTTCACTTTCACTTTATGTCCAATCTTACTCATTATTTCGACAACATCCGACATCTCTATTTTCCCAAGACAAAATATCACCTCGTCAACAGTCATATTTTCAATTATGTTATCCAATGAAGACACATTGCCTATAAAATTATCATCAATAGTTTTTTGTTCATAATTCATAGGATATAAAGCCCCTAAAAATTCATAATCCACACCATTTATATCCAATATTCTCTTGACTCTATCAACACTTTTTGCATCGCCAACTATAACTGTTCTCCTTTTGTTTTCATCTTGCCCAAAAATTCCGGGAAATATAACTTTTAACACAGACCTTGTAAAAACAACTACTAATGTACTTATCAATGCACTCATTAGTATAATCGCTCTTGAGAATCTGTATTCTTCAGGCAATAGGGAATAAAATACAAGGATAATCAAAGACCCAATGCCTAAACCTTTTAGAGAATTAATCATTAGCTTCTTTTTATATCCCCTGTTCAGAGCTATACTCACTATCCACAATAGTGAAAACCCTGCATATAGATATCCTGTCTTCTTTATGTCGTAGTAGCCCGAATCATGGAAATGATAGTTTGCCCAAAATTTTTGTATCACGATAAAAACTGCGAAAAAGCTGATGCCATCCAGAATAGGAAGAAAATACTTTTTCAATATTTTATTAAAATAACTAGATACTGCCAATCCGAAAACAGAAATATTAATGATCCATAGAAGCGGATTTATAGTTTTTCCTCCATAATGCTTCTTAGCAAAAATAGCCATTGCTTTATAAAAGATATTGTGATATTTTATAGAACTTTTTTTTGTGCTTTCCCCTTTGAAATGTACAATTGTGGTTTCGGGAAAATAATAAATTATAAATCCTGCTTTTCTTATCCTGTAAGAGTAATCAATATCCTCTCCATACATAAAAAAAGCCTCATCCAGATATCCGACTTCAGGTAAAATATCAGTCCTAACGAACATAAAAGCACCGCTTAAAACATCTATTTCATGAATTTCATTTTCATCCAAATACCCCAGATTATATCTATTAAATATTTTGGACTTTGGAAATAGCTTTGAAAGACCCGAAAATCTAAAAAGAGAAGATGTAATTGTAGGGACACTCCTTTTTGACTCCGGCAAAAACTTACCTTCTCCATCAATCATTTTTACGCCCAAAGCACCTGCATCAGGATTATCTTCCATAAACTCGAATATCTTAATCAAGGTGTCTTCTTCGACTAAAGTATCCGGGTTTAGCAAAAGAAAATATTTCCCTTTAGCTATTTTAATCGCTTGGTTATTTGCTTTGGCAAAACCTACATTCTCTATGTTTGCAATTAGATGAACAGAGGGGAATTTGCTCTCAATCGCTAAAACTGAGTTATCAACCGAAGCATTATCAACCACTATAATTTCAATATTAAGATTTTGTTTTGCTTTAAGCACAGAAATCAGACATTGCTCGATAAAATATCTAACATTATAATTGACTATTATGACAGAAATATCTATCATAGCATATTATTTTGTAGTGGTATTTCCATAAGGTATTCTTGTCAATATAGATCGCCCTAATGTAAGTTCATCGGCATATTCCAATTCTCCTCCAAATGAAACGCCCCTTGAAATCATAGAAATTTTGGTATTATCTGGTAATAGATTAGAAATATAAAAAATCGTCGTCTCTCCCTCAATTGTAGGGCTTATTGCCATAATCAACTCATTCAAATCCTCACTTTCCTTAATTCTAGTTACCAAACTATCGATATTAATATCATCAGGGGAAATTCCTTCCAGAGGGGAAATCAAGCCTCCTAAAACATGATAAACTCCATTAAACTGTTGAGTATTCTCTATAGCAATAATATCCCTAATATTTTCAACAACACAAATCGTATTTTTATCCCGTGTAATTGAAGTACAAATATCACAATATTCTTCATCGGCAATATTGTGACATTTTTTACAAAACTTAATATTTTCAAGGGCTATCAAATTGCCTGCTAAATTTTTACCTACTTCCAAATGACCATTCAATAAATGCAAAGCGATTCTCAAAGCAGTTTTCTTACCGATGCCTGGCAAATTTGAAATCCCATCTACGGCTTCTTGTAATATTTTTGAAGATATTATCATTTAACAAACAGTTATTTTTACATTTTAAAAAATCAAAATTAACATATTAAAAGAATTTATCATAATATCAGATGATAATTTATATATTGCATACAAATTCCGTTTTTCGATTTTTAGTATTATCTTTGACACGGAATCTTAGTTTATTGTCCAAAATAGCAAGAATAATGAAAAGAAATGATTTTATAAAAACATTGGGACTCGGTGCAATAACTATAAGCTCAAAAGCTTATGGGCTGGGAAAACTCACCGGAGCTAATTTCAAGAAATTAACAATTCTGCATACCAATGACTGGCACAGTAGAATTGAACCATTCCCAAAAGGGAAAAGTAGAAACAGCAATAAAGGAGGAGCAGCAAGGAGGATGAAATTAATTTCTGATATAAGAAAAAAAGAAAAAAATATATTGCTGTTAGATGCAGGAGATATATTTCAAGGTACACCCTACTTCAATTATTTTGGAGGAGAATTGGAATTCAAATTAATGTCAAAAATGGGCTATGATGCTGCTACAATAGGAAATCATGATTTTGACGGTGGTATGGACGGTTTTAAAAAGGCTCAAAAACATGCTAACTTTGATTTTATTACTACTAATTATGATTTTTCAAATACCATTTTGGATGGAAGAACTATTAAACACAAAATAATAGAGGTAGATGGCATCAAAATTGGTCTCTTAAGCGCTAATATAGAACTGGAAGGATTAGTCCCTAAAAAATTATATAAGGAAACAAAATATCTCAATCCGATTGAACTTGCAAATGACAAAGCAAAATTTCTAAAATACGATAAAAAATGTGACTATATAGTATGTCTTTCTCATTTGGGATATAAATATAGAAACGATAAAATATCCGATATCTCATTGGCTGAAAACTCTTCAAATATAGACTTAATTATCGGTGGTCACACTCATACATTCATGAGACAAGCGGATAATATTTTGAATAAAAAAGGTAAAAATGTAATTGTTACCCAAGCCGGTTGGGCAGGTATTCTGTTAGGACAATTGGACATATATTTTACTAAAAAAAGCGAATTTATTTGGGCAAATTCAAGCTTCAACGAATAAAAGTTTTCCTGAGATATCAATGCCCTAATATATAGATTTTTAAATATATATGAATACCCTACACTGTATTTTTTTGTATTTTAACACGCTTTATATTATGTTTTATTTTATATAAGTTTATAGGTTAAAATAAGTAAGAATTATAAAAAAGAATATTACATTTGCAATCGTGAAAATTGTTTTTGAGTTTCCCTTTCAATAATAATCATCACATACACTAGATAGACTTAAGTTTTAGCAAAAATAAAACAATACTGAACGGAGAATGAGTTTGAACCACTTACAAATTTGGCACAAATGCCTTGTCGATATTAAAAAAAATGTAGATGAACGAAGTTTCAATACATGGTTCAAGCCCATAAAGTCAATAAGACTTTCCAAAAAAATATTAACGATTCAAGTTCCTAATAAATTTTTCTACGAGTGGCTTGAAGAAAAATATGTGGATTTACTTGGCAAAGTCCTTTACCAGCAATTAGGACAAGGTGCAGGTCTTCAATATCAAATAGTTGTTGATGATCATAAAGACATTGAAGGGAATTACAAGAAAAATATTGAGAAAAAACTCAAAGAAAACCCATATATTAAACTTTTTGATGAAGAGTTTAACAATGAACTTAATAAAGGATATACATTTGATAATTTTGTGGAAGGGCCAAGCAACCAATTGGCAAGAAATGCAGCATTGTCTATATCAAAAAACCCGGGAAAAAGCTCATTCAATCCACTTATCATTCACGGTGGTGTTGGCTTGGGTAAAACACATATGATCAATGCATTGGGCAATGACATAAAAAAGTCAAATCCAAATGCAAGAATTATTTATACTAACACAGAAAGATTTACTACCCAAATAATACAAGCATTACGAGACAATAGTATTTATGATTTTATCAATAGCTTTCAATTGGTTGATATTTTTATAATCGATGACATACAATTTTTGGAGGGAAGAAAAAAGACTCAAGAGATATTTTTTAATATTTTTAATTATTTACATCAAAGAGATAAGCAAGTTGTAATTACATCTGATGTTTCCCCAAAAGATTTGAAAGGAATTCAAGAAAGATTAATCTCGAGGTTCAAATGGGGATTGGTAGCAGAATTACAAAAACCAAATCTTGAAACGAGGATTAAAATTTTGGAATCAAAAGCTCAAAGAGATCGACTAAAACTGACGCCGGATGTATTGAATTTCATAGGCTATCATGTCAAGGGAAGTATCAGAGACCTCGAAGGAGTACTGGTATCCCTGTCTGCTCATTCTACTCTAAACAACCGTAAGATTGACCTTAAGCTGACAAGTGAAGTCGTAGATACATTTTCTCATAATATGAGCAAAGAGCTAAGCATTGCAAATATTCAACAAATTGTTAGTGATTTTTTCAATATTTCTATTGACCATATCATTGGTAAAACAAGAAAGAGAAATATTGTTGTAGCGAGACAATTGGGTATGTATTTTGCAAAAAAAATGACAGAGCTTTCATTAAAGGAAATAGGAAAACAATTTGGAAACAGAGATCATACTACAGTTATGCACTCCATTAAAACAATCAACGATTTAATTGATACAGATAGTCTATTTAAAGATACATTTAATAGACTTGAACACAAACTTGAACACAGTTTAATCAAATCATATTAAAATAAATTCACCTCATTAAGAACAATAAGCTTTTTTTTTCGTTCTCCCATTTATAAACGATATTTAATATGAAGAAATTAGTATTTTTATTAGCAGTGATAGTGATAGTTATATTATTCTCTTGTGATAATTCATTGGACTTGAATGAAGGGTGGAAAGATATTCCGGTAACATATGGCTTTTTAAACCCCAGCGATACTGCTCAATACATCAGAGTGGAAAAGGTTTTTAACGATCCAAATGCTTCTGCTATTGTAGCAGCGAAGATCGCAGACTCTTTATACTATAAGAACATAAGTGTTGTATTGATTAGAGATAAGACTTCATATTCATACCCATTGCAATTGGTAGATGGCAATCTAGATGGATTTGTTAGGGATACAGGAGCATTTGCAAATATTCCAAACTATCTTTACAAAATCAAAACTACTGATATAGTTCTAAACCCTTCAGAAAATTATACTTTGTTGGTAACAAAAGAAAATGGAGATACTCTCACGGAGGCAAAAACAAGAATACTAAAGGATATAGTTATATACATTCCATCTGAAAACACATTGGCAAGACCTGTAAAATTGGGATATGACCTTAAACACAATATCAGTTGGGATCTTGATTCTGATGCAGGTTACTACGACTTGTTTTTGACTATGAATTTCAAAGAAAAGGATAAAACTGTTGGTGATATTTGGATAAAGAAATCTTTGGACTGGAAAATTGCCACAGGTATCTCTAAAGGCAATTATAAATACTTGGGTAAAGATTTTTTCATTTTCTTGAGGGACAATTTGAAGGTAGACAATAATATTGAAAGGAGATTCTCAACTTTTGACCTAAAGGTAAGATCTGTTGGAAAAGAGCTTAAAAATTACACGGATATCCTCAATTCAAATTTAGGTATCACGTCCTCACAACAAATACCGACCTATACGAATATGTCAAATGGGTTTGGTGTATTTACTTCGATAAATATTACAGAAATGAAAGGATTTTATCTCTCAGATGAGACACTTGATTCCTTAAGCAGTGGTATTTATACAAAAGACTTGAATTTCAAATAAAATATGGAACTTTGGAAGAAATATAGAGACTCATTGATACTAAATGATGAAATATTTCTTGCAGACAGATTAAATTCAGCTAAAATAACCTCCCAACCTAATTGGTCAAAATCCTATTGGGAATTCATCAAAGATTGGATATCTGATGATAACTATTTGAATGTACATACCTCTGGCTCAACAGGAACAGCTAAAGCTTTATTAATACATAAGAATGTCTTTATTGCAAGCGCTTTAAACACCGGGAAATACCTTAGTTTAAAAAAAGGAGACAAAGCATTATTGTGCTTACCAGGAAATTATATCGCAGGAAAAATGATGATAGTTAGAGCTTTTGTTTTAGGGCTAAATCTGCATTTGCAAAAGCCTAGTTCACTCCCAATAATAAATATAAAGTACAATTTTGTAGCAATGACCCCTATGCAAGTCCAAAAATTAATCGAATCAAATAAAAAAAGTATTGACTTTATAGACAAACTTATTATAGGAGGAGCACCTGTCAATGATTATATATCAGAAAATTTAATCGATGTCAAATCTCAAGCTTTTGAAACATACGGAATGACCGAAACAGTTAGTCATATAGCACTCAAACCGCTAAATGGAATAGACAAAAGTGAGTTTTTTACATTATTACCAGGTATTGAAATAGATACAGATCATAGAAATTGTCTAATAGTCTCAAGCAAAAATCTAATGCTTGAAAATCTAGTTTCAAATGATATAGTTCAATTAAAAAACAATAAACAATTCAAATGGCTTGGCAGATATGATAATATAATCAACTCCGGAGGGGTAAAACTTATACCGGAGCAGATAGAAAGTAAACTCAAATCTTTATTAAAAAGTGAGTTTTTAATCTTTGGGATTAAAGATAAACTCCTATCAACCGTTCCTGCTATTGCGATTGAGGGCTCGGCTCGAACCGATGGCATAGACTTTTCAAAAGTATTGAACAAATACGAAATCCCTAAAATAATATATTACTTAAAATCATTTATCAGAACAAAATCAGGTAAAATCAAAAGAAAAGAAACTATTAACCAACTATTAAAAGACTGCCATTAAATAGTTTTTATTTTTTATAATTGTCATCCCAGTTTTTTATTTTTGGATCACCCAGTTTTCCTACTGATTTTGCTACCATCATCGATACTGTAGCATCACCTGTAACATTAGCAATGGTACGCATCATGTCTAGCGGTCTATCTATTGCAAAAATCAGTGCAAGACCTGCTTCCGGTATTCCGGCTTGCGCTAAAACTATGACCAACATAACCATTCCTGCGCCGGGAACTGCAGCAGAGCCAATACTGGCAAGAGTAGCAGTAAGAATAATGCCCAATTGTGTTTCAATACCTAAATGCATTCCAAAAGCCTGAGCGATAAATACAGCTGCAACTGCTTGGTACAAACTAGTTCCGTCCATATTGACGGTCGCCCCAATTGGCAACACGAAACTGCTTACCTCTTCTTCAACTCCTAGGTGTTCGGTTACCCTTTCCATGGTCACCGGTAAAGTAGCAGCACTTGAACTGGTTGAGAAAGCCAATAATTGAGCAGGTAAAATCCCATTTATAAAAAATGAAGGTTTTTTTCTAACAATAAGTATTATCAGTAAATTATAAAATACCAATAACAAAAATAATCCTAGAATGACAGTAATCGCATACCACCCCAAGGCCTTAAAGAGATCAATACTCGGTGACTCTACCACCAGAGAAGCCAATAATGCAAAAACTCCGTATGGTGCCGCAAGCATTATCAAGTCTATCATTTTCAATATAACTTCATTAAATCCATCGAAAAATTCCTTAACAGTTTTCGATTTTTTTTCAGGAACTAGAATCAGGCTGATACCAAAGAATATTGCAAAAAATATAACCTGAAGCATATTTCTGTTATTGCTAGCAGCATTAACGATATTACTTGGCACTAAATCTTCCAAAGCTGAAAGAGGGCCACTTGATTTCTGTATCTCAGCCTGCTGTTTATACTTATTTGCTTTGTCTAAATTTTGAGCCACTAGCTCCTTTCTGGTTTGATCTGATATAGATTCACCAGGTTTAATCGTATTGACTAAGAACAATCCTATACTCACAGCGACCACTGTAGTGATAATATAAAGTCCTATCGTTCTCCCCCCCATAATTGAGAGTTGAGATATATCTTTAAGATCAGAAACACCTTTAATAAGTGAGGCTAAGATGAGAGGGACAGCAATTAGTTTTAGAGAATTAATAAATATCTTCCCAAACGGTTTTATCCAATCTCCAACAAACTCTTTTCCAAAATCAAATTGAGTCATAATCAATCCGAATACAACTCCCAATACCATACCGATAAGTATCTTCCAGTGCAAAGCTATTCCCTTCATATTTTATTTTTTAATCAATAAATACAAGGGTAAATATAGTAATTATTAACGTACTAATGTAATATCTCCGGAAAATTTAGTGATTTCACCATCATCTGACAATACTTCTATATAATAAACATAGACACCACTAAGAGCTTTTTCTCCATTAATCAATCCATTCCAACCCAAGTTACTATTAGGTGAATTTATTATAAAATCAGTATTATGATAAACAATATACCCCCATCTGTCAAAGACACTAAATGATTTTATGTGAACATCAAGACCATTAGACGAGTTAATTGTGAAAAAATCATTGATGCCATCAAAATTTGGAGTAAATATATTTGGTACATATATATCAAACTTCCTATCAATCTTTATATCACGACATACCTCTACATTGCACAAACTGTCAAAATACATAATGGCACAAAGTTCAAAATTTGCTTGTGTAGCTCCAACTTTCAATTCGATCGAATCACAGCTTCCTGCACATAAAAGAGAATCTCCCATATACCAATATATACTATCCGGCTCAATCCCATCTGATTCAATGTAATAATGATAGGGTGTATTGAATTTTATTTTTTCCTTTCCCATGATTTCAATCTCTGGTCTATCAGGCTGCTCAAGATTGAAACTTGCGGTAAAATTGCATCCGTTGGAATCTGTCAACACAAAATTGTATTCACCTGCTACCAGGCTATCAATTGTTAGAGAGTTGAATTCTGTCTGATTCAACATCAAAGCATAATCTTTTAGTTCAGGAGTTGGATTGATTTCCAATATACCATCTTCCGAGTCATAGCAAGAAATATCTTTCACCCTCCAGTCTACATTCAATTGAGGAAATATAGTAATTGTAGTATCAATCTTATAGCTACAGTCATCAACTTTGAATTTAAAGCTTATTTTATGGTCACCGGCAATTAATTTATCCTTATAGATAACTCCGTCAGAACTTACAATATCTCCAAACCAAACAGCATCTCCAGTTGTATCAACGATATATGATAATTTAATAGAGTCTTCCAATTCATCCCAGCATGTATTATCAGGGAGATTTTCTATTGAAACTTCTCTAGACGGACAATTTATCGTTGAACAGGAATCTTGGTAAGATTTATTCTCACACTCACAACCACTAATCGCTTTAATCTCAATACCAATTTTTTGCCCATAAGTAAGCCCCTTGATTGTATCATGTGCCACATTTACCACATGATAAAACTTAGAATCCACCCAAACTTCGTAATGATCAACACAACCGGTAGAATCCCAAGCAATAATCACAGAGTTATTGGTATTAGCAACACAATCTAAAATCGGTTCTGAAATTTGTGGCTGAACTGCTATCGTTTGACTTTCTTCAAAAGAGCAATTCTTGAAATCTACATTAACTTTAATTTCAAAAGTACCTGATTCACCATTACTCCATGTAACCATATACTTACCATTTCCCAAATTTTTCACTTTACCCTTATCAATATTAATTTTATAGGAGAGTGTATCGATAAAATTATTCAATTCAAAAAATACAGTATCACTAGAGCAGACTTTATCTTTATCCAAACTAAAACCGGCAGAAGGCAAAAAATCTATTTTAGTATCATTTAATGTATATGAGCATTCATGTCCTGATTGAAACAGTGTCACAATAGGATAATAAACTCCCGGATCTTTTACTATAAAAGGATCAAATGAAAATGATGTTTTAACAACCTTATTTTTCTCGTTATACCAATTTACCAAAACATTACTATAATTGGATCTATCAAAGCCATTCTGATTAATCGAAATCTTAAACGTATCATTATCACAACTTAACTCTGTCACAAAACCTTTAAAACTAAAATAATAAAAATGTTTAATCATAAAGGTCTTGCATGAATATTCATCGATAATAGTATCTCGAACCATTGTATCTTTATAAAATATATCACTATCACAAATCACAGTGTCAAATTGAATCACAGGCTCATTTACCTTTACAACTGTTACTTGCTCTTTGACTTTACACCCGATACTATCAGCATAATTATAATAATATGTCCCTGCGGAATCAATCGCTACTCCATGCCAGCCATCAGGTTTATAATAAGATGTATTTAATGCAGACTCACATATATAGGCTGTATCCAATACGACAGTCTCCAATGTGTCAATAACTACATACAAACAGCTACTGTCAGCAGCATCACAATCAGTCATTGGAGTAGTGCATATTTTATACATTGTATTTTCTTTATTAAAACGATATTTTAATTTAAAGCTATCTGACATTTCTAATGTATCTTGCGTTTTCCATATAAAATACTCAGCATTATCTGCTCCAAGTTCTTCAAATATCATTTCACTCCCAAGACAAGCGGTAATAGTATCACCCACTCCAATCGTGTCATTGCTATATGAATGCACAACAAAACTATCTACAGTATCAACAACAAACCCACCTATCCCCTTATTTACTATAAGTTTAAATTTCACCTTAGCACTTTCAAATCCATCGACAAATAGATAATATGTATGACCGGGAATAAAATTTGTTGAAATAACAGTTTGAGGAGTTATTATATTTTGACTTCCGTCACAAACCAAATACTCAATGTCAGGATCAGTAA
>Ga0256831_1001864_pt1 | contig 11074 bp, 8 predicted proteins | sample 132544metaG_FD_189087 | JGI IMG/M metagenome (GOLD analysis project Ga0256831, IMG submission 189087) | Hydrothermal vent microbial communities from Lau Basin, Pacific Ocean - 132-544 | ecosystem: Environmental > Aquatic > Marine > Hydrothermal vents | place: Pacific Ocean: Lau Basin | collected... | reverse complement strand
GACACACGACGCAGTAGATCGAAGTTTTTACGACGCCATCATAAAAAAGAACAAGAAAATTTTCAGGCACTGCTTAGGAGTCCGCCCCTGCGGGCGGTTGGGACTAATTGCTTGAGCCGTGATTATCACCCGCAGGGGCGGACTCCTACGACAATTATTATTGAATTGCGAATAAAACCCGCCTTAGGTTACCACCACCACACCCGTCCACAACCACTTGCTCTCCGGGTCGCATCATTCTCCCGGCTATTCACCCCGATGATTCAGATCTACAGACAGTCAAAGCAAGAAAAAAGGTAACTGTTCAATAGCACCCCATCTTCGCTCATTTCGGCCTTCTCGAATAGCATAAGTATGCTTCAAAGACCTAAATAAGGGAAGATGGGCCACTTTTGAGCAATTACATTCCAAAATAGATGTAAGGCCACCTTGAAAAATTGCTATTTTGCCCAATTTCTGTGTCACAGTAAAAAATAAAATGCTCACATATGCATAATATGCTGCGCTTTTATTTTTCACTGTTCCTTGAACTTGAACAAAATATCTAATTTTTCAAGGTACCCGTAAGGTTTTTATGTCTATCTGAATAGTTACGTTTACTCTAGCCCTGTAACTTTAGAGAATTTCCTCTGTCGTCCACTACTCCAACAGGGGTTTGCGATCATGGAACCTCCGGGCACATTCTTTGATCATTGTTTCATTCTCCAGGGCCACGTCCAACAGCCTGGTTACGGCAAACATACGGCCCAATTCATAGACTATCCGTAACAGTTCTTCACTGCCCTCGGCCTTGATCCTGGCTTTTAGAAAATCATTTTTCACTGTTACGTCGAACCCAAGCGGTTTTAAAATTTCGGCAATGAGCAGGATCCGCAGCCGCCTTCTCCTGGTATCGGCAGCGCCCCCCTTAAAGGAGAGAGTAATGTAATTATTGTATGGATCTTCAGCTATATAACAATCAAGAGTCACATAATGATATCCCATACTCAGGCTCAAATTGAGATATTCCGGTGTAACTACGGCGTAACTCCTGGCATCTTCCGGCTTGGTTTCAAAGGCCGTCGTTCGTGTCATTGCCGACAACAAATCCCGTGCGCCCATCTGTTGTTTTGGGCCGTTCCAAGTGACATCCGATGCCGTCATGCCTTTCCAGAGTTCACGAAAAGGGCGCGCATTGACCTGGCCAGGTTCAATTTTTCGATCCTGACCACCCTGCACCGTGGTACCGAAAAGATCAAAGACAAACAGTTTAAAGGGCAGATCCGTAGTGACCCGGTAGACATTTTTTATCGTACTGACCTTGCCCTTCTGCTTGAGGAGAAAAATTTCATTTAAGGCGGTCTCGTGACAGAAGCGAAGAATATCATGCCAGGTCGTGCAGGCACTTTCCCGGAAATCGCTTACCCGTGGATCGGTCAGATGCAATGGAAAAATGTATTCCGCCATCCGTGAGAGCAGCCAGTGAGACTCTGTTTGCGATACATCGACGGATGGATCCTTGACAACCGTGTCGTCCACTTCCAGCAGTTCAGTGACCCGCCCTTCATATATGGTCCCTTCAGTGGCATCAACGGTAATTTCCTGCCCATCTTTGAGGGTGGAAAAAATTTCCGGTATCTTTACAAGACAGGGTACATTGAGCTCCCGAACCACGGACGACATATGGTCGGTACGGTTTCCCTTTTCGACGACCACTGCGGCAGCCTTGGTCAAAGCGCCGATAAAACGCGGTGACGAATTTTTCAGCACCATTATGCCGCCTTCGGGAAATGTGAATATCTCATGAATGTCGGTCACCTTGCAGACCACGCCCGCTCCGACGCCGCCAGCGACCGCCCGGGCGTGTTTAACAATTACCGGCGCAGTCACCGGCGCCTTCAACTGACGCCGGTCAGTATGATCCAAAACATGAAGCGGTCGCGTCTGAACCACCAGCAGATTACCCTCTTGATCAAAGCACCATTCAATATCCTGGGGCGCCTTGAAATGTTTTTCTATTTTAAGTCCGGTTTCACCGAGGATCTGCAGCTGTTTGTGGGTCAGACAGGGCCTCTGACACTCATCTTTGCAGGTCATATCATGCTGAACCCCGCCTGCCTCCAGCCATTTCAAGCACATTTCCTTCTGGGCAATCTCTTCCTTAACCAGCGGGAAACCCAGTTCTCTCTTGAGGACAAACATATCGGCCGAGGTCACTCCCTCCACCAGCAGCTGTCCCAGGCCCCAGATGGCGGAGACAACAAGTTCACCGGAATCGGGTCGCATGGGCTCAACCGTATAGAGAACACCGGAGGTCATGGGACGCACCATTTCAATGATACCGACACTCATGTTGACATCATTCGAACGGATATCCTTCATTCGCTGATAAAGCATGTTGCGGGCATTGTACTTGCTGGCAACCACTTCTTTGTATTTTTCCAGCAACTGGTCGGTGGGCACATTAAGAATACTGGAAAACTGACCGGCAAAGGAATTTTCCAAATCCTCGCCAATGGCGCTGCTGCGAACGGCCCAGTACATTTTGCGACCGTGTTTCTGTTCCAGTTCCCGACTCATCGTCTGCACGGCTTCCTCGATTTCAGGAGGGATCACCGCCTCCGCGATGATCGCCTTGATCTTTTTTTCCGTCTCCAGGAGTTGTTGACTGTTTTCAATATCAAGCCGTGCCAAAATTCGATTGATCTTTCTGGAAAGATCATTGTATTCGGCAAAATGGGTATAGGCACAGGCCGTCAGCGCAAACCCATCGGGAACGTTAATATTATAGTGATTCCGCAGCTCTCCGAGGTTGGCCATCTTGCTGCCGACCTTATCGATATGGCCACAGTGAATATCATCCATGCGTATGATCGCAGGCGTGTAAACGGGAATCTTGCTACCGGTAAGTATCGTCCTGATTTCACGTTCAATAGTATCATACACATCGGTTAAGGCCGTATACCTGTCTCCGGATAAATGTTCCAGGTTGTCAATAACACTGAAAACGCTTTTGGACAGGTTCTTCACCATATTTTTCAAATACGGAATACTGATAAGGCGATTCTCAAGAAGGTTCTTCTCCAGCTCCGTCATCAACTCCAGGGCATGGGAATTCTCCGCCAATACGATCAAAAACGCCTCATATTTTTTACGAATAAGTTGTTCCGCATTTGTTTCTCTTGCCTTTTTGGCATCGTGCAGAGACTTCCATAATCTGATCATTGTCTGCTCTCCTACACCAGCATTCGTTCTTCAACCGCACGTTTGACACAGGCCAGCAATTTCTTAATGTCAACCGGTTTGGAAAAATAGGCGAAAAGCTCTCCTTTAAAGTCTTCAATAAAGTGCTCTTCCATGTGGGTAATCATGATGACCTGGGTCTGGGGTGAGATTCGTTTGACAAGCTGCAGGATTTCCTTGCCGGTCATCCCCTCCATCATCAAATCGGTGATGACCACGTCGAACTGGCTGGCCTCAAGCCGCTGTTTGGCAACATGCGGATTGGTAAAGGCCTCTACCTCATAGCCGGATTTCTCAAGATAAAGCTTCACCATCTTGCAGACCGCCAGATCATCATCAAGGACCAGAATGCGGGGTTTTCGTTGCATCAGTTCCTCTTCCTTCTGGCGCATGATATCAATCAGGCGGCCCTCTTCCTTTCTGGTCGGGAGATAAAAATAAATCCCCATGCCGACCATCACAACACCCAGAATCAAAATACTGACGTCCATGATTGTCCACCAGCCAAGAGCAAAATAACGGGTCAGGGCGCTCCCAAGTGCAACCAGAGCGACACCGGTCCTGATGAAGGCAAGATGGGTGCGTGCCTTGGCCAGGGTGGTCCGTTGCTGGGCCATGGAGGTTCGCTTTTCCGCCAGAAAAGAACGATTTCTTGCCAGCAGCGTCCTGATCCGGGCAAGTCCGCTTCGTTTTTCCGCCAGTTCAGTTCGGACCAGGGAACGACGGGTGCGTTTTTCACCAAGCAGGTTCCGCTCCTCAGCCATGATGTTACGCTCTTCAGCCAGCAGAGTCCGTTCAATGGCATACTTGGTGCCGAGCAACGATAAGGCCTTGTCCAGAGATTCCTCCTCAATAATGGCCTGCATTATTTCATCGAGATCACGCTTCAGCTCTTCAGAATATGCCTTGCGGGCGGGAAATGTTTCCTCAAGAAAATCCGTCCGTTTCCCGGCCAGGCGCCGGTTTTTAATCGCCAGTTCAACAGGCTGAAAAACGGCCTTTCTTTCCTCGTTTAAATGACCGCTATGAACCTCGCTCTGCTCCATTCTCAATTATTCCTTTACATCCTTTCAGATGATTTTATCTAAGAACCATATAGTACAAAAAATCAGCTAGACAAAAAAATCTCCCGGATGTATCACAGACAAGCTCCTCCGGGCGACACTTTTTCATCTATTTATTTTCCTTGGCCGCCAACCAATATCAGCAGGATACAATTTTTTATATTTACCACTCGCAGACAAACCGTGCGATAAAATAAAACAGCAAACTCATGGACATTATTCCTCAAAACATCAAAAAAGGAACTGTTTTCAGATGCTACGAGGTGGCCTTGCCAAGGGCAGGGTATCAGGGAAAAAATATCAGAACATCGACGGAAGGGCTGTGCCTCGTATTTTCCATGACGCTTTACCGGGACACATAAGACAAAGACAGCAGAATATGAAATTTACCGAAGTACTGTTATAATCACACAAACAGTACCTGTTCCGTCCTGCATCCTCCAGCTTTTGGTTGGGACGTGACAAAAAATATCAACGCAAAATGAGCAGAGAAGAAGTGGTACTCTCAAGCAATTTATCCACCATGGATCTGGAAAAAAGTTTTTTCAAAAGAGATTCCCTTCCCCCCATCCATAGGGCAACAATCCCTTCCCGTGAGGAGGTGGTCACGTAGTCCTGCACCTCTTCACGATTGATCAATTTGATCCAGGCGCCGATACCCAGTTCGTTATAATATTTGAGTAGCTCGACCATCCGTTTTTCGATCTTGTCCTTTTTTCCTTTTTTCTCCTTCACGCCGACAATCTTCAGGCCGGCATCGTGTAGAGTGACCAGCTGGTTCACCATTTCCAATGAATCCTGACTGACAACAGACTGATCAAGGATGGAAATAATCTGTTTGGCCTTACCCACCTGCTTAATGACCAGAACGGAACATGGAGCATCTCTGGCTACGCGCAGCGGTACATTCATCTCGCCGTCCCATTCACAGCCGAATTTCCGGCTGCAACCAAGAATTATCAGATCACTTTCCACTTCTGCCGCCAGGGCAAGGGCTTCCTTGGCGACACTACCCGTCCGTATGTGGATGGAAAACTCTTTCATTCCCCTGGAAGACAACAGCCATTTACCCTGACCTGTTTCCCGCCAGATTTGGTCGGTAAATTCAGCATAGGGCAAGTCTTCGGGAGGAAAGAATCCATACAAATCCTGCTGATATTTCAACAGTCCATTGACCAGAGATTTTGCCGGTTTTTTGTCATTTTCCTGGACGCCTAAAAAAATGATATCGGCAAAGGTATTTTCGGCAAGCCGAGCAACATCCTTGATGATTTTTCGACTGTAATTTCCGGTATCCAGTATAACCAGTATTTTCATTTCATCTCCTTTGCGCTCTTTCTTTTGTCCTAGGTCAATGCACCAGCAACACAGAAGACAGAGAATTGGCCAACGTAGCCATCCGCATACTCTTCCTACTCGGCAGGGTCGAAGCCACCAGGGCATAATCCTTCAGGTAATCACCAACCTGCTCAGGTGTGCCGGAAAGTACAACCACATTATCTGCTGTTTTACCCATTCCGGAAAGCAATGTTTCCGCCTCAATAAGATTCTTGCCGCCCTCTTCCCGCCCCAGGGTTATCAGTTGTTCATTCTCTTTGAATTTAAAATAAACAATATCAAAACCAAAGGTCGAATCGCCCAGTATTTCCATGCTCTTTTCAACCAGTTCCTTCGAGTCAACACTGTCGGCACAGAGCAGAGCACATTTTTTACTGATAGAAAGATTTTTTACCATCAGCACCGGGCAGGGGGCCTGGGAGTACAGAGGAGAACTGATGAAATGGTAGAACTGCTCGGGATCGGCAGTATTTAAATATCCTTCGATATAGAGTTGATACGAGCCGCTTCGTAGTTCATACATAATCTCCTCGGTCCGATTGCCGACAAAGATTTTGGGTCGACCGGCCAGGGGACAGTCAATATTTTCCGTGCGCAGCATTCGATCAACCACCCTTTTCCCATTTGCCCCAACTCCCTCTTCCCAGGTACGCTGAATCCATCCAGAGCCGACCTGTTCCTTTTCATCAGGTTGCTCCACATGAACGATAAAAAGAGAAAGAGGAATAAAATTATTAAGATAAGCTGTAAAACGTAGAGCTATGCTTGCAGCCAGATTTTCATCGACATATAACAGGGTTTTCAACATGGACTTCACCTTAACGCAACAAATAATCGTTATTTAACACGGGCAATCAAGCCTCCCGGCTTTTCTTTCTCTTTGCCTCCGCCCTGCCGATAACATCGACTATCTCTCCAAGTTTAAATGGTTTTGCAAGAAAATCAAATACACCTTGATTGAAGGATTCCCTGGCGGTCGCCATGGTGGCAAAACCGGTGATAACAATAACCTCGGTATCCGGATATTTTTCTTTCACCAGGGTAAGGAACTGCATACCATCCATTCCTTCCATTTTTAAATCAGTGACCACAATATCAAAGGACCGCTCTTCAATTCGCTCCAAGGCCTCTTTACTGCTGGTGAATGCTTCAACCTCATAGCCTTTTTTTTCAAGTGACGGTTTCAGCCGTTTACCGACGATGGGCTCATCATCCAGAATCAGGATACTGGTCTGTTTATTTTCCATGTTCACGCTCCATGATGGTTCGTATCTTGTTGAAAAAGATGTCGATGGTCTCTTCACTGACCATTTCGACATCAAGCTGCCGGGTAAAGCCGACAAGTAAGCCAAGAAGAAAAAGACGCTTCATCATCCGTTCCCGGTTTGTTCTTTTCAATCTGGCCACGACAATATCACCATACAGCTCACAAAGGAAATCATAATGGGAAAGTATCTTTGCAAGCAGACGTGTCCTTCGTGACCGCCTGATTGTTTCAGTGACACCGCCTGAAAACCTGAAATAAATATGATTATCTAAAATATTGTCGGAGACGAAGGCATCAATGACCGTAAAATGATAACCAAGCCGGAAATTTATATTGGTGTACTCGGCCGAGACCACTGCCAGATTTCGCCCCACATCTTCCGGCGAGGTTGAACGTACGGAAGTGGTTCGGGTCAGACTGGACATAAAACTGGTGAAATCGACTCCGGCCGGGGCCATGTCCCAGATACCGGGATAGGACATACCCTCAAGAATTGCCCGCATGGGCACAGAGGTGATCTGTTCAGGTCGGATTCCCTGCGAATGGGACCCTTCAATACCGCCGCCTACATCGATCAAGATGAGATCCAGAGGAAAATCCCATAACAATTTGCCCGCCTGGGTGTCACGATGATGGGCATGATAGAAATTCAGATCAATGATGGTTTCCACGGCCTTTTCATGAACAAAACGGGTCAAATCATGATAGGTGCGACACCCCTCCGGGGTAAAATTTTCAGCAGTCGGATCGGTCAGATTGAGAGGTTCGATCTTCTTCAGAACTCTCCTCAACAACCGATATTCATACATCTCTTCAATAGGTTCTTCCTGAATTGCATAGTACTGTAACTCCTGGACGGCACCCTTGTAAACAGTCAAACATTCGGTGTCGAGCGTGATTTCCTCACCGTCGGTAATCACTTCTGTTGCATGCTCCGTTTTAAACAGGGCCGGTACCCGAAATTCACGGGCCACAGTAGCCAGATGTCCGGTAGTCGACCCCACATCCGTGATAAAGCCGACCGCCCTGTGGATAACCCGGGCAAGTTGCGGCGTGGCATGACAAGCCACAAGAATGCCTCCCATGGGAAAATCATTCAAATTCTTGTCCTCTGAAAAGACCCAGGCAGGACCAATGGCAATTCCCTCCATGGCGGCAATTCCCCGACCCCTGATAAGTACCGGATGCTTCTCCTCCAGGTCACTCAGATCACAGGCGCGGGGTGCTCTTTTCTGTTGCAGACGCAACTGCCTGGACTGGAGCACGATTACCCGGTCCTGCCTGTCTATGGCAAACTCTATATCCTGGGGCCGCTTGAAATATTTTTCCAGCCGTATACCGATCTCGGCAAGTTCCCGAAGGTGATCAGTGGTCAGACTGGATTCCCGGCGCTGGTCTTCCTGCACACCGTCTATACCCGTTCCACCGCAGCCACGCTGTACCATGGTAGTCGTTTTATGAACAATCTGCACCTCCCGTATTTCATGAGGAGGCCTGCGATTAAGCACGAAATGATCAACCGGCACTTCCCCGGCGACAATGGGCTCTCCAAGCCCCCAGGCCGAATTAACAATCATGGTTTCATTTTCCGGCCGCACCGGATCGTAGGTATACAGAACACCACTGACTTTGGCCGGAATCATAAGCTGGCAGGCGACCGCCATCATAATCTCATGGGGCCTGAAGTCCATCATCAGACGGTATTCCATGGCTTCCGGGCTGTACAGGCTGGCAAGAACCTCCTTGTAGGCTTGGGGGATTTCTTTTAATGGAATATTGAGCCGACTCAGGTACTGGCCGGCAAAGGAAGATATTTCATCCTCGCCAAGGGCACTGGACCGGACGGCAAAACAGGGAGTGACATCCTTGTGTCGTCTGCTGAGGACTTCGGCGGCGGCCAGCATCTCCGCCTGCAATTTAGATGGCACTTCAGCCTCTTTTATGGCACGTTGAATCCGGCGGGATGCCTCATCAACGGGTATTTCACTCTGGTGCCAGCTCCTGCGGATGGAAAGGATTTCATCCCGAATATTATTTTCATCAAGAAACAGGTTAAATCCTTCGGTGGTGATGGCAAAACCATCGGGAATTTGATGATCAAGCAGATTTCCGATTTCGGCAATATGGGCATTTTTTCCTCCCACTGAATCGATCAACTTCCTGGAAATCATGGAATAGGGAAGGATGTAATCCTTTACCTGTCCCAGAACTCTTCCCCGCAACAGTGTTTCTATTTCCTCTTCAATCTTATGGAAACTGATATAGAGGGCTGCGTATTTCTGCTCGGTCAGATGGTTGATGGTAACGATAAGCTGCCGGACCAGATCCGCCAGTTGACGGCAGGTGTGCTGGATATACTGCTCTCCAAAGATATAATCCCCGCTGAGCTTGTCATTGGCATCGGCAATGAGATCAAGGATCTGGTTATTCAATTCAAGACTCTTCTTAAATTCCGCAAAGAGAATCTTGAAAGGGACTGTTTCCTTTTTCTTGCCGCCGAAAAGCCGACGAATCCGGTCAAATACGCTCATAGTCTTCTATCTTTCAGAGATGATTCATCAATGGGCACCACCTCCTCCTTTGAACAGGACACCGATGAGCAGGCCTGTAGCGACCGCAATGACAACGGCCATGATGCCGAAAAGAAGGGAATGTTTATAGGAAAGCGAAGCGATAATCTTGGGTAGTCCGGAGAGCTCAATGGTTATCTCTTCACTGGCTTGGCCAACGGCCTTTCCGTCTTTGATGGTAATTGCTTCGACCAGGTATTTACCGGCATTCATTTTAGGCGGAATGATCAAGGTCACGGCAAAAGACTTCTTGCCGTCCTTGATCGGGCCATATTCAACAGAACCGTTATACACCCCATAGACCCTGGCCTTTTCCATCAATTTTACATATTCCCCAAAGATAAATTTCTTATCCGCAGTTTCCGGCTTGATGGCGATATCTTTGACCAGGGCTTTGTAGCCGATGCCCAACATGGCGACATCCTTGACCAGGGCCTTGGCATCACCTTCGAGTTGGGAGAGCAACAAATCCTTGCCTACCTTCTCAGGCGTGTAGACCATGTAGACCGCCGGTGCATTTTCAAGCTCGACATCGGTCTTGTTCATCCATAACAAACCGGCCACCTTACCCTTAACCTTCAAGGCAACATCTTTCTTCGCCCCGATAACATGAAGCAGGACGTCCGCATCTGCAGGCAGGGTACCCGACGCCTCAAGCGTAGTACCATTATAAAAGGTTGTAATCTGCAGGGTCGTACGGGCAAGCTGGAGGGTGGGATCGCCGGCCGTCGCCAGGGCTGATCCGCTCCAGACAAGAGAAGCCAGTACACATAGTAGTATTCCATATATTGTTCGATTCATTATTTCTCTCCTTTCTATCTCTATCAATGCCCGCCTTTCAAAGCAACCAAAATGGAAGGCGTCATCAACAGACCGGCCATCATCTTCACACACACCAGCAGAACCAGACTTGCCAGCATGATCTTCAACTGGTCGGCATTGAGCCGTTTGGACACAGCCGTACCAACCTGGGCGCCGATGGTGGAACCAAAAAGCAGAAGAACGGCAAGGACAAAGTCAACCGTATGGTTGGACCAGGCCTGCATAATGGTAACGTTGACACAGGTAAAAAGGATTTGAAACAAACTGGTACCGACAACAACATGCATGGGCATACGAAGGAGATAGACCATGACCGGCACCATGATAAAACCGCCGCCGACACCCATGATAGCGGCCAGTATACCGACCAGGATGCCAAAAGCGAACGGCAGGAGCATGGAAATTTCACAACCGGATTTTTCAAATTTGTACTGAAACGGCAAACTCTGAACAAAAGATTTTTTTCCTTCCTCTTCCTTTGGCTTGGCCTTTTTCTTCTCTATCGGCAGGCCGTTATCGTGCCGCATTCCCTGAAGGCTTTCCCAGAACATATAACCGCCGACACCACCCAGCATGATAACATAGGTGATGGCAATGAGAAAATCCGCATTACCCATGGCCTTGAGCAACTTGATAATCTGGACACCGACCGTACCCCCGGCAATACCGCCGATCAGCAACATGACACCCATGGGAATATCCACATTGCCAAGGCGCATATGAGCAATGGTTCCCGACGTTGAGGCACCGACGATCTGGTTGGAATCGGATGCCGCCGCTACCGTCGGCGG
>Ga0256831_1001863_pt1 | contig 11076 bp, 9 predicted proteins | sample 132544metaG_FD_189087 | JGI IMG/M metagenome (GOLD analysis project Ga0256831, IMG submission 189087) | Hydrothermal vent microbial communities from Lau Basin, Pacific Ocean - 132-544 | ecosystem: Environmental > Aquatic > Marine > Hydrothermal vents | place: Pacific Ocean: Lau Basin | collected... | reverse complement strand
AAAAAACAGGGGAAACACTTCCTGCTGTACAGGTTATTATTACCGGAACAACAACCGGAACAATTTCAAATCTCGATGGGTTCTACTCGTTGAAGGTTGAACCGGGGAAATATGATATTCAGTATCGTTTCATATCATACACCCCCAAAACGGTTAAAGGTGTAGTTGTTAATCAGGGCGAAACAAAATCTATTAATATTCAACTTAGTGAATCGGTTTTAGAGTTGAGTGAAGTCGCTGTGGTAGCAAGAAGAGTTGAAAACACAGAGGCAGCTCTTGTTACAATGCAACGAAAATCGGTTGTTGTTTCTAACGGAATATCATCTCAACAGATTTTAAAAACAGGTGCAAGTGATGCTGCCGGTGCATTGAAGAGTGTTACAGGGGTTTCCGTTCAAGGTGGAAAGTATGTGTACGTGCGCGGCTTGTCTGACAGGTATAGCAAAACAATTTTAAACGGAGCCGATATTCCCGGCCTGGATCCGGAACGAAACACTGTTCAAATGGATCTTTTTCCTGCAACTATACTTGACAATGTGATGATATATAAAGCCTTTGCACCAAACTTGCCCGGAGATTTCACAGGAGGGCTTATTGATATTAAAACGAAGGATTTTCCAGACAAATTCTCTTTTAGTTTTGCGGCAGAGTTAGGGTTCAATCCTCAATCAAACTTAAAAAAAGATTTCTTAACTTACGATGGGGGGAAATTTGACTTTCTTGGTTTTGATGATGGTACACGTTCTCTTCCTGATGAAGCCAAAGGAGAGGTTCCTAACAGATATGAAGACAATGAGAAGCTAAACCACATAACCAAGTCTTTTAATAAAACATGGCTTCCTAAAGATCAAGCTTCAGGATTAAACCAAAAATACTCAATAGGTTTCGGAAACAAAAAAGATCTAAAAGGTGAGAAGTCGCTGGGATATTTTCTTGGTGGATCATACTCTTACAAATTGGATGCTTTCGACGACGGTTTTTACGGAAGGTACAAATTAACCACTAAAGATGCTGATGGCCTCAACCGGGAGTTTGAGTCACAAAAATGGAGTGTAGGGGCATCTAATTCACTATGGTCGTTAATTGGTGGGTTGGGATGTAGGTTTAATAGTAACAATAATATTGGATTAACCATTATAAACAATCATTCAGGCCTGAAAGCAGCCAACTTCTCATACTTTATTGACTATGGTGACAATGAAGATCAAAGGCAAAGGAGAACACTTGAATTTACTGACCGTAACCTCTTCTCAACCCAGCTAAAGGGGAACAATACTTTTAAAGATTGGAAGGATGTAAAGATGGACTGGATAATATCATATTCACTGGCAACACAAAAAGAACCCGACATAAGATATTTAATTAATGATATCAACGAAGAGAGCCACGAGACTCTATATTTCGTTAACAAATCGATGTATTCGTATCCTCGCCGTTATTATCGCGACATGAAAGAACACAGTGGTTTTTGGAAGGTTGATTTTGAAGTCCCAATTCTTCAAACAATAAAAGATTCAAAACTGAACTTTGGTATCTCAAACACATACAGGGAGAGAAAGTATTGGCAGACTCAAATGATCTTTGCTGAAAATGGCGTCAACCGTTACACCGATATGACGGGCTATTTTGACGATTCAAATATTGATGCAGTAAATCGGATTTTTGTTCAGAGCTCAGTGAAAGATGACAAAAAAAACAGTTACAACGGAAAGTCAAATCTTGTTGCAGGCTATATAATGGCCGACATGGCTGTTACAGAGAATTTCAGGGCAGCATTTGGCTTTAGACTCGAAAATATATCAATGGAAACAGTTAGTCTGAGAGATATAGCCGGGAATAAAGACACTACAGGCACACTAAATGAATTCAACTTATTACCATCCATAAACCTCACCTATTCACCAAATGAGATGGTGAATTTTCGTGTGGCTTACAACAGAACCCTTGCACGTCCGTCGTTCAGAGAGAAATCATCATTGGCAATAGAAAACCGGGTAGGCGATATTATTATTGGGAATGATTCGTTAAAACAGACCACTATCGACAATTTTGACATACGATGGGAGAGGTATTTTAAACCGGGAGAGTTAATCTCTTTAGGCCTTTTTTACAAGCGATTTATCGACCCAATAGAGCAGTCGTTTAATACCGAAGCTATAAATCCAGAGATTACCTGGCGTAATGTAGACAAAGGAACGATGTATGGAGTGGAAGCTGAAATTGGTAAAAAGCTCGACTTTGTTCATGCACTGCGTAACTTCAAGTTATCTTCAAATGTCACCTATGTATATTCTCGGGTAACTATTGACAGTAAGGAGTTGGAGAACAAAAGGTATTTTGACCCTAACCATCCGGACAAAAGAGTGATGTTTGAACAGTCTCCTTGGATAGTTAATGCTATTCTCTCGTATAAGACTGAGAAAAATGATTGGCTTACAAACCTGTCATACACATACAATGCACACAAGCTGGTGATTGTAAATCCTACAGGCATACCGGACGTTTATTCAAAACCTATTAACGATTTAACATTTAATATTGAGAAAAAAGTTGGAAAGAGGACTAGTCTACAGTTTCAGGTGAAAAATATTTTAGACAACCGAATCACCTACTTTTATGAGTATAACAATAAAGAATACAACCACCTTGATATGGGGTGGGGGAGGCAATACAGCCTAAAATTTTCATACAGGTTTTGACAAAAAGGATAAAAGCACTTAACAATTATTTAACAAAAAGGCAATTTTCAAGTAATCGTAGCCCAATACATTTGTATTAATAGAAAACAGAATCATCAAAAATTAGAAAAATGAAAAAGAGAGTTTTTATAACAACAGTTGCACTTGTGTTAAGCATAAGTATGTTTGCGTCGAACGAGAAGGAAAACAAAGAGAGTAAAAAGAGGCCTGCCAATTCAGAAACTGTATCAACAATGCTGAGTGGTAGTATTATTGACCAAACAACAGGAGAATCTCTTACAGGTGTTAAAGTAATACTAGAAGGAACCAATAAGGTCGCTTATACCGATTTTGATGGAAACTTCTCCTTTAGTGCTGTCAAACCCGGCAAGTACAAAGTAAAGGTTGACTACATATCCTATGATGCAACCAACTTGCAAAATGTAAAAGTATCCGCGGGGTCAAACTCATTAAAGATTGAATTAAACCCGGTAAACAGGTAACTTAGATGAAACGAATAAAATTGCTCACTCTCATCTCTATCCTGTTTCTATCAATTTCATCATTTTCACAGATTAAAGAGGGAAGTGATGGCTTGTACTATGCAAAAGAGGGTTCTCTTTATACGGGAAGCTATACTGAATACTACCCCAATGGGCAGATAAAAATAGAGATGTCGATTATATCTGGGAAAAAAGATGGAATTATTTCTATATTTTTTGAAAATGGGAATGTTAACGAAATACGCTCATACAAGCAAAATATCAAACACGGTTCCTGGATTACCTACAACAAATCCAAACAGAAAGTTGCAGTTGCCAACTACGTAAACAACAAAAAAGATGGCAAGTGGCTTATCTGGGATGATGATGGCACACTACGTTTTGAAATGCACTATGCCAATGGTAAAAAAACCGGAACATGGAAAATGTGGGACGAGAAAGGTAATCTGATTTCAGAAAAGAAGTTTGATTAACCACCACGCAACATATCTAAATGAAAATTTGAACTAACTTAACATCTAAGGATATTCTAAGTTGCTCTTCTCTGAACTCTATCGATTTGGTTGTAATTGGAATTAAAAGCCCCTCTGACTATCTAATACTTTATAAAAATCATGTGCATGGCATCTTCTTTTGAATATTACTACAATACAAACATAATAAATTGAAACACTCCAAAAGAGATATAAAATCGGTATTACTGCAAACTTAGTGGGCAACTAACTAAAATATATGTTGGTTATTTGTTGATACGTATATTTGCTTATGTCTCAATACACTGATACAATATTATAAACAGATCAATAAATAATCATATAAAATTTGCAAAAAAAATAATATAGTTAAGTGCCCACTAAAATGGTAGTAGAACCATAAAATCTAAAATATGTGAATATGCCTATCATAGGATAAGCAACAACATCAAAAGGTCATAATCCTTCAGAACTATTCTTAAAATTCTCAGTGCACGACCCATCTGATTCTCAACAGTCTTTACCGAGACATCCAGTTCCTCCGAAATCTCTTTGTAGGTCATCCCTGATTTTCTGCTCAACAAAAAAACCTGTCTGGTTTTTGGAGGTAGTTTAGCTGCAAAGAAGTTTAACAATGGTTCAATATCTTCCTCTGTAATTCCGGACGAAGCTTTTGCTGGAGTCATATCCATAATACTTTCCAAGGGCAAATTAGAGGTTATCCTTTTTGATCTTAGATAATCGATACATTTGAATTTCACAGCCCGCAACAGGAAACCTTCGTAGTTGTCAACCTCCTGCATCCTCTTTCTTTCCCAAATATTGATAAAAACATTTTGTACGATATCCTCTGCAACATCATCACTAAACACTATTTTTCGGGCATAGTTACATAACGGAGAGTACAACTCATGAAAGATTCCTTCAAATGCTTTATCCAAAACTAAAATTTTTAATCCTGAAATATAATTATTTTTTCTTCAAGTAGGGGTAAATCATTTTTCTTACGACATATAAGCAAAGATATAATCAATCAAACATCAAAAAAATTATTTCATGCCTGATATTTATGATATTTTATCAAAACATTTTTTGAATGAAACTACTGAAAGTGAAGAAGCCCTGATTAAGGCATTCAAAAAAGAAAATTCTTTAGAGTATTCGATGCTCAAGAAACTTTGGAACAGAGGTGATATTAAAGTCAAAGATTTCGATTCAAACAGAGCCTGGATTAAAATGACACAAAAGATTCAGGTAGCTTCTAAATCCAAAATCATCAAACTAAGTATCTACAATCAGATCTTAAAAGCAGCTGCAGTTGCTGCCATTTTAATTATTGGTATATTCTCCACCTATTATCTAATCTCCGTTTTACCCGACAAACAGGTTGTTATTGCATCAGCCAATATTACCGAGAAAGAAAAAGAGATTACTCTAAGTGACGGAACAATAGTATGGTTGAATAAGAATGCTTCGCTCTCTTTTACAAAAAAGTTCACAGAAGATGAACGGCATGTCAGATTAACCGGTGAGGCATTTTTCAAAGTACACCGTAATACCAACAAACCTTTTATCATCACAACTTCAAATTCTTCTATCAGAGTACTTGGAACTTCTTTCAACGTGAATAGTGATAAAACCATTACTAAAGTTATTGTTGCTACCGGAAAAGTTAAAGTAAGTAATAGTGCGGGAACAAAAAATGTGGTAATTACTCCCGGACTCTCAGCAACGGTTGATGGGGAAGAGGTAGAAAGTCAAGAGGTGATAAATCCAAATTATCTCGCCTGGAAAACAGGAAAGTTTTCTTTTCAAAACACACCTTTACAACAGGTTCTTAAAGACCTGAACACCTATTACAACAATATCTTTGTCCTGAATCCATCAACAGAGTTTGACTGCAAACTAACAGCTGAATTCAATAAAGCTAAAATTAAAAACATCATTGAAACAATTGAATTAACATGTGATTTAAAAGCAACTCAAAAAGAGGGCACGTATTTCATTAACAAATAAAATAATCATCCGGTATATAACACCCAAAATATAGTCCAATGCAAAAGGCAATAATAATATTCGTCATAATCAGTCTGTCGTTAAATAGTAACGCTCAGACCAACCCTTTGGATAAAACCATTACAGTTACGTTTGAGAACATAACAATAAAAGAGGCATTTAACATTTTAAAAAACAGAGCTAATATATCATTCGCATATAATGCGAACATCAAAGAGCTTAACAAAAAGGTAAATAAAAAATTCACAAACACAACAGTTGCTAAAATACTGGATTCTCTACTGAAGCCAAACAATTTGGAATATCGCAGAGTTGGGAAAAATATCACTATATACAAAGCCGTAGGAAGAAAGAATAAAATTACAGTTTCGGGTTATGTATTTGATGCAGAGACTGGGGAAGCTCTGATTCAATGTAATGTTTACAATAAACATTTAATGACAGGTGTAGTAACCAACAACTTCGGATATTTCAGTCTGAGTCTTCCCGGTGGAGCCATAAATAGCACTATCGTTTTTTCGTATCTTGGTTATGAGACAAAAGAGGCAGAAGCGGAAAGCAAAGATATTGTTTTAAGTATTAAGTTAACTCCCAAACAAACTGATTTGGGAGAAGTAATGGTAAAGTCAGAGCAAAACAACAAAGAGGTACTTTCTTCGACTATGGGAAAGATGAGCATGAAGGCCGCAGAGATAACTGCACTCCCTGCCATTGCAGGTGAAACAGATGTGCTTAAAGCTATAACACTTCTGCCGGGCATCAAGCAGGGTGTTGACGGTAGCTCAGGCTTCTACGTTCGCGGGGGTGGTCCTGACCAAAATCTTATACTGCTTGACGGTGTGCCTATCTATAATCCCTATCACCTTTGGGGTTTTCTGTCAACGTTCAATGCCGATGCCATTAACAACATCGAAGTAACTAAAGGTGCTTTCCCTGCAAGGTACGGTGGCCGCCTTTCATCGGTACTCGATATTACAATGAAAGACGGGAACAGTTTGAAATGGGATAAAGATGTTACCGTAGGGTTACTCTCTGCAAAGTTTATGGTAAGCGGCCCCATTAAAAAAGATGTGAGCTCGATAATGATAACTGCCCGCCGAACCTATGCTGACCTGATTTATATGCCCATTTACAGAATGCAAAATTCCGATAAAGAGAACATTGAGAAAAGAGGATACAATTTCACGGACATCAATCTGAAATACAACTACAAATTCTCGGAAAAAGACCGTTTTTTTATTAGTGCTTACTTCAGCAGAGATAAATATTTTGATGAGCAAAAAAATAAAGAGCCTGTTGAGGATGGAGAGAATATCCAAACACAAAAAAGAGATGAAGGATGGGGTAATATCACTGCATCGGCAAGATGGAACCACCTATTGGGGCAAAAACTTTTCATGAATACTACAATGTATTTTTCAGGATACAACTACTACACTAATGATTTTTACAAATATGAAAGCCTGGAACCTGAAGAGATTCCAAATAAAGAAAACAGGGTGGAATACACATCCCGCATAGAAGATATTACCATAAAACAGGACTATCAATTTTTTCCATCAGACATGCATCAAGTCCGTTTCGGAATTGGGAGTGTTTTTCACTACTTCAAACCGGGAATATCAGTATTTGCCTCTGAAACAGGCAAAGAAACAATTGAGAATTCAATGAAGAACAATGATATCAGAGCAACGGAGCTGTCGGCTTACATCGAAGATGACTTTGACCTTTCACGTGTAATAAAACTAAATGCAGGCATCCATGCATCCGGCTTTCTTGTTGAGGGAACAGGGTACTACTCCTTTCAACCCCGGTTAAGTGTACGTTTCCTGATGTCAAAGAATACCTCTTTTAAGTTAGGGTATGCGAATATGGCACAATACATACATCTGCTCACAACATCCGGAATAGTGCAGTCATCCGACCTGTGGGTGCCAAGTACAGCAAAAATCAAACCTCAACGATCAAATCAATGCTCAGCAGGTGTATCAACACTGTTTAAAGACATCTTCCTTTTCGAAATAGAAGGATATTACAAAACAATGGATAACCTGATAGAGTACAAGGACGGAGCAAGTTTTATGGACAGCGGCACAAGCTGGGAGGACAAAGTGGCATCAGGGAAAGGTGACTCTTACGGGGTAGAGTTTTTCCTGAAAAAGAAATCCGGTAAACTTACAGGATGGGTCGGTTACACCCTCTCGTGGACCAACAGAATATTTGAAGACATAAATTTCGGACGTGAGTTTCCTTTTCGTTATGACAGACGTCATGATGTTTCTCTCGTTGCCATGTACAAATTCAACGAAAGATGGTCGCTTAACGGAACGTGGGTTTACTACACGGGAAATGCGGTATCTGTTCCCACCTATTCGTATGCTGCTCCCGGATATGATGGAACATATCATAGCTGGAGCAGTTTCCCTACACCGTATATGACAACAGGCTCGGAGGTAGGTACCTCCGGAATAATCAAAAACTATGATTCGAGAAACAATTACAGGCTTCCGGCATATCACAGATTAGATGTCTCAGCGGCATACAGATGGAAACGTCCAAAGGCCTCGCATGTTTTAACATTTGGAATAACAAATCTGTACAACAGAATGAATCCCTCTTTTTACTATTCTTCACACAGGCAAGATATCCATACCGGACAGATATATTCGGAATATACAAAAGTTACGTTATTTCCGGCAATGCCAATGCTTAGCTACAGAGTCTCATTTTAATTAAAAAAACCATTAGTCATGAAAAATATAGAACTCATTCTTACAGCTCTTTTTACTACAACAGTTCTCATGTCGTGCGAGAGCGACTTTATTGTCGAGAATCAAGAATACATAAACAGAATAGTTGTGACCTCAGTTTTCAGCAATACCGACACTTTAACAGCAGAGATTACCAAGACTTTTTCACCTTTTGGTACTGCAACGGTTGAAGAGTTGAACAGTGCCAAAGTATCCCTCTTTAAAGAGGGAACATTTGTAGAAACTCTCACATACTATAAAACACCTCAGGATACCCTCGGTAAGTTCGTATCAACAACAATCCCTGAACAGGGAAAGGCATACAGTATTGAAGTAATTGAACCGGGATTAGGAACAGCTACATCCGAATCTTCCATACCTGCTCCGTTTGAGGTATCTGACCTATCGGCAGTAAAAATAGAGTGGGGCAAATACAACACAAACAGTCTGAGATACAATTTCAAATTCACCCTTCACGACCGGGTAACAACTGATTATTACTATCTTACCATTGCATTCCCTGTTATGAAAAAAGATGAAGAGACAGGAGTGTGGCACTTTTATGCATATCAGTATTGTGAGATACAAACCGGAGACCTGCCACTTCATCAGCTTTATCTTCGTAACGGATTTCTATTTGAAGACAAAGCATTTAACGGTATAAATCATGTAGTTAGCGGAACTGCTACAGCCTATAGGAGGCCGTTCGGAGACTTTGACTTTGAGTGGCCGGCTGACACAAACAAACTTAAAGTCGACTCTCTTCATCTGCACATTAACGTTTACAAGCTTACAAAAGAGCTATATACATTTTATTCGAGCCACGCCACAGTCTTGAAAAATGAGAATAATATTTACTCTGAGCCTACACCAATATATAGCAATATAGAAAACGGAGTAGGTGTGTTCGGCGGTGAGTTTGTCATAGAAAGTGTAGTAGAAACAAAATAGTAACAGATAAAACCTATATTCAAAAAACACAAAGTCTCTCATGTAGAAACCCAAAAAATATCCCTTTTTTGAAAACAATCAAACTTCTAACTCTAATTGAGTATGCTTGAATATTTGGGGAGATTGGGAAGCTTCGGATTACAGTTCCTGCTTAATCATTTCGGCAATATGTTCAAACTCCTCCTGAGTAAACTTTAGCTTAGGGTTTGAGAAACTGATATCAGCCTCACTTTGAAGAGGAATAAGATGAATGTGAGCATGAGGCACCTCAAGTCCGAGTACTGCTACTCCAACTCTCTTGCACTCTATGGCTTTATCAATTGCGTTGGCTATCTTCTTCGAAAATACAATAAGACCGGCCAACAGCTCATCATCAAGCTCAAACAGATAATCAGTCTCCTGCTTGGGAATAACAAGTGTATGACCTTTGACTAAAGGGTTTATATCCAGAAATGCATAATATCTCTCATCCTCTGCAATTTTAAAAGAGGGGATATCTCCATTTACGATTTTTGTAAAAATAGTAGCCATCACTAATCTGATTAAATTGAATAAAGAACTACAGTGAAATCTCCACAACCTCAAATGTCATAACACCTGAAGGAACACTAATCTCTACGGTATCACCAATTTTCTTTCCTAACAAACCATTAGCAATAGGTGTAGATATAGCAAGCTTACCTGATTTTAAATCTGCTTCACTATCGGGAACAATTGTGTAGGTCATCTTAGCACCATTCTTTAGATTCTTTATCACCACCTTGTTCAACAGCTGCACTTTAGATGTATCTAACTTCGACTCATCAATAATCCGGCTATTGGCAATAATATCCTTCAGCTTGGCAATTCTCATTTCAAGCATCCCCTGTGCCTCCTTGGCAGCATCATACTCAGCATTCTCCGACAGGTCTCCTTTGTCACGAGCTTCAGCAATCTGCTTTGAAATACTGGGGCGTTCAATACTCTCGAACTGATGCAACTCCTCCTTAAGTTTCTTCAACCCCGCTTCAGTAATATATTTTATTGGTGACATAGCTTTAATGTTTTAAACAATCATATAAAAACAAAAGAATCCCGGTATTCCGAAACTCTTTGGTGCAAATATACAAAGATTAAATAGAAAATCAATATTTATCCCCTTCCCTTACGGAGTTTAACCGGCTTTGTGCCTGAATAATGTAAATCAATCAGGCGATAAATATATTTGCTACAGTACTAAATTTCAGGTCTTTTAAGTATCTCAGAAAAAACAACAGCTTTTTTAAGATCAAACTCTTCATTCTCCCAAAAGCTAATACTATCGTGTGTTTCATCTATTTCTGTGAATTCAATAGTACTACCCATCGGCATGTCTACTTTCTGGCTGCGGCTAACTGACCTCATTGTCTGTTGTTGGGAAAACAACTGTTCCGTGATTCTCTCTCTCTCCTTCACTATATCACTTCGCCCCTCTGCAACCACAGGTGTTGCAACCGGCTCAAGTACTTTGGTGGTTGGCACAGTTCTGAAAATATCCTCGAAATTGGGTGAACTCTCCTCCTCTTCATTCTCCCATGGGTCAACCTCCTTCGGAGCAGGCTGTGGCGGCAGATTTTTTTTAGCTTTTCTTGATTTCATTATTGCACTAAAAATAAAAAACCCTACCATCGCCACTAAATACAGTATATCTCCAAATCCTTCTTTCATAGTTTCTCAGGTATAAAAT
>Ga0256831_1001862_pt1 | contig 11076 bp, 2 predicted proteins | sample 132544metaG_FD_189087 | JGI IMG/M metagenome (GOLD analysis project Ga0256831, IMG submission 189087) | Hydrothermal vent microbial communities from Lau Basin, Pacific Ocean - 132-544 | ecosystem: Environmental > Aquatic > Marine > Hydrothermal vents | place: Pacific Ocean: Lau Basin | collected... | reverse complement strand
ATCTACAATAATGTAACTTTCAAAGCATTATTTCGTAACATTGAAAATCTTTGGGGAAAGATATTTTATTGTATAGTATTTGCTTTTTTATTAATGGACAAAAACGGGTATGCAAGTACGCACAATCATAAATCTTACAAACTATATTAATAAACTGATAATAAGTTTATTATGCATTCTTATACCCTATTTTTCCTTTGGGCAAATGCAGGTATCCACAGCCTACTCACCTCAATATTTAGTGGACAGTATTTTGGTAGGTAGTGGCGTTAGGGTAAGTAATGTAAGCTATACCGGATCAGCTATATCCATTGGAAGTTTTACCAACGGCGGCAGTACTAATATTGGAATGGACCAAGGGATAATACTTTCCACTGGAAACGTGGATAGCATTCCAGGTCCAAACAACAGTCCCAATACCCAAACCAACACCTTGGGAGGTTCAGACCCGCAACTTGCCACCCTCGACTCGGGGATAACCATTTATGATGCTTCTGTTTTAGAATTCGATTTTATTCCAATGTCGGATACTATTCGCTTTCAATATGTATTTGGCTCCGAGGAATATTCTGAATGGGTAGGCACTAACTACAATGATGTTTTTGGCTTTTTTGTAACAGGAATAAACCCTGCAGGAGGAAATTACACCAATAAAAACCTAGCGATAGTTCCCGGCACTGCCAATACAATTGTATCAGTAAATACCATTAATAATGGACAAATAGGACTAGGGACTCCTACCGGTCCATGTACAAACTGCAATTATTATATCGACAATTACCATGGAATGACCATTACTTTTGATGGATTTACAGTGGTACTCACTTCTTGGCTCGTCGTTCAACCTTGTACCAGTTACCACATAAAGCTGGCCATTGGCGATGGTAACGACCACTCTTATGATTCTGGTGTGTTTTTAAAGAAGAACAGCTTTTCTTCCGGAGTTCTTCATGTAAATACCGACTATACCATTTCAGGTATTAATAACGAAGCTGTTGAAGGCTGTAATAATGCTAAAGTAAGTTTCACCCTTGACAATCCCAGTCCATATAACCGTTGGATTCATTACACCATTGGAGGTAGTGCAATTAACGGCGTTGATTATCAAAGTATTCCTGATAGTGTAATGATTCCCACAGGAAGTGATTCCACCGGTTTCACTATTATTCCCAATTTAGATGGCATTACTGAAGGTACTGAAAACGTACGTCTTATTGTAGAAACTTCCTCCTGTTCCAATGATACTCTGAGCATTCCAATCCACGATTATGATTCGGTAAGAGTAGCTATTAATGGAAATTCCAGCCTATGCCTCAACGAGTCAAGTCATTTAAGTACAACTATAAGTCATGGCTACGGCCCATATACCTATCAGTGGAGTACAGGAGCCGGCAGCCAAAATATAAATGTAAGCCCGGGAACAAACACTACGTATACGGTACAAGTTACCGATGCCTGTGGAATAAGTGATACTTCTTCTATTGGCATAGTAGTACATAATTTGCCCCATATTAGTAGCAATACAAATCCGGCCAGTATATGCAGAGGAAACAGCAGCAATCTTCAAGCAAGCGGTGCCAATACCTATCAATGGTCGCCAGGAGCAACTTTATCTTCCAGCAGTGGAAATAATGTTACTGCTTCTCCAACTACAAGCACTACTTATACTATAATAGGTACCGATGTCAATGGTTGTAAAGATACTACCCAAACTATTCTTACCGTAAAAAGTTTACCAACTATACAAAGCACACCAAGCGGCACCTCAATTTGCCATGGTGACAGCATAGGAATTACAGTCAGTGGCGGAGCAAGTTACACTTGGTCTCCCTCAGCAAGCTTAAGCAACAACAACACCTCTTCGGTAATTGCTTTCCCCAATGTTACTACCACTTATACCGTTGTTGGAACAGGGTCCAATGGATGTCAAAACTCCGCCACTTCGATTGTAGCTGTCAACACACTTCCCAATGTACAAATAAGCCCATCCAATCCCGGCATTTGTATTGGTGCAAATCAAAGTCTGCACGCCTCCGGTGCCAATACCTACCAATGGACACCCATAACGAATTTATCCGCCGGTATCGGCTCTACAGTAATTGCAAATCCAAGCATTACCACTCAATACATAGTACAAGGCACTGACAATCATAACTGTAAGAATTCCGACACCATTACTCTAAGCGTTTATTCCAAACCCAACATCACGCTTTCCCCCATTAGTGCAGATCTATGTGAAGGAGCCTCAACAACTATTAATGCTTCTGGAGGAACAACTTATTCATGGTCACCCGGAACAGGCTTAACTACAACTACAGGAAGTAGCGTTACTGCTTCCCCTGATTATAGCACCACTTATACTGTTACCGGTACTGATAATAATGGCTGTAGCGATACCGCAATTTCTCATATTACTGTTTCCCCAAATCCAATAATTAGCTCTTCAGACACAATAATATGTATTGGTGAAAGCACCACTTTAAATGCTCAAGCCAGTTTGGCCGGAACTAGCTTTAGTTGGAATACAGGATCCTCTTCACAAAGTATAAATGTTAGTCCGGTTACTACTAGTCTATACCATGTAACCGCAACCGATGGCAATGGATGTACCGGAGCTGACACTATTACAGTAACAGTAAACCCATTGCCTAATTTATCCATAAGTCCTGCCAACTCAAGCATCTGCACGGGAAGCAACGTTACTGTCACCGCTTCGGGAGCAAGTAGTTATACTTGGGCTCCAACTACCAACATCTCTAGTCAAAATACGGCTTCAACCACACTATCGCCAACTACTACCACTAATTATACGGTTACAGGAATTGACGGAAATGGATGTTCAAATACAGCAACGACAAACATAGTTGTCAATTCGTTACCAACCGTAAGTATTACTCCAACTATTGATAGTATTTGTTGGGGTTCAAGCACAAGTCTCAGCGCTTCAGGAGCTAGCAGCTACACATGGTCACCGGCAGGAGGACTTTCCAATGTACATGCTGCTACTGTAACTGCAAGTCCCACCGTACCAACACAATATATTGCAATAGGTACCGATGGAAATGGATGCTCCAATAGCGATACCGCCTTCGTATTTGTAAGCCCCGTTATCAACATTAGTGCTACACCACAGGATATATGTCTTGGCGATTCAAGTCAATTATCAATAAGTAGTAATATCAGTTCGACCTATGTATGGAATACCGGGCAAACGACTAGCTCTTTTTGGGTTAAACCCATTGATACAATGACTTATACTGTAACAGTAACAACCGTTAATGGATGTCAACGGGTAAGCAACATAACAGTGAATGTATATCTCAGGCCTCATGTAATAGTTACTCCTGATAGCAGCTCGATATGTGCAGGAGAATACGCACGCTTAACCGCTTCAGGAGCATCAACTTATACATGGCAAAACAATCCTACATTAAGTTCTACCGTAGGAGCCTCGGTTACTGCCAATCCCACAGCTAACGACAATTATATGGTTATTGGTGTTGACCAATCGGGATGTAAAGATACTGCTTATGCTAAAATTACGGTATTTCCCGCAATCAATGTTTCTGTTACACCCGGACGAACCACACAATGCCAAGGAATACCTGTAAATCTAAAATCTTCAGGAGCGTTAACCTATGCATGGACTCCCCAAGGAAGTTTAAATACTGCCGTTGGCGACAGTGTAATTGCAACGCCCAACAGCACTACTACTTATAAAGTTGTTGGCACCGATGCTAATGGATGTAAAGACTCTGCCAGAAGCACAGTACACATTAATGCAAAACCTATAATTAGTGTTAATAGAGATACTACAAATCTTTGTATTGGAGAATCAGACACTCTAATTGCTCAGGGAGCATTTCTTTATGAATGGTCACCAGCTATAGGATTATCATCAACCACTGGAAGATTAGTAATTGCATCGCCGACAACAACAAGCACTTATACAGTAATTGGCACCTCCCAAGTAGGAGGATGCAAGGATACCACAACAGCTTATGTGGCAGTCCATTCATACCCAATAATAACGCTAACTCCAACTGCCGTAAAAATCTGCCCCAACGATTCAACAACATTAACCGCCGGAGGTGCCGATTCTTATTTATGGTATCCTTCCCTTGGTTTATCCGATACCACCATTGCCATAGTAAAAGCCGGTCCAGACTCTACTCAAACTTATCGTGTTATCGGAAGCAACACCTACGGATGTACCGACACCCTAAATACAACGGTAACTGTAAGTCCAATACCGGTAATTTCAGGAAATAATTATATCTGCGCCGGTGGCTCTACTACTTTAAATGTAGTAAGCAATCTGACAGGAACCACTTTTATTTGGAGTAATGGTATAAATAACTCTAACAACACTGTATCACCAACAAATACAACTACCTATACTGTAACAGCCACTGATGGTGGATGTACTAATGACACCTCATTTATTGTAAATGTAAATGCAATTCCCTCCTTAAGTGTAAGCCCTAATGACACTACAATTTGTCCCGGTAATAATGTAATTCTAAATGCTTCAGGAGGGAGCACTTATCAATGGAGTCCAAGTACAGGTTTGTCGAGTACAAGCAATGCTGTAGTATCGGCTCACCCAAGTACAAACACTACCTATACTCTTGTTGGGACAACGCCTGCAGGCTGTAAAGATACTGTTTATGCTCAGGTAAAACTTTTTACTCCACCTCTGGTAAGTGTAAGCCCTATAAACTCATTTAGCTGCGGAGGAGGAAGCCAAACACTTACTGCTTCAGGAGCAGCAAGCTATAGTTGGTCCCCAGCATCAGGTCTTTCAACTACCACAGGAAGCAGTGTAATTGTCGGACCAAATATCAATACCACCTATACAGTAACAGGTACCGATACTAATTCATGCAACGATACAGCTATTGCCCATGTATATATTTATGGTCCACCAATAATAACTCCTAATAATCCAAATCTCTGTCCCGGCGACAGCGTACAATTAGCCGCTAATACACAAAACAATCCCTCCTCCTATCTTTGGAGTAATGGGGCTACCACCTCTCGAATATATGTTTCACCCAATAGCACACAAATTTATTCCGTTACTGTAAATTACAACGGATCATGTACCAAAAGCAGTCAAACTACAGTTAATGTTTACACTGATTCCACCGTTAGTATTACTACGCTATCACCATCCATTTGTCATGGGGACACAGCAACCCTTATTGCCCAAAATTGCCAATCTTATAATTGGACAGGCCTTAGTCTTATAAATAATACAACAAATCAAGTAAAAGCCACTCCTGATTCCAATAGTCAATATATTGTAAGAGGAACAAGCATTCATCATTGTTTCTCTTTTGATACAGTTGAAGTACAATTATACAATCAGCCCAACATACTAATTTCAGCATCAACAAATAATCTGTGCAATAGAGACACGGCATTACTCATTGGACGAGGAGCTCAAACTTACGCATGGACTCCAAATACTGCAATTAGCAATACAACTAATGACAGTGTATTTATTTATCCCCATAGCAGCATAAGCTACCAAGTAATTGGTACTGATGTGCATGGTTGTAATGATACTGCAAACACATTAATTACTGTTGATCCGGGACCTATGGTAACGATATTACCTGATAGCCCCGTTGTATGTCAGGGAGATACTATGAACTTAATAGCTTCCGGAGCCGTTAATTACAGATGGTGGCCAAATGTAGCCATTACCAATTCAAATAATGACACTTGCAATATTTTTCCTGTGTCCAATATTACTTATCATGTAAGAGGATATAATAATGCAGGCTGCTCCAATGATACCTCAATTTATGTTAATGTAAGAAGGAAACCATTTATTGGTGTTCTTCCAAATCTTGATTCCATTTGTAAGGGAGACACTATTCCATTACTTGCCTATGGAGCTTCTACTTACCGCTGGAGGCCAACAAATTCCATTAGTGATTCCACCGGTGCCAATATCAATGCCTTTCCCGATACCACCACGACCTTTTGTGTAATAGGCACAAGTACCGACGGCTGCAAGAAAGAAGCTTTCGCTACCATCAAAGTTTATGATATTCCGGTAATTAATGCTTTCCCTATCAGCAGCACCATTTGCAAATACGATACCCTCCAACTAACAGCTACGGGAGGAGCAACTTACCTTTGGTCGCCGGCAAATAACATTAATACAACAATGACCGGAGATTCCACATTAGTTTCTCCATTAGCTTCCACACAATACAAAGCAATAGGCACAACAATACATGGATGTAAAGATAGTGCCTTTGTTCAAGTAAATATATTAAGCCTACCCAATGTAATTATTAGTCCAGATAGTGCCGCTATTTGCTATGGCGATTCTACATTACTCACTGCCCAAGGAGCAAACCAATATTCTTGGAATCCGAACATTCATTTAAGTAATACAAACAATGCCACTACCTGGGCTTCCCCTCTTATAAACCGAACATATATAGTTTCAGGAACAGATGCTAACAACTGCACCAACCGCGATACCATTGATATTGTTGTACATCCCGATATTATTCCCACGGCCACACCATCTCGAGATAGTATATGCCGGGGGCTTTCTACTACTTTAAATGTAGGGGGAGGAAATAGCTATTTATGGTCACCATCGACAGCTCTTTCTGCTACCAATACCTCTACGGTGACTGCAAGTCCAACTAGCAGTCAGCTCTATACGGTAAAAGTATTCGATACATTTAATTGTGTTGATAGTATCAATGTATTTTTACAGGTATTGGATTTACCCAACGTACAAATTAACACTATCGAACAACAGATATGCATTGGTGATTCCAGCACTTTAATAGGAATGGGAGCACATAGCTATCAATGGAGTCCATCGATTAATATCAACCGGAACAATGGGGACACCATTTCATGTTTTCCTGTTTCATCTCAACAATACATCCTTGAAGGCACTGATACTCTTGGCTGTAAAAATTATGATTCTACTTTAATAATTGTACATGATCTTCCGATCATTCAACTTACTGCAGTTGATAGTACCATCTGTATTGGAGACACCACAATATTACAAGCATCAGGAGCAAGCCAATATTATTGGTCACCTGTAAATTCACTTTCTGACAGCCTTGGTAATCAAGTTAATGCAACACCACTAATAAATACACTTTATACTGTGCTGGGAACTGATTTAAATAACTGTGTCAACTATGATTCCATAGAGATCATAGTTCGCCCCCGACCTAATTTAAGCATTAGCACAACGGATACACTAATTTGTTCGGGCTATCCAATAAGTCTCACCGCACATAGTAATATGAGCCCAACAGTTATGATTTGGAGTTCAATAGATACGGCAACAAGCATCACTAAAAATCCTACATCAGATACACAATACCAACTTAGAGGAATCAATACCTATGGCTGTGACGATAGTGTAAGTATCAATATTCAAGTAAATCCATTTCCGGTTTTAAGCATCCAACCCGATACTATTATTTGCTATGGTGATACCATTTCAGCCTCTACTCAATGCAGCCTCAACAATTTAAGCTATCAATGGAGTACAGGAGATAGTATATTGTGTATTCCTTTTCATCCAACAATCAACACAAGCTATACTTTAATAGCTACCGACAGCATTGGATGTTCGGACACCATAAGTACAACAATAAAGGTGCAATCGCCGGCCGGGCTAAGTATTGGAGCTAATGCTACTCATATTTGTGCTCATTCTTTATTGCAACTTACTGCCAACACATTATATCCCATGACTTTATATCAGTGGAATATGGGCAGTTCCACTAGTACTAATACCTATCATCCAATCACCTCAACGAACTATAAACTTACCGCCACCGACAGCATTGGCTGTAATTATAATGATAGTATTTATATTATGGTTAATCCCATTCCTCAACTTCAAATTACAGCTCAACCCGATAGTTTATGCATTGGAGATACCAGCCAACTATCGGCAATTTCGTCTGTAAACCCTGTAAATTTATTATGGAATACTAACTCAATCAACGATAGTATTTTAGTATCGCCAAACCAAACAAAAGTTTACTCGGTTCGAGCCACCGATAGTATTGGTTGTAGTGATTCCTCCATTATTACTGTCCGTGTATATAATTTACCCAATATACAAATCAGCCCCAACCCGGCAGAGATATGTCGTGGCGATTCCGTAGAACTGCAGACCATTAGTAATATCCCCATCCACTCCTACCAATGGAATGATAATAGCACACAAGTAAGCCTATGGGTAGAACCCAACAATAATACAGCCTATTCTGTTACCGCTACAGATATTCATGGGTGCATTAATAGTACGCAACAAAGCGTTAGTGTTTATTCCAATCCTTTAACGAATATAAGCCCTATGGTAGATACTATTTGTAGTTTCGACAGTCTTCAACTACATTTTCACAGTAATCATCCCATACAGCAAATACTATGGAATACCGGAAACACCAGTATTAATCCATACTTTTCACCTATGACAAGCAGTTACTTCAATGCTATAATTACCGATACTAACGGATGTCATGGTTTTGATACTGCCTTTATTTATGTAATTCAACGACCCACTTGTACTCTTGTCGTCCAAAGTCCAATATGCAGTAATGATAGTTCCAAAGTTGAATATTCTGGCTCCGCAACTAATAATGCCATTTGCAACTGGGATTTTGATGGAGGTAATATTCTAAGTGGCCAAGGCATAAATCCCCATTATATAAAGTGGGCACAAGCAGGAAGCTATTTTATTCACCTCGATGTTACTGAAAATGGATGCATCTCATTTCCTGACACTGCCAATGTAATAGTTAATACCAGTCCTGTGGTAACTATTTCTGCCCTTGATACAAGTATATGTGATTCTACTGCCGTCAATTTCACCGGTTTGCCTTCCGGCATGCAGTTGTACCATTGGAGTTTTGGCGACCCTCTTGCCTCGGGGACAGATACTTCTAACCTTCAAGACCCCAGCTATACTTATTATACAGCCGGTAGTTATGGGGTAAGTCTATCGGTAATAAGCCCTGAAGGATGCCCCGGATATCAATACCGCAACTCCATGATACAAGTACATCCTCTTCCTGTGGCTGACTTCATTGTAAATCCTTCCATTTCATATTCCAATAATCCGGTGGTTCATTTTTATGATAAGTCAAGTGCTGATGTTAATTATTGGGAATGGGATTTTGGCGATGCCAGCAGTGGGAGTTTCAATTATTCCAATCTACAAGATCCGTATCATATATATCAAACAAGAGGAACCTACTTTTCTAAATTAATAGTTCAAAACCAGTGGGGTTGTACTGACACAGCACAATATCCTGCAATAATAGAAAACGGACCTACTTTTTATATTCCGGATGCTTTTACCCCTAATGGTGATGGTGTCAATGATTATTTTATTCCACTAGGGACAGAAAACAATTTAGAAACCTATCATATTCTTATTTATTCCCGTTGGGGAAATAAAGTTTTCGAATCGAATGATTACAGCAATCCATGGAATGGAAGATACTACAATAAGGGCGTAGATCTCCCTGACGCTGTGTATTCATACATCATATATATAACAGATAATTATAAGGTAAAACGAAAATATGTAGGTAGTATTTTATTGTACAGATAAGCTATACTGTTTAACACACAGACTATCATTCCCAAAGTACCTCAGTGAAAATTTACACAAAAAATTATTCTAGGAAGCTAGAATCGTTTTGCTTAATCTTTTTATAGGAATAATGACTGCAATCATAGAAACAACAACAACAATAGCCAATACTGCTCCCAAATCAGAAAAACGTAACTCTACAGGAAAGGAATCCACAACAAAAGCGCCTTGCATTGGAATTAAATGAAATTTATCTTGAATAAATACAAGCGCTGTTCCCAAGCCTATTCCCAGAAAAGTACCACTCAAGGTTACCAAGAAACCTTCAAGAAGAAATATTTTAGCTATTAAGGTGCGGGTAGCCCCCATAAAACTAAGGTTAAAAATATCGGTTTGCTTATCAATAATAAGCACACTTAAAGCACCAACCAAATTAAAAGTAGCAATAAAAAGAATAAAAGAAAGGATAAGAAAGCTACTCCATTTTTCACTCTTCATGATATTATACATCACTACATTTTGCTGTTTTTTATTTTTAACAGAATAATTTTCACCCAACAACCGCTGAATTTGACTCTGCACATTGTCCAAATCAGCATTCTTATCCAACCCAATATCAACGCTGGTATATTTTCCCTCCAAGTTCATCAGTTTTTGAGCAAATTGCAACGAAGTAATCATCAGTTTATCATCCCATTCTTGCTGAACACTAAAAACGCCGGCAGGAAAAATATTTTCAATATTTACGGCCTTAAGAGGATTAATAGCACTTGCTGAATTAGCATTAGGAAAATAACAACGGATGGGATTATCATAATCATTAATATGGATTTGCAATTTGGCAGCTACGCCATTTCCCAATACGGCAAAATCCCGTCCCTTAGCACGCAGCACAAACCTACCATCAATCATTTTAGCATTAATATCCGAAACATACTGATAACCAAGATCAACACCTCTAATTAAAGCAATAAACTCTCTTGGACTATATTCTTCAAGCGCAGGAGTATATCTTACTAAACAGTTATCTTCTACTATCCTCACCTCATGGATAACACCATTAATAGATTTAATTTTGCGAATCGGGAAAGTACTATCATCCAAATACTTGGCTTTAGTATTATGAATTACAAGATCAGCATTTAAGCTTGAATCTAGGGAGCCGACTAAGGTTTCAAGACCATTGAAAACAGACATAATAACAATTAATGCCATTGTGCCCAAGGCCACAAGACCAACAGAGATAGCCGTAATAATATTAATTGCATTATGTGACTTTTTAGCCAACAAATAGCGTTTAGAAATAAATAATGCCAGGTTCATAAGTCATAATTTGGCGTAAAAGTAAACAATTAGAGCATAAATAAAGCTGCAAATATTAGGAAATAGAAATAAATATATCAACAAAATTAAAATAATAAATATCATCTATTAGCAAAAAAAAGAGCCCAATAACTTTAGAG
>Ga0256831_1001861_pt1 | contig 11079 bp, 9 predicted proteins | sample 132544metaG_FD_189087 | JGI IMG/M metagenome (GOLD analysis project Ga0256831, IMG submission 189087) | Hydrothermal vent microbial communities from Lau Basin, Pacific Ocean - 132-544 | ecosystem: Environmental > Aquatic > Marine > Hydrothermal vents | place: Pacific Ocean: Lau Basin | collected... | reverse complement strand
TCAAAAAGCAGAGCATTTGCATTAACCACTACATCTATTTTTAATCTATCTATTAATCTATTTAGATTTAGGGTATTAAACTTTGTAGCCAACTTTTGGGGTTTAAAGAGAAGAGGGATTTGTACTATTTTGCCATCCTGTTTAAATTTCAAAGAGTTTAACTGAGATATAATCTTGTGTTTTAGTGAGCTATTATCTATTTGCCAATTGAGAAAGTAACTATCGGTATTTTTTGCAAACTCATATACTCTGTTGATAAGATTTAGGTTTGGGACATGGGGGATAAATAGGATATTCATGACAGAAGCCCTCTTTTATAGTAGTAAGATAATAGAAACATTCCAATAAAGCTGAGGTCTAAGCTATATATAATAGACTCTGCATCCACACCAAATAGATAAAGAGTAGCTATCGAGATAAAAAAGATAACCGTTCCAAACACTCTTACCCAAAGAGCTAGGTCAAATCTATTAGAGCCTTTTAGGATATTTATCAAAAAGGAGGTATATGTAATTAGTGGTAGTATGGGCAACATCAAATTAAGCATTTTGTAGCTACTTACATAGTTTATAGGAAAGATTAAACCTACTATAAATTTAGTAAAAAATGTACCTACAGATATCAATAAAAATAGTATAAGTAGATATTTTTGGAGTAAATGCTCCATTCTCTCAACCTCATAGTATCTCTCTTCTGATATAAATTTCGAGATTTCAGGAAAAGTATAGGAGGCAACAGGGTGAACAAAAATGGTAACAAGTGCAAAAAATATACTCTTTACCACCACTTGATATTCAGACAAGACACTGCTTTGCTCATATAAATAGAGCATAATTATAGCACTCATATAGATTGATACTGAACCAAAAAAAGATGTAACCGTAGCAAGTAGATAGTTTTTCAGAAATCTTTTATAGTTATCTATATTAACTCTCTTTGTAGGTAGAGAAAAGAGAGTAGGAGAGGTAATGTAGATATATATTGTGTGTATAACCATCTGTATAATATATGCTACTATAAGTGCTGTCATGATATCAATATAGCCATTTAGAAGGATAAAACTTCCAACCAAACTTAAAGCTTTTATACTCTTCTCATAAAGCATGGAGTTATAGTTTTTAGATGCTACATTTAAATATGAGTAGAAGTTTGACACCTGCGTAACTACAAAAAATAGTATAAGAAGATAGACAGAGAAGACTTTAGCCTCTTGGTTTTGTATAGTGTAAAGAGAAAAGAGTATGGCTACAAATAGTATACTTAGTACTAGGTAGTTTCTAACAATATATCTATAGACTGCAAAGAAGTTTTTTTCAGAGTAGAGTTTAATCATGCTATCTTTATATCCTGTAAAAAAAAGAGTCATCAAAGATACCAAATCCAATAGTGTATAAAAGACACCTATGCTCTCTTTTGATATATGGTAAGATAGATAGATTTTAAACCCAAAATTTATAGCCACAACAACAATCGTAAGAAGTATAGACTTAGATATTATCTTTTTCATCTGTAGATTATGTATATTTTTAAAAGTTTAACTCCATAGTTGAGCAACCTAACACCGATAATATATATCAAAGAGAGTTCGACATAACCAAAAAGCAATCCCAGAGTAATCATAAATATCCATTTATCGTAGAGTGTAAGGGCATCCACTATCTTAATTATAGGTTTTAATCTGCTACTTCTCTCTTGTAAGGAGATAGTAGAGCTTTGATTATCTTTTGAGGTGGACTCAACTACCATATTTTTTTCTAATGCAAAATCTAAAAAGCTAAGAGCAAAAAATAGAGCTATCAAGTAGAGATATAGACTATTGGCTGTTTCATTATATAGATAGACCCCTATAGAGAATACAACAGCTGTAATATTCCAACCATCAACTAGACTATCAAAGAGTGCACCAAATTTAGAGGTCATATTTTTTACTCTTGCCCACTGTCCGTCAAAATTATCAAAGAGATAGAGTAGATTTAAAAGTATGGCTGAGGTTATTAAAAATCCATTAATCATAGCTAAACCAAAAAGTACTCCAAATATAAGAGATATAAGTGTAAATAGATTTGGTGAGACATCTAACCCCTGAACCCTATAGATAAGTTGCGTTGCCATCTCGTTACTTATGTGCAACCAGAAGCCTCTTCCCTTTTGTGTTTTTCGTATCTCCTCTTTTGAGTATCTCATTGTCTCTCCAACATATATTTTACTGCATATTTAGCATAGAGTTCATTGCTATCAAATATCGCTTTTTTAGAGTAGTTTTGTAGCTTTTTAGAGATTGCTAACTCTGTACAACCAAATAGAATTGAGTCGTTATCATATTTCTCAAAAATATCTATAAGCATCTGTGCTACCTCCTCTACTCTATTTAAATCATTTATCTTTACAGCCTCTATTAGCTCATAGACGATACTGTTCTCATCATCATTTAGATAGATAGTCTCCTTTAGATATCTATCATACGTCTTTTTTGTAACTGTAACATATCCACCCAAAACAAGCGTCTTTTTTAGGTTTTTCTCCTTAATTTCATTGGCTACTATCTCTAGCATATTTAACCATGGAATACCAATGCTATTAGCTACTCTATCATAAAAGTAGTGAACTGAATTGCAGGGCAATACAACTGCCTTTGCTCCAAAACTTGCCAATCTGTTTATAGCTTTTATGATGTAGGGTGTAGGGTCTTCTTCTCCATACAGAATATGTCGCGTACGACTAGGAATAGATATATCACTATTTAGTATAGTATGAATATGCTCCCAATCTTTTTTTGCATCTGTATAGTCAAATATCTTTTTGTTAAACTCCAAAGAGGCGTAAGGTCCCATGCCACCTAAAATTGCTAAAATATCCTTTTTCATATCTTCTCTTTCCTATAAAGATAGTAGTGGTTTGTTAATTTATTAAGATTTGGTTTCCATACTAAATCTTTGCATCTTAGACAATAAAGAAGATAGCTATAGATATGCTTTTGAAAGAGAAAACCTATTTTTAATCTACTCAACACACCCCTTAACTCACTCACTCGATAGGCAAGGTTCTCTTTTATTTTTAAAAGATTTAGATACTCTATTTTAGAGTAGAACTCTTTTGAACGATAGTAAGCAACATAGCTTTTGCTAATATTATCTACTCTCTTTTTTGTCATAACACTCTCTCTTAGTATCAAAATAGCATCTGTTTTTAAAACAGCTAAAAGCCCTCTGTAGATAGCAGGGATATTTTTATCATCTATATACATTAAGACACCACCAATATATATAAAATCATACTGCTCTTTTTTTTTCTCTATCCACTCCTCTAAAGTTGCCATATAGTAGTGTATATTTGACTCTTTACACTCTTTAATATTTTTATCTATAATAGATTTTGCAATATCAATCGCATCAACCTCATCAAAATATTCTGATAGTACTCTACTAAAACGCCCATTTCCACAGCCTACATCTAAAGCCCTTCTTCTACCATCTTTTGTAGTATATTTCTCAATAAACGCCTCTAACTCTGCCTTTTCAACTAAAAAACGGTAACTGTTTATCTTGCTATCATCGCTAATGTAGCCTCCATCTTCTAGCTTGTTGTAGGCACTGTTCCAAAACTCATTTATTCTCTTATCTGTTCTCATGACCCATCATCTCAATCTGTTTTAAGAGATACTCTTTAGTCTCTCTTTGCTCCTTTAGATATCTATTTATAACCTCTATCTCCTCATCAATCTCATTAATATACCCTCTATCTAAAGCTATCTCATCTGCTAAAGAGATGCTCTCTAAAAGGTGTGAAATATCTCGATTTTTCCCTTTTTTTAGCTCCTCTAAAGCGATTGGGAAATCCTCTTTTCTAAAAGGGAAAAAGTGTCTAGTTGTTCTAGGGGGGTATAGCTTCTCATGGATTGCTCTTTGGCGTACATCAACCTTTGAGATAGTAAAATGCTCATCTTTTATAAAACGGTGTTTTAGATGTTTTCCTACAAAAATAGCCTCATCAGCATAATCAACCAAAATAGCAGGTGCATACTCATACCCCTTTCCATAAAGATAGGCATAACGATGTGAACCATCTAAGACAATTTTCTCTTTTCTATCTACTATCAACGGTTTTTTTACAATCTCATCCCTCTCTATCATAGCCTCTATATTGGCTAAATGAGAAGGGAGAACAAGCTCTAAAGGTTTTAGAGTCTCTATCTTTATCAACTCCATCTTTAAATCTACATTGGAGTTTTTTAGTGAAAGTATCTTTGAGCCTAACATTGTGTTTCTAATCTCTGTAGCTGAGTATCCAATCCCCTCTGTTCTCTCTACAAACTCTATTTTATATTTAGAAGATAGCTTATCTAAAACCTTGTGGTTTCCCGATAAAATCACATCTACATCTTCAGGAAGTTTGGCTGTACCTTGCTCTACAACACCCTTTATCAATACCACCTCGATATTTTCAAACTCTCTAAAGACATCTGTCAATATATCTTGTATCTTGTTTGGTTTTAGTATCTTCTCATCTTCAGTAATACCAATAACCAATCTAGCATATCTATCTTTTATCTTTAAAATAGTTCTAATATGCCCTAGATGAGGAGGTTGAAACTTACCCAAAAATAGTCCTACACTCTTTCTCATCTACGCTTACCCACCATAAAATAGTATCTATTTAAAAACTTAACCTTTTTATCTCTAGGATTATTAATTGTCTCTATCTGCCTCATCTCAAACCCACTCTTATTAAAAATTTTAATCCACTCTCTACGCTTGTACCATCTCTCTCTAAAAGGGCTATCCCAAGGGTACATCCATCTGTTTTTTAACTCCAACAGAGGCTTTAATATACCCAAAATAGACCAAGGGTTTCTCTCACCTATTACTAGATATGAGTTATCTTTTAAGACACGCTCTATCTCCAACATAGCCTCTTTTATGTAGGTGTGCTGTAGCACCTCTATGCTAAAGAGTATATCTACAGAGTTACTATCTAGTGGAATATCATAAGCACTCCCCTTTAAAATAGTACCCTCTTTTTCAAATGTTGGCTCAACGCCTATAATCTTCCATTTTGGATATTTCTCTTTGAAGTAGTCCATAAATCGACCCCTACCACAACCCAAATCAAGAAGAGTCAAAGAGTCCTCTTTAAACTGCTCAAAATATCTATCAAAACAGTTAAGATAGGCTCTGTCCATAGGAGTAAGCTTATCATATACAACCATCTCATTTAGAGAAAAAGCCAAAGAGACCCACCTCTCTTGCTCCTCTTTTATGGCAAGATTATATCTATCTAAAAGTAAAAGAGCATCAATAAAAAACTTATTTGTCCAATTTACAAAATCAAATGCCCCATATCTTCCCCAAAAGGGAATAGATGCAGACAATGCACCCTTTAATACCCCCTCTTCTTGAATATGTTTTGATTTAAGATAAAAGAGTGTTGTAACCCCTATATCTTTGTAGCTCTTATCTTTTGTAATCTCAAAAAGTCGTAAACTCACCCCTGCCCATTGGGCTAAACCTGTCATACATCTTTGGCTATTTGTGCAGTTAAACTCACTATCGTACTGAGAGCATAAAAGCATACTCTCTTTTAGATTTATCTCTTTTAATCTTGTGCTATTTTTTAAAATAGCATCTAATACTCTACTATCTTTTGTTAATTGATAAACATCTAAAAGACCCTCTAAAATATAGACCATAGTGTGCAGATATGCAGGAACATCTTCTAAAAAAGAGGCGTAGTTAAAGAACCCATTATCTAGTTGCTCTCCTAATACCCACTCTACATTTTTAAGAGCCTGTTCTTTAATATATTTATCATCAGAAAGTAGAGCATACTCCAGCATAGCAGAAGAGACACGAATATAGTAGGTATGTTTTTGAGTATTGTAAGCGACCCTTTGCCACGAGCCATCACTCTCTTGATTTGTAGCTAACCAATAAGATGCCTTTTTTGATGCCTCTTTGTATCGCATATCAGATGTCTCTTTAAAGAGTCTATTTAGACCCATAAGTACCTGCCCTGTATCAAAAGCAAAGGGCTGATTGTGGTCTATTTCCGAGAAACTGCCGTCGCTATTTTGTATCTTTAAAAGCCACTCTCCAGCTATAATTGCACTCTTTTTGTATCTCTTGTCTCCTAACTCTTTAGATACATCTAAAAGTGTAGGGATAATATACCCCGTAGTCTCAATATAACTAGCATCTCTTCCAGATATAAAAGAGAACCTTCTAGCATAACCACCATCGCTATTTTGCATACTAAGTAGCCAATCAGAGGCTAAAATAGTATGCTCTTTGGTAGTTAATATATTTTGACTAAAGATATATTTAAGGGTTAAATAGAGCTCCTTTGGGTATCTAAGTGCTGATACAAATCCATATATTTTATAGAGTGTTGGTTTCAAATCTCTCCTTGATAGGTATCGTTTTTTAATAGTCTCTACTGATGAAAAATCAAAAACGATTTAATGGTATGATAGAGTACCTCACTATCAAACTCTTTTAAGACAGGATACTCATTTGATTCTAAAAAGTTTACCATCTCTTTTTGAGTATCAGCTGTTTGAATGGGGATAAAAAGTAAATCCATAAAGTTTGCCTCATGGAGTGTTACACTTGGTGGAATAATCGCCATTTGACTACTTGCCATAAGCTTAGCTACCTCACTACTATCAATATGAAGTGTAATATTTTTTTTACCTCTAACATAGCTCTTTAACTCATCTATATTTCTATTAGCTGTAGTGGTTACAACATGGGTATGAATATTGGGAAACTCCTTTAGTGCCTCTAAAATAGGAATATTTAAACCTGCTCTATCTGCTTCACCCATAGATAGAAATATATTCATAGATGAAGTAGACAACTCTTTTTTACTCTCTTTAGCAAGATAGAACTCCTCTCCAAGAAGTGTAAACTCCTCTCCACATCTAAGTTCGCACCCTTTTGGAACTAACCCCTCATATCTACTCTCATCAGCATAGATATTGTGATTTAAAAGAGTATCACAGTGGTGTTTTTTATAGGTGTCATCTAGCACCATAATAAGCACTCCTGTTCTCTCTTTTAGCCCCTTTTCAAACTCATAATCTATATCAGGAGAATCAATAATCACCATATCAATTTGTAGTTTTTTAACCATATCTACAAACTCATCAAGCCTATTTGAGTCTAATCTTTTTACCTTATATCCTGACTCTTTAATCTTTCTATTAAGATTTCCTTTTAGATTTCGTGTAGCAAACAGTATCTCATCATCAAGATACTGCTTTGCTAAAACCAAATCTCTCATAACATAAGCTGAACCTATGCGTAGGGATGCATCTGTTCTAAATAGTATTCTCATTTTTTTAAAAGCCCCTCAAACAGCTCCATACTATCGAGTTGTTCCCAAGGATAATCGCTCTGACCAACCTGCCCACGCGATGCTACATCAGCATACAAGAAAGTCTCTTTAGATGGCTTATCTAGTGCAAACTTTTTGGTAATCCAGTTTGGTGTTAGAGGGAAGTTCTCCATCACAAAAGTAGAGAGTTTATCATCATCCATCCCCTCTACAGCTGTTCCATAGGTATCAACAGCTACAGAGGTAGGTCGTGCCACTCCAATTGCGTAAGAGATTTGAACCACACACTTTTTAGCCAATCCACTAGCTACAATATGTTTAGCGATATATCTACTTGCATAGAGTCCAGAACGGTCAACTTTAGTGTAGTCTTTTGAACTTTGAGCTCCTCCACCAATAGGGGCATATCCCCCAAAACTATCAACAATAAGTTTACGCCCTGTCAATCCAGAGTCATGTAGAGGAGAGTGAGAGACATATTTACCAGTTGGATTTATATGGATAATACAATCCTCTTTGTTGTAAAGCTCACTTGGTAATCCTGCCTCATCAATCAACCCACCAATAAGCTCTCTAACGCTCTCAATGCTCATACTTGCTACACAAGGAGCAGAGACTACTATGGTGTGAATCTTTTGAGGTTTACAGTTTTCAAAATTATCCTTTTTGCCATAATCCATTGTCACCTGTGTTTTAATGTCAACACCTAGCTTGTCAGGGTTTTCTTTGGCAAACTCATACACTTTCTCCATCAATACTCTAGCGTAACTAATGGCACTTGGCATATACTCTTTGGTTTCACTATCGGCATACCCAAACATAATCCCTTGGTCACCTGCACCTGTCTCACCATCCTCTTGGTCAACCCCTTGGTTGATATCAGGTGACTGCTCATTTAGTAAAATCTGTACAGCCACATCATCAGGGTGAAGACACTCCTCTTTTGTAAAGCTTGGGTCTCCCTTGTAGCCTATGTTTGCTAGTGCATCTTTAACCAAATCGGTATACTCTTGGGTAGAGAGTTTGGTTTTAGATGTAACCTCTCCACCAACAATAACATGTTTTCCTGCCACAAACACCTCTGAGGCTACTCTTGATTTTGAATCTCCTATAATCAACGCATCAACAATGCTATCAGCTATAATATCTGCACACTTATCAGGGTGTCCGGGAGATACCACTTCACTTGTAAATAGATACATACTTTTAAATTCCTTATATTTTTTAATTTATAGTCCTGGGGCTTTCCACATCGACTCAGTTAATCCTCTATCTACCAATGCCAATTGAGCATCATAGATTTCACACCACTTTTGTTCGATAAGATTATACTTAGAAAAGTTTAAGGTATTGGGTATATACTCTCTCTCCCAAGAGATTAATTTTTCAGAAGCTTCAATAACCGAGCCATAAACTCCTGCTCCAACCCCTGCTGATATCATAGCACCTAAGGCTGTAGCCTCTGTCACTTTGGGTATTTTGACCCTGTAGCCTGTGACATCTGCTAAAATTTGACACCAAAGCTCACCCCTACTAGCCCCACCTGCAAAGACTATCTCCTCTATCTCTACCCCTGCAAACTCTTGAATCTTTTTCAGATTAATAGCTGAGACGATACAAGCGTTCTCTTGTAGACTTCTAAACATCGAAGCTCTATTACATATATTTGGGTCAAGAGAGAGATTGATAAAGCTAGGAGAGGCATGATACCATTTCCCATACTTCATACTATCAGAGAAGATAGGCATAATCCCATGTGAACCAACAGGAACATCTTTTGCTTTCTCCTCTAGTATCGCATAGGTATCCACTCCTCTTTTTTTGGCTTCAATCTTCTCCATATCACAAAAGGCATCTCTAAACCAACGCATCACCAAACCACTAAAAAATGTAATTCCTTCTGCTTGTGATAGATTATTTATCACATGAGGATTAACACGTATTCCCATATCTTTAGGCAGAGAAGTGTCTGAGTTTATATTGACCACCTGTTGCCAAAAAGAGCCACCCAAGATACCAACTTGACCAACTTTTACTACTCCTAAAGCCATAGAGGCTAACTGAACATCTCCACCACCCATTACAACTTTGGTTTTAGTGCTAAGTCCAGAGTTCTCATCTACCACATACCCCATCATCTCACCTGTCTCTAGTATAGGTGGAAATATATTATCCTTTATCCCCACACTAGAAGCCATATCGGGTTGCCAGTTACGCTCTTTTAGTGAAAAAATCCCTGTTGTTCCACCATTACTAGGGTCGCTAGAGATAACACCTGAAAGCTTTGCTAAAATCCAATCTCCTATCATAGAGATAGAGGCTACCTGCTCATATATTTTGGGTCTATTATCTCTTAGCCACATTATACGAGGCAATGCACCAAGAGCAAATGTCTGACCAGATATAGAGTAGAATCTCTCCTCTATCCCCTCAAAACTCTCCTTTAGATATTTTACCTCTTTGGAGGCTCTTGCATCAACATTTGCCACAGCCCAAAGCTCTTTTCCCTCTTTATCATAAAGCACAATCCCCTCACGCATAGAGGAGGCACTAACAGCTAAGATATCTTCACCCTTTAACCCTGCTAGTTGTAGAGACTCTTTGATACACGATACTGTTAACTCCCAATTCTTTTGCGTATCAAAGGACATACTGTTTAAAACACCCTCCTCCTCTATATGCACCCACTCCTGTTGTGAGATTGAGATTTGATTTCCATTGGTATCAAAGATTATAGCTCGTATTGAGCCTGTTCCTGCGTCTATTGCCATTAGGTATTGCATTGTTTTTCCTGTATTTTAAATTTGACACAATATCATAAAATTATTTGGGTGTAAATACTCCGACTCCGAAAAATAGATACTTTATTAATAATATTGCACTCAAACCTCCAAAAACTCCACCCCATCTTTTGACCCAATAATCAAAAAGCTTCTAAGTTTAGGAGTGCTTTTGACTCTATCTAACTCCTTATACTCCTCAACCTGCTTTATGCCATCTTTTTTTATAATGTTATAGCTATCTTTATCTTTTTTCCATTTAAGCTCAAGCAGATAGCTGTTTGGCACTTTTTCATCTCTACCAATAAGCATAATATCAGGAATTTTTCTATTTTTTTCAGGTTGTGAGTCTATAAAATAGAAATCTGATGAGAAACTAAGAAGTGCAAGAGCAATCATCTGAAAATATTTTTCATCAAAGCCTTGATGGTCTCGATTTGAGAGAGTTTTTATAACCTCACTTAGTTGATTTTTGAATGGTTCTGTATCTCCTAGTGCTAAATCTAATAAAATAGTATCAATATCAGCAGAGATTTTAAGGGAGTTTCTCTTTTCTATCTCTACTGCAAAGTAGTTAAAGTAGAGTATCTTTATTACATAGTTTGGTATCTCAAACATATACCTCTCTCCAAAGAGTTCATCTTGGATTGTAATAAATCCCATAGAGTAGATAAGGGTTATAAAATCATCTCGACTAAACTCTCTATTTAAATCATATCTATCTTTTATCTTTCCTGAAATGGTGTTTTTCTCTATTAACTCTTTTAGTATCTTATAGTTTCTCTCACTATCGCCTATATTAAAGAGTTTCATAATGGCTCTGTAGTCACTTGCTACATTGCTATCTAGCATTTTTTTAGGCATTTCACACCGTTTTTTATCATATTCAGAGAGAAAATAGTTAATTAGCGTAGCATTATAAATTCGTTTGGTAGCTTGAATATTAAACAGATAACCGTTATAC
>Ga0256831_1001860_pt1 | contig 11089 bp, 7 predicted proteins | sample 132544metaG_FD_189087 | JGI IMG/M metagenome (GOLD analysis project Ga0256831, IMG submission 189087) | Hydrothermal vent microbial communities from Lau Basin, Pacific Ocean - 132-544 | ecosystem: Environmental > Aquatic > Marine > Hydrothermal vents | place: Pacific Ocean: Lau Basin | collected... | reverse complement strand
GACTTATATTGAAACATTGGAAAAATATCTAGGGAAAAGTGCTAAGAAAAATCTATTACCCTTACAACCAGGGGATGTGCCAGATACTTTTGCTGATGTTGAAGATTTAGTGAGAGATGTTAACTATAAACCCTCAACCAGTGTTGATGAAGGTATTAAGAACTTTGCCCAGTGGTATAAAGATTACTATAAAGTCAGTTAAAATGACTTTATAGCAAGTAGATAAAAGTTTCTAAATAATATTTTAAATTATGATAGCCTATTGATGAAAATAAATGATTTAACACATGCAGGGCATGCCGAAAAATTGCAATGGGATGACTATGTTAAGCATCATCCTAATGGCACAATTTATCATAGCATTGCATGGAAAAATATTGTTGAACAACATTTTTCTAAAAAGACACACTACCTTTATATTGAAAATAAACAGCAGATAGAAGCTGTTTTACCTTTGGTCTTTTTTAAATCAGTACTCTTTGGTGAGTTTATTGTCTCCTTTCCTTATGTAAATTATGGTGGCATGTTGTACTCTAATGAACAAGCAAAGCAAATGCTTTTAGTGGCAGCCAAATCGCTTCTTGAAGCATCTCATTCAGAGTTTATTGAATTAAGGAGTATGCAAAAAGATGAATTTTCATTACCAGTAAAAGATAAAAAAGTAACCTATTATCTGAGTTTGCCAGATAATGAAGAGGCTTTAATGAAGCAATTTAAAGCCAAACTTAGAAGTCAAATTCGCCGCCCCATTAAAGAAGGCATGTATGCTAAAGTCTTTTCTCAGGATGGCTTAGATTATTTTTATGAAATTTTTGCAACTAAAATGCGTGATTTGGGTACGCCAGTTTATGACAAGACATTTTTTTCCACTATCTTGAGTGAACTTCCACAAAATAGCCATATTATTATTGTCTTCTCTAAAGATGATGTTCCCGTGGGTAGCGCTTTTATTATTCACAATAAAGAGCGTATGGAAATTCCTTGGGCAGCGACCTTAAGAGAATACGATAGGCTCAGTCCTAATATGTTGCTATATTTTGAAGTGCTTAAATATGCGATGGCTCAGAAATGCACGGTATTTGATTTTGGGCGTTGCACTAAAGACAGTGGTACCTATCGTTTTAAAAAGCAATGGGGTGGGGAAGAGAAAACATTGTATTGGTATTATTTGCTCAATAAGGGGCAGGTGTTGCCAGAGGTAAATCCAAATAACCCAAAATATAAAATGGCTATTAAGCTCTGGAAAAAGTTACCCTTATCGTTGAGCAAGTTAATTGGGCCAACTATAGTGAAACATATACCCTAATGATCCCTATTGATGTTCCTATTATTATTGATGAAACAGATGGCTTAGAGCGATGTGCTGAACCTATTCGCATGGGGGTACCTTTTTCTAAAGGGGTTCTACATGATAATAATTCCTTGGCACTTTATTGTGCAAATCAAGAGATTCCTTGTCAAATTAACACAACCGCTTATTGGAATGATAATAGTATTAAATGGCTTTGCTTGGATTTTCAGATCGATGTTAATAAGTACTCACAAAAAAAATTGTTACTGAGTAATCATGGTGACAGGAGCAATCAATATAGCCCAATCAAGTTAGTTGAATCGGATGAGACCATAACCATTGATACGGGGGTACGAAGCTTTGTTATTAACAAAAATACCTTGCAACCGTTTGAGTCTATTAGTAAAAACAAGTCGATTATTTTAGATAAAAATTGTAATTCACTGCTTCTTTATAATAAAAATAATGAACCATTGAATGCCAAGATTGATGGTATTAGCAGCCACCAAAAAAATCAACACTATTGTTTATCTTTAGATATTAATGGACAGTTTATAGATAAGGCTCAGAATTGTTTTGCACGCTTCTCCTCCGTGCTAACGTTTTATGCGGGTCTTTCTCGGGTTAAGTGGGACTTCACATTGCATAATCCTAAAAGAGCACAGCATGCGGGAGGTTTATGGGATTTAGGTGATACAGGGTCGATATATTTTAAGAGCTTAAAATATCAGCTAAACTTAGGCAATGATTATGATGCCATGTGTAAAGAAGATGTGCATGGCCAATGGATAGCACTGACAAAAGAGGACTTTGTTCTTTATCAAGATTCCAGCGGTGGTAAAAACTGGAATTCAAAAAATCATATTAACTATCAATCAATAACACCTCTTCGTTTTAAAGGCTATCAGTGCATTGAAGAGCAATGTTTGAGTCGATCAGGGAATAGAGCATCACCCTTTATTTATGTTCATAATAAAGAATTGACCCTTAGTGCACATATTAAACAGTTTTGGCAAAATTTCCCCAAAGCAATCGTGCTTTCTAAAAACAAACTGGAATTGTCTCTTTTTCCTGAACAGTTTGCAGATGATTTTGAATTACAGGGTGGGGAGAGAAAAACACATACCATTTTTCTTGATTTTGGTAAAGATAAAAACTCATTGGATTATTGCCAAAACTCATTGGTGGCTAGCATTCCAAGTGACTATTATATTCAGACGAATGTTTTTTGGATGTTGTTAAGTAATAGTAACAATAGAGAATTAGAAAATCTTATTCAAGCAGGTGTTAATTCAGATAAAAATTTCTTTGCTAAACGAGAAGTGATTGATGAATATGGCTGGCGAAACTTTGGTGATTTATTTGCTGATCATGAATCCTTATATGCTAAAGATGGACACATAAATATATCGCATTATAACAATCAATATGATCCCATGAATGGTTTTGCTCAACAATTTATTCTGACTGGTAAGAAACAGTGGTTTGAATTAATGAATGACCTAGCACAACATGTTGTAGATATTGATATCTACCGTACAGATGATGATCGTCATGAATATAATAATGGTTTGTTATGGCATACCAACCACTATGTTGATGCAGCAAGCTGTACTCATCGGACTTTTTCTAAAGCACATATTGATGAAGAACCCGATACTGGGGGGGGGCCGGGTAATGAGCATTGCTATAGCGCTGGACTCTTAGCCCATTACTTTATGACGGGAGCAGAGCAATCTAAGGATGCGGTGCTCTTGTTAGCACAATGGCTGATCCGTTACCATGAAGGGAATAATGGTGTTTTAGAAAAATTATTATTGATCAAGCAACAGGATGTAGCACGATTTAAGTCGCTAATAAAAGGAGACACCGTTGCTAAATATCAATATGCACTGCATCGAGGCACAGGGAATTATATTAGTACCTTATTAGATGCTTATCAAATCAGTTCGGATGAAGACTATCTTTTTCGGGTAGAAAAAATAATACCTTTAACTTTACATCCTAATGATGATATCGAAAATAGACATTTGGATGATTTAGAAGCGGCGGCAAATTGGTCTTATACTATTTTATTACAGGCTATAATAAAATACCTTATGATTAAACAAACAATGAATGCCATTGATGATAGTTTTATTTATGCAAAAGAATGCTTGCTTCATTATGCTCGTTGGATGTTGGAAAATGAATACCCTTATTTGGAAAAACCTGAAGTGCTTGAATTTCCAAATTATACATGGACTGCTCAGGATCTTCGTAAAGCTACTATTTTCCAAGCCGCGGCTTTATTTTCTTCATCAGAGCAAGAGTACAGTCAATTCATAAGCAAGGCCAACTACTTTAAAAACTATGTTGTCTCTACACTCAATTCAGAATCGACTCGTACTTATACACGAATATTATCTATCTTGATGCAGAATCAAATGCTTATAGAGGGTGTGAAGAATACTAAAATAAATCAAGCAGAAAATAAATATTATAAACAACGCAGTCCACATCATTCATTTATGAGTCTTAGTTTTGAAGTCTTATCAGACTTGACTAAGAGATTGCTTCATTTCTCTCTTAAAAGAGAAAAAAAATGGCTTAAACTCAGATTGCAGGCATAATTTTATACTGATGATGGCTTGTAGAGAATGAAATAGATGATTATGAAACATACACCAAAGAAAGTAATTAACGTCTTACAGTTTATTTGTCCTACGGGGTTTTATGGTGCTGAGCGTTGGATTTTAGCCTTAGTAAAAAATAGTGATCCCAACGCTGTGAATCATGAATTGGCAGTAACTTATGAGTCAGAAGAACAAAATTTAGAATTACTGCATCAGTTCCCAGAAGCAAATCAAACTCATAAAATAACTATGAATGGTCGTTTTGATTGGCAAGTGATTAAAAAATTAGTGAGCTTAATCAAACGGAGAAATATTGATATTATTCATACGCATGGTTATAAGTCCGATATCTTAGGTGTGATTGCCGCTAGAAAAGCCGGCATTAAAAGTATTGCGACTCCTCATGGCTTTGGTACATCCAAGGAGCTAAAACTTCAGCTATTTACTTGGTTAGGGGGTAAAAGCCTTAGCTTTTTTGATAAGGTTGTGCCCTTATCAAAGCAATTATACAATGAATCACTCGACTATGGTGTGGCAAAAGATAAGTGCCTTTATATTCGTAATGCCGTTGACCTAACGGAAATCGATGAGTTTTTAGTTAAAAAAACACCTTATAATAAAACGAAAGCGAAGACTGAAAAAAAACAAATTGGTTTTATTGGGCAATTGATCCCGAGAAAAAATGTTAAAGATGCCATTGATATATTTGATGCACTTTGGCAGAACGACAAAAATATAGAATTTAATTTATTAGGTGATGGTGAAAGTCGGCAGGCGTTGGAAGGTTATGCTAATTCTCTGGCATCAGCTCAGGATATTCACTTTCTGGGGTTTCGTAATGATCGTTTAGAACGATTAAAAGACCTGTCACTCTTTGTTATGACCTCAGAAGATGAGGGAATACCTCGTTGTTTAATGGAAGCCTGTGCTATGGAAATACCCATAGCAGCCTACGATATTGCAGGCATTGATCAACTTATCAGTCATCAAAAAACAGGTTTATTAGCTCCCTTTGGAGATAAAAAACAATTAGCCTTACATTGGCAACGATTACTCGATGATGCAGACTACGCACAAACACTTGCCAAAGCGGCCAGAGAGTTTGTTTTAGAAAAATTTTCAGGGCAACGAATGGCCAAAGAATATTATGACTTATTTATGCAATTATTACAGAGCAAACAATAATTAATGAAACAATTAAAAAGTGATCGTCTATGTGTGGAATAGCTGGATTTACCCAGTTTTTTAAAACTTATGGTGATGAAGCAACCCTAACTAAGATGGGGGCGGCCATACGTCATCGAGGCCCTGATGCCAGTGGTGTTTATCTGAATGACTCTGTTGGCCTATGCCATCAGCGTTTGAGTATTATTGACTTGTCTTCCTCTGGCAATCAACCAATGACACGCCAAGCGTTAGCACAAAAAGAAAATAATCGTTATACCATTGTCTTTAATGGTGAAGTTTATAACTTCCCTATGTTACGCAAGCAATTACAACAAAAAGGTTATCACTTTAATTCGACCTCTGATACCGAGGTGGTGCTTGCCATGTATCAAGAATATGGCAAAGAATGTCTATTACAACTTAATGGCATGTTTGCTCTGGCTATTTGGGATCATACCCGTCAAGAATTATTTTTAGCCCGAGATCGGATTGGTAAAAAACCTTTATATTATTATACGATGGGACAAGATATTGTTTTTGCTTCAGAAATAAAAGCCATCTTAGAAGTTAATGATATTCCCAGAGACATACGCCTAGATGCTCTTTATGATTATTTTACCTATCAATATGTTCCTGATCCAAAAACAATTTTTAATAATATTTATAAACTGAAACCCGGCTATTGGATGTTGGTGTCTCAAGAGGGTATACAAAAGCAGCAATATTGGGATGTCTCTTTTGCAGAACAATCAAGTCAATCAAAACAAAATATTTCAGAACAATTAGTAGATTTACTTGAGCAAAGTACTCAGAGTCGAATGGTCAGTGATGTGCCTCTTGGTGCCTTTTTAAGTGGTGGTGTTGACTCTAGTGCTGTGGTGGCACTTATGGCAAAAAATAGTAATACGCCGGTAACCACCTGTTCTATTGGTTTTGATTCTAAACAATTTGATGAAGTACAATATGCCAAAGTCATTGCCGATCAGTTTTCAACCCAACATTATGAACTCACTGTTAAAGAAAATGTGGCTTCTCATATAGAAGATATTGTAGCTTATTTTGATGAACCCTTTGCTGATCCGTCATTAATACCAACCTATTATGTCTCTAAGTTGGCTCGAGAAAAAGTAACCGTTGCCATTGCTGGCGATGGTGGTGATGAAAGTTTTGCCGGTTATGAGAAGTATTCAGTGGATCAATTTGAGAATAAACTGCGTAGTGTCTTTCCTAGCATTATCCGCAGTGGTGTTTTCCCTTCACTGACTCAATTATTGGCTTCACATAATAATGTCTTTTCTCGTAAAGCCTATAGTTTACTCAATACTTTAAGTCATGCACCTGACTATGGATTTTTTCTCAGCAATTCATTTTGCTCTGATAAATTATGGCAGCAATTAGCAAGCGAGCCATTAAAAAATAGCTTACAGGGCTATCATCCTTCTGATATTACGACCACCTACTATCATCAAGCCGACACGGATGATCACCTAGCGAAAATACTCTATAGTGATATAAAAACCTATTTGCCGGGCGATATTCTTGTTAAGGTTGATAGAATGAGTATGGCTAATTCACTTGAAGTACGAGCACCGATACTGGATTATAAAGTAATGGAATATGCCGCGAGTATTCCCTCGGCAATGAAAATTCATCAGGGTGAAAAAAAATACATACTCAAAGAAAGTGTTAAATCCATGTTGCCTGATGATATTTTATACCGTAAAAAAATGGGCTTTTCAGTGCCCTTAGCTGATTGGTTTCGAAGTGAAATAAAAGTCTTTGCCGAGCAAAAATTATTTCATAATACTATTGGACTTGTTAACTATCTGAATATGCAAGAACTACACACATTATGGGATGCTCACCAAGCGGGTATTCAAGATCATGCCACCATATTATGGACCTGTTTAATGTTCGAACTTTGGTTTGAGCACTATATGCAATAAAGAGCAACCCAATGGAAACTAAAACTATGCTATTTTCAGTTATTATCCCTGCCTATAATGAAGAAAAATCACTGCCGGAGTGTTTGCGCTCATTACAGCAACAGACGCTTAATAATGATGAATTTGAAGTCATTGTAATTGATAATGGCTCGACTGATAAGACACAGGAAATTGCTAAATCATTTGCTGCAACAGTGCTCATTAATACCGAGAAGAATGTTTCAGGGCTGCGAAATTTGGGCGCAAATAAGGCTAAAGGAAAGGTATTAGCATTTATTGATGCAGATTGTACGGCTTTTGATGATTGGCTTGAAAGTGCCAAAATGTATATAGAAGATGAAGCGGTTTCAGCTTGGGGTTCACCTCCTAGCGTACCGGATGAGGCCACTTGGGTGCAAAAAAGTTGGTATCATCTAAGAAAGAAAAATGCCCAGATTGTGGCTGTTAATTGGCTTGAATCGATGAACCTTTTTGTCAGAAAAGACACTTTTTTTAGCGTGGGTGGTTTTAATGAAAGTCTGATCACCTGTGAAGATGTTGATTTTTCTTATCGTATTGCTCAGCAGGGGAAAATTTTATCGGATAGTCGTATCCGAGTGATTCACTATGGTGAAGCGGATACTATTGAACACTTTATTAAAAAAGAATTTTGGCGTGGTATCAGTAACTATAGCGGTGTCTTTAGCCATCGTTTTAAATGGTCAGAATTATCCAGCCTTTTGTTTCCCATTTATTTTGCCTTTTTTTTACCTAGTGTTTTAATTTGGGCGGCTATGAGTCATTATCCTTTGATAAAAGTGCTTGCTCTTTTGGCACTATTGGCTCCCTTCTTAGGGGTTACATTTAAATTACTGAAGAAAAAGCTCGGTGTGTTTGAACTATTGCAATTGCAATTATTGATCCATATTTACTTTATTGTGCGTACTCTTTCAGCCTTTAAGGGTTTGTTTAATCAATTTAAAAAATAATTATGAAGCCATTACTTTACCTTGTTCATCGCATACCCTATCCGCCTAATAAGGGTGATAAAATTCGCTCATATAATATATTACGTTATTTGTCACAGCATTATGATATTTATCTGGGTACCTTTATTGATAATACAGATGATATTCAATATCAGGATAAAGTACGCTCCTATTGCCAACAAACTCATTTTGAAATGATTAAGCCTCAATTATCTAAGCTAAAAAGTTTATCTGGATTGGTGACAGGACAAGCATTATCCATCCCTTATTACTCGTCTAAAAGCATGCAACAATGGGTTGATGAGGTTATTGAGGAGAATAACATTGATACCGTACTTGCTTTTTCATCGCCTATGGCACAATTTGTTATCGCTAAGAAAGAGTTGCATAAAGTAATGGATTTTATTGACATTGATTCTGATAAATGGCGACAATACAGCGGTTCACACAAAGGTTTAATGAGTTGGGTCTATGCTCGTGAAGCAGATTATTTATTTCAATATGAGCAAGAAGTGGCTGATAAATTTGCCGCCAGCACCTTTGTTTCAGATAAGGAAGCCGAGCATTTTAAAATTCTGAGCCATAATAGTGATAATAATATATCAGGCGTTTCTAATGGCATCGACTTTTCTTATTTTAATCCAACTTTAGATTATGAAGCTGTCTACCCTCAAGATAAAAAGGTGTTAGTCTTTACCGGAGCAATGGATTATTGGGCAAACTGCGATGCTGTTATCTGGTTTGCAGAGGCGGTCTTTAAGAAACTTTATCAGCTGGATAATAACTACCAATTCTATATTGTAGGCTCTAATCCAAGTAAAGCCGTTCAAGACTTAGCACAGCAATCCGGTATTGTTGTTACTGGGCGAGTTGAGGATATTAGGCCCTATATTGCTCATGCCTTTATTTCTATTGCACCGCTTAGAATTGCCAGAGGCATTCAAAATAAGGTATTAGAGGCTATGGCTATGAATAAGGCCGTTGTGGCAACTCATAATGCGATGGAAGGTATTATTATTAATGATGATATTGCTAATTGTGTTGCCGATACGGCCGAAGGACAAATAACTATTATTAATAAGCTATCAAAAAATAATCTGGCTAAGACGTTAGGTCAAAGTTTGCGTACATGGGTAAAAAATAATTATCAATGGTCGTCTGTTTTACAACCATTAAAAATGCTTATTGATGATCATGATGAGTAAATAATGAAAATTAAAATTTTACATCTTACTTATGATATGGCTATTGGTGGTACAGAGCAGGTTATTCGACAATTAGTTGAAAATACAAATCCAGAGACATTTGATGTATCCATACTTTGTCTTGAAAATCGTATTGGTGATATGGGACAAGAATTAATTAAACAAGGTATTAATATACAGTGTTTAAATCGCCAAGAAGGCTTTGATCTTAATCTGATAAAGTCCATTAGAGCCTATATTAGCAATCATAATATTGATATTTTGCATTGCCATCAATACACACCCTATTCTTATGGTATTCTGGCCTCTATTTTCACTCACACCAAGGTTATCTTTACTGAACATGGACGTTTTTACCCCGATGTAAGCAGTTGGAAAAGAAAATTAATTAATCCCTTTTTAGCTTTAATTACAGATAAAATTACTTCAATATCAGAGGCAACCAAACAAGCGCTGGTACATTATGAATCCCTACCAGAAAACAAAATACAGGTGATTTATAATGGGGTTATTGACTTAAGTAATCGTACTTATGATAACAAGGCATTACAAAAAAAACATAATATTTCTGCTGATAATCTTGTATTAGGAACCATTTCTCGATTGGATCCAATAAAAAACCATCGAATGATGCTAGAGGCATTTAGTAAAATGCATCAGCAATATCCTTATGTTAAATTATTGATTGTTGGTGATGGTGAGCTACGAGACACATTAGAAGATCTTTGTGATAAGCTGGCCATAACAGAGCAGGTTATTTTTACCGGTTTTATTATAGAGCCCCAAAAATATTTGAATATAATGGATATTTTTTTACTGCCTTCATTGAGTGAAGGCACCTCGATGACCTTACTAGAAGCCATGTCATTTAGTAAGCCCTGTATTGTGACTAATGTAGGCGGTAATCCAGAAATTGTTTCTCATAATAAGACCGGTTTAGTTATACCAAATGAGGATTGCTCAGCATTGGTTAAGGCCTGTGTGTCTTTGATTAATGACCCGGATAGACGGCAGCAATTAGCCATAGAAGGAAGGCAACGATATGAGCAATTATTTAGCGTTGATACGATGATGCTAGAATTTGAATCGTTGTATTTATCACTGTCTAAAAATGATTAATACGATTGAAAAATCTGATCTTAAAAAATGGTATTTACCGTATGCCAGAAGCCTTTTTTTCTTGTCTTTTTTATTCATTCTTTATGGCAGTATTGTTCCACTAGAGTTTAAGTCGGTTGCTTTTTCTCATGCTCTGTCTCAGTTTCTTCTTATTTTACAGCAACCTGTTAGTCTCTATTCAAAAGTTGATTTTGCAACTAATGTGCTCATTGCTATTCCGCTGGCATTTTCTTTGAGCGCCATTTTATATCGACATGTAAATACCATTATCAATGTTTTTGTGTGCTTTTTAGTCTGTCTTTCAATCTCTTTTTTTGTTGAGTTTTTACAATTATTCACACTTTCAAGAGTACCTTCTAAGCTGGATGTTATGGCCCAATTTATTGGTGCAGGCATTGGTATTGCTCTTTGGCTATGGTTGGGGCAGAAAATCTCAGCATGGTTTACTCAATGGGTTGATATGCGTGAAGAGAGTCAGTTTTTTGAAAAAGTCTTTTGGATCTACCTTGTTATATTATTTCTCTATAATGTTCTCCCGCTTGATCTAACCATTAATCCGGTTGATATCTATCATAAATGGTCTGATGGGCGTATTAATCTGGTTTTATTTCGTTTTCATGGTGATGGACTAGCACAGCAGATATATCAAATCATTGCTGACATTATAATATGGATACCTATTACTCTTTTTTGGATATTAAGTCATAAGAAAACACCACAAAATGCTTTTTGGAGCACCATAAAAGTTGCCTTGTTATTGGAGTTTTTTCAACTGCTA
>Ga0256831_1001859_pt1 | contig 11093 bp, 16 predicted proteins | sample 132544metaG_FD_189087 | JGI IMG/M metagenome (GOLD analysis project Ga0256831, IMG submission 189087) | Hydrothermal vent microbial communities from Lau Basin, Pacific Ocean - 132-544 | ecosystem: Environmental > Aquatic > Marine > Hydrothermal vents | place: Pacific Ocean: Lau Basin | collected... | reverse complement strand
GGATGGTAGGCGGGCTGGGGATGTTTTGGGGTTCTTGTATGGGTTGGCTGGCGAGCGGGGTTTGAAGGTGTTTTACCGGGGTGATTGTAGTGGTGTCTTGGCGTTCTTGGGCGTCTAGGCTTGTGGGCTGGCTCCGCGGGTCTAGGCCGGCTAGTGCTACTAGTGACCGGGCTGGTAGTGTTGGCGGTAGCGGCGGCGGGTCTAGGGGTAGTCTTAGCGTTGGCGTTGGCATGGGCGGGTGTAGCTTGTCGGATGACGCGTGGTGTATGGCTGTCTATGCTAGCCGCGCGTGCGGGGGCGGTGTTGGCTGTGCCTGCTGGGTCGCGGATATTGGCGGGTCGTGGGGGGATACTGTTCTCTTGTCCGCCGTGTTCAAGTGCGAGGGCTGGGACTTCGTAGGGTTTAGGGGCGCGGCTGAACCGCACTCCCGTGTGGACGAGGTTTTGCACGCGGTCTACGCCGCCGGCGGTAGTATAGTGGATATGGGGGCGCTTGCAAGGGACTACTACATCTACGTCTTGACCGCGTGCGGCGAGTATTCTGTTGACGCGCTAGCCGGAGTCCTAGGAGTCTTCAGCCAGGCCGGCTGGGTCAAGGCGGAGTATGACGGCGGCGGGAGTGGTGAGTGCGCCGAGCTGTACGCCTACGCTAGTATTTGAAGCGGCGGCCTGCCCGCGTATATACGCTGGTTGCTGTCAGGGTTTTGTACAGCGCCTGGGCTTTACTAGGAAGTGAGGCTGATAGGCGATGGCGGAAGTCTCAATCGCCCGGGTCAGGAGCCTTTTCAAGGCGCTCGGCGCGGACCGCGTTCTTTTAGTTGGCCCGCCGGGCGTCGGTAAGTCCCAGACCGTACGAGTTTACGCGGAGGAGCAGGCGGCTAGGCTGGGCTTGGAGTTCGTTGACGCGCGGTCGTTAGATGTTAGCGGTTGCGGCGGTGTAGAGGGCAAGTATTTGTTCCTGCACCTGTTCGCACCGACACTACGACCCGAGGACCTAGCGTTCGTTGCCAAGAGGGGCGACCGCTACGACTTCGTACTGCCGCGGCACCTGGAATACTTCACGTGCCCCGGCGCCCGCGGCTTGATATTCATAGACGAGATAACCAACGTCCAGCTCGCCGACGTCTTGACCGCGCTGTTCAGCCTGGTCCTGGATAAGACTATCGCGGGCTACAAGCTGAGCGACGACGTAGAAGTAGTAGCCGCGGGGAACGCGCCGGACGAGTCGAGCGTTGCTAACCTACTGCCCGCGCCGCTTGTCGATAGGTTTAGACTGGTGGTCAGGGTAGCGCCGCCGAGCGTGACAGAGTGGGCTAGGTGGATGGAGGAGCGGTATGGCGACGACTGGGACAGACGCGTCCTAGGCTTCCTGCTTGGCGACGAGTCTAGCCTTGCGCCACGGGGAGAGAGCGAAGGCCTAGAGAAATACCCTACGCCGCGTACCTGGACCGAGGTCGCATTAATGCTTCCGCGGATACCGGAGGACGACATGCTGTTCGTATTGTCATTCGCGCTGGGCCGCAAATACGGCGGGATGTTCTACGACTACCTGCGGACAGAGGTCGATGTCGACCGCTTGCTGAGGGGTGATAGGGCTTACTTCGACGGGCTGAGCATACGGGCCAAGTACATAGCGCTTTTCCAGGCGGCGTCGCAGATAGTGAAGGGCAAGTCGCCGTGTGTGTTCGCCCGCGACGTGCTCGCCGAGAGGCGGGAGTGGCTAATCGTACTGGTCAAGATGATGAAGGCAATCGACGCGAAGGCGGCGGCTAAGGCTGTCTTCGGCTGTAAGTATATGCGGGATGCCTGGGGCAAAGCCGCCGTTGACATACTGTCGTACAAGTAGGCGGGCGGAGGTGCGCGGCCATGGACGCGGGTATTAGTGACCGGGTCAGAGAGCAGTGTAGGCGCGCGGCTCTCGAAGCCCTCAGCATATTGTTTGTCAGGGAGCCACTGTTAGGTGGCCAGCTGAAGGAGTATACTGGCTGTGTTAGGGATGAGGAGGCGGCCGCGGGTGTTATGCCTGATGGGTCGTTCTATGTTACGCCGTTGTTCGTGGGTCTTGACAAGCGGGCCAGGCTGGGTGTTATAGCGCACGAGACCCTGCACGCCCTGCTCCAGCACCACGACCGGTTCCAGTTGTGGAGGAAGAAGTACGAGGGAAAGTACGATGCGTACTCGCTGTTGAAAGTGTTCAACGCGGCCGCCGACGCCTTGATAAACGCTATGCTCGCGGAGTCAGGCTTCAAACTGCCGGATGACGCGATTACACCCGATAGGATAGCGGTCATAGTTGGGCAACCGCCGAGCGCGATAATACGAATGAGCGCTGAGGAGCTGGCTGACCTGCTAGTCGACAAGGCGGATAAGGTGCCGTCGCCCAGGGTTTGCCGCGGCTTCCAGAAGACTATGCAGGGCAAGCAGGGTTCCGGCGCTGGCAGTGGTCGTAGGAGTAGCGGTTGCGGCGGGCTTGGCCGCCGCTTAGTCAAGGGTGTGGATGGCAGAAGGCCGTATGAGGCGGAGGTTGTAGCCGCCGGTGACAATATTAAGACCGCGGCTAGGACTGCGCGGCGCTTCTACCGGAGCGCGGGGCACGGCCCCGGCGGTCTGGTAGGTATTATTGACCAGGTTGGCGAGGGGATAATAGACTGGCGGGCTAGGCTACGCGAGGCCGTCGGGTCATGGGCTAGGAATGCGAAGCGGACTTGGAGACGGCCCAGTACTAGGCTGTCGACCGTGTCTAGCGACGTGATATACCCGGGCGTCCGCCGCGTCGGCGCGAACATCGTGGTCGTAGCGGATGTCAGCGGTAGCATGCTCGGCGATTTAGAGTATGTATTCGGGGAGGTCGAGCGGGCGCTTAGAGCCACCGGCGGGACCGGCTACGCCATATTCTTCGATGACGGTGTGCGGGCTGTCATCCGCGGCCGGTCTATCAAGGGAGAGAAGATTGACTATGGCGGCGGCACCGCGATAACGCCCGCGTTGCATGTTGCCGAACATAAGCTTAGGTTCGGCGACCTGCTGGTGATTATAAGCGACCTCTACTGGACTGATACGGGCGCCGCGCTTGCCGCTCTCCGCCGGCTTAGGAGCAAGCACCCGCGGATAATAGTCCTCGCCGTCGGTCACGACCCGGATGTAGCAGTAGAGCTGGAGCGCAGGCTGGGAGCGGAGGTTATCCCCGTCCAGTACACGGGTGGTGCCTAGTGGCCGCGAAGCCGCTTGTCGGCCGGCCGCGGGAGCCCTTCCTTGGGATTCCGCGGGCTGAGAAGTATAGCGTGGGGGATGGGCTGGCTGTCTACATAGTGAGGCTGGCGCGGAGCAGTATCTACCCTCCCGCCGGCTTCTGGTTCTACCACAATGGACGCTACTACTCGGCGAGCAAGTTCTGCGCCGCGGTCGGGGTCGAGTACAAGAACGTGCTAGTGGCGAGCGCCGCGCCCGTCTCAATACCCCGCCCGGTCGTGTATGTCGGCCGGAGCTCCGCCTGGTGCACGGTCACATTCTACTGCGACCGCGACGCCAAGTTCTACACGCTGTCGACGCGGAGCGCGCGGCTATGCAATATAGCGGAAGTGCCTACCGGATACTCGCGGCCAGTCGGCCTGGACGATAGGCGGTTCAAGGCCACGCTGGTCAAGTATGTGGCGCGGGCTAGCACGCCGCAGATGCTGAAGAAGCGCCTGGAACCCTACGACCGCCTTGCGCTCGCTAAGCTAGTGGATTTCCTCCTCCAAGCATACCCCAAGGACGAGTCGCTAGTGAAGGCCGCCGGCAACATAGCCTACTACACTATTTGACCGCGCGCGGCCGCCGCGTATAAACATCCTATTGCCCCATGGTCAAGTATTCGGCCAGCCTACTACTAGGATTGGTGATGCGGGATGGGGCTCACTACCCTGCTCGCGGCCGTGCTAGGCGCGGTCGCGGTATGCGGTGTGGTTGCAGTGTTTTTGCTCCCGTTCTACGAGCTCCTACGGGGTGGGAAGAATGAAGGCGAAGGTAGTGATTAGGGCTGGTGAGGACAGGAGTGCGCGGATGCGGTGGTGCGATGTAGGCCTATACGGCTCTCTGGCTGGGTCACGGGAGCTTGCTTGGGAGGCGGTTGATGCTGTAATCGGCTGGGTACTCAACAGCTACTTTACCATGCCGCATGGCTTCGACGGCATGAGCTATAATGATGGCTACGCGCTCGCGCTAGTATTTGATGACGCCGTCTTGTTTTTCCGGTCGTGTTGTAACGGGTTGAACTGCGGTGCCTGCAACGGCGAGGTCGTATGCATGTATAGGCGTGGCCAACGCGTCGCGTGCGACTACCGTGGCCGCTTGTCGAGAAAGCTATTGGACGGGGTGATAGCTGTCGCCGCGTTGCTGGCCGGCGCGGCCGGGTTTAGTCTTGAGTCGCTGATCGCCCCGGTCATAGGGGATTTATTGTTGGAGGATAGGGAGGACGAAGCCGAATACCTATACCTGCTACTCCGCGACCCGCGCAACGCACTATGCATGTACGTACTGTGACCCGCGGCCGCACGCGGTCCCAATTATTCAGGCTTAGACTCGGCGATTACGTGGAGGGCTACTAGTACGCATTGCTAACTACATACAAGACAGTCACGACTACAACGCTCCACTAGAAACCCAGACTTTAGGCGCGTTTAGGCTAGCCCAAACAAGGGTAAACTTCACTCTTCACGGCGGCGGAGAATAATTGTTTACGAAGGCTTAGACGCCCGCGTTTGTCATGCGTGAAGCGTTGACGGCAACATACTTCAAGTATGCTTTTGCTGTCCAGTCTAAGGCTTGCGTGCTGGGCAGGATGCGAGTATTGCTCTAGCCGTAGCCGCCGGCCGCGCATAGTCTATTCTTGACCCGGCGAGGGCGGCTCCCTTGTCGACTAGGCTGTACAGGTGGGTGGTCAAGACGCCTACGCCTGCTGTACTGCGGACTGTAACCGCGAGCAGGCTACACCCCCGCGGCCCGTACAAGCGGTGTACAGCGTATTTGACCGAGTCCCACAGCAGGTGGGTAAACACCGTATAGCCTATCGCGGCGCGGTCAAGGTTTTCTAAGCGCTCGCTGATATAGCCGCGTATGCCTGATGTCCACTCGGGCAGGCTGTACTGGCCGCCGCATCCTTCAAGCTTGCATACAAGTAGCGACCAGACACAGGCCGCTACGCGGGCTATACGATCCTCCACGCCTACACCCCTAGTCTAGTCTAGAATAAGCCATTATAATAACGTCTAGACGTATAACGTCTTATAACTATGACCGCGCGTAGACAGGCTAATAGACTAGTAACGCGTAACGCGGAATAACGCGTATAACGCCGCGTATAACATCTAATAGTCCGCCTGTTACGCGGTCACTAATAATAGGCGTTATAATAGGCGTGGCTAGACACGCGTATATACAAGGCGTATAGCAGGCGTTTAATACAAGGCTGGCTAGTGAATCCTAGCGAAGAGGCGAGGCGTATGAAGCTTAAGGGGCTAGTCAGGATAGACACCTACCCCTCCCTCCACGCTGTATGTGTATCTGGGACGTGCTACGTCGACTACGCGGACAAAACCGCGGAATGCATAGACCCGGCGAGGCTGTATGCGGTCCTAAGGGGCGAGGCGGAGCCAGGCTACACAGCCTTCCTAGTTGACACAACCGATGGCCACAGGCACTATTTTGTTTACTGCGGCAGAGTAGAAGGCGCGAACCTAGACGTCTACAAGTCATTTGAGGAGGCGTACGCGGCGGTCAGGTTACCTAGCGGTGGTTATTTACGCGGCGTTGCGTCACCAATAGAAGAAAGCATCCTAGGCTTGGTGCCAATGTTCTTCCTAGAACCGGAGGATGAAGCAGAGTTAAGGGAATACGCGGCAATGGTATTCGCGGCGACAGCAAAGATTAACGAGGAGCTAGCCAAGATGGTACAGCAGGCGGCAAACAAGGGCGTTGTGGGCGGGTCGAGGAGGATTGTCCACTATTGACGACGCAATAATAGGCTACCTTAAAACAGGGGCGGGACAGCCCCGGCTGGTCAGGTTTTTACCCGCGCGGGTGCTACCGCGGGACGGCTTCATAGGCATAGTCGTGTATACGGGGGTTGACAACCCGCCGGCGCCAAAGATGTTCTATAGGCTACCAGATGGCAGGGTCACAGTTCTACTGGCGGTTGGCGGCGGGGCAATCTACCACCCCGAGCACCCATTAACTGAACACGACTTATGCTTGAACTGCTACAACTACCCCGGCGCAACGATAAAGATGCTATTCGACTGGCCGTTCAAGATGCCGATAAACGCTGGCTGTAACTTGAACCCTATGCTACCGCTGATACAGGCGGGCGCTATCAGGCTACTAGCGGATGCCGAATACCTTGTCGGCGACTCCGCGTTCTACACGGTCCAGGTTACAAGGCATGACTACTACTACATGTACTGCTACGGCATTCCAGTATTTGAAGAGGCAGTCGTGCGGTCGCCAAGCATGCTTAACAAGGTGGACTTAAGCGACAGCATACTGGCGGCTATGGACATAGTATCAGACGGGACTGGAATTGGGACATACCCGGTATATCTGACCGCGGATGAGGCAGGCGAGTTCCTACGCGTATCGAAGAAGCTGGGGATAGACGTGGTCGCTGAGTGGGCCTGCAATAGGTGCCTAGTAATCAGCGTGCGCGGCCAAGACTTATGCGTTGAGAGGCGCGGCGACTACTACGTATTCACGACAAGGCACTGCGCTGGGAAATATGTAGGCGAGCCGCTGGAATCAGTGGGGGATATAGACGGGTACATAGCGTGGAACCAAATATAACCCCGTGGGCGCTCCGGTCACGACTAGGGGTTGGGCGTGGCGGCTCCTTATGATGCGACCGCGAGGCTACGCGCTCTATTAGACGAGCTAGAAGGCTTAAACAGCAAGCTAGCACAGCCAACAATGGTCAAGTCAAAATTCATAGCTATCGATAATACGAACGGGAGTGACTATCTGGTATCTAGACTGTTCAGCGAGAGCACACCGAGCAGGAGAGCAATAATAAAGCGGAACCCGGATGATACAGGAGAGGCGGCTATCGGCGGGGAAGACGGGCAGTTCTACCCTCTGGTTCCAGGCGAAGTAGTAGAATTACGCGTAGCAGATCTTTCAACAATCTATGCGAGGGTCGCGGCTGGTGTCAAGCTTAGGGTTTACGTGTTATGGGAGGTGTAGTAGTGGTGGGGCTAGGCGAGCTGGCGGACAAGACGACAATAGCGAACGTAGTAGCCGCAGTCCTAGCAATAGGCGGCCTAGTAGTGTTGGCATTGGGTCACGACTATTCGAGTATAAAGTTCCTGGTAAGCGCGGCTGTCGGGTACTTGTTCGGCGCGAGCAGGAAGGGATAGACAGCGCATAAATACTAGGCTAGCGGGTCTAGAGGTTGGTGGGGCAGATGGATAGCGACGCGGAGCAAGTTCTTAGGGAGCTGGAAAGGGTTATGACTGGGTCAAAATATGTGATACTGGGGTACACGGGTGATGTAGGGATAGACGATTTGGAAGAGGCGATAAAGATATTTTTAGATGGCGCTGAGGATATGATGTATTTGGCGGAATTGGAGGCAAAGTTACGCTTAGTAGAATTCAGCGTAATTGGAGATGGGAAACTAGACATACTAGCGGTTGAACAGCGGACTGGCGCGGAGTTGCGGATACTCGCCGACTACAAGGTTGGAGACGGCGAAATTATCATAGAGCCTTACAGCGTCGAAGTTGTCCGCCGCTAGGAAAGGCTGAAAAGGAGCGAGCGCCGCTAGGCAATGACCGGTGGCTAGAGTGAGGCATAACTCGTTAGGCAGGCTCCAAGACTACGGCTACACGCCTGGCAACTGCACGGTCAAGATAGGTAGGCGTGGCGGCGGCGTCTACGCTTTATCCCTGGAGGACGGTGTGCTGGCGGTATCAGACACTCTGGATAAGGTTATGGCGGCCGCCCTGGACTACGCGGCTAACGGGAAGATATGCCTAGACCCCGGCGAATACCCGGTCAAGCAGGCAATAGAGATACCAGCGTTTTCGCGGGTCATGATAGTAGGCGCGGGCGTCCACAACACGATTATCAAGTACACGGGCGAAGACCACTCCTCGTTCTCTACTGACTACGCAGTCTTCAAGTATGAGAGCGACAAGCTCGTGCAGGACTCACCGTTCAACCTGGCCAGCAACTACACGGTCGAGTACTCGCAACATCTGCATATAGCCGACTTAACGATAGACACGCAGGCGGCGCGCTTCATGAACGGGCTGGTAGCGGTCAATATAGACAGGCTGTTCCTGGTCAATGTGCGGTTCAAGGGCTATTACAGTAGCGGCGGGAGCGACAGCAACTACCCATCATCGCTGGTCACAGGGTTCGCGGTGTATATTGATACGATGGCGAATAACGAGGTACACTTGGAGAATGTGAAGATAAGCGGCTACTACGGCGCGGTCAGGATACGCGGCGACCACTCATACCTGGAGAACGTGAAGGTCGGCAAAGCATACATAGCGTTCACCCTGAGTAGCGGGACACACTACACATTCATACACCCAGAATCATACCTGGTGAGCCAGTACCACTACTACTTCAACAGCTCGGCTGGCAGGAAGACCGTAATAGTCAACCCGAGCATAGAAGGCTCCGGCAATTCGGTCGCGTTCCAAGTAAACAGCTGGGCGGACAGGCCCGTAGTGCTGAATCCATACATAAGCGGGGTTGCAGGCATAACAAACGACCCGGGCAAGCTGATACTGCGGGGCAACGGCTTCGAGGCAAGCGGGGAATACACGGCTAGCGGCGACGGCTCAACTACTAGCTTCACTATACCACATGGTCTGCTAGTCAAGCCCGGGAGCGTTGCGGTCACGGCTTGCTCGGCGGATGCGGCCGGCGACTACTACGTGTCATGGGACGCGGACAACATATACGTAGACTACAAGACCGCGCCGCCGAGCGGTACAGACAACATAAAACTGTGCTGGCGCGCACAAGCATAGGCGGGTGGACCAGGTGGCGACTCCTGACAAGCAGTTGGGGAAGACTGCGGTCGAAGACATAGGCGAGTACACGTACACGGCTACGCGGTCACTAGCGCTCAAGATAGACCCGCTACGAGTATGCACACTCCTAAACCCGTCCGTGAACGGCTACGAAGCCTACCTAATAGTCAGCAACGAGTCCGCGACCGCGACCCTGACAATCGAGCTAGCGTACGCGATAGCCGGTCTAGAAAAGACCGAGTACACAGGAACAATAGAGCCAGGCGGTAAGACTATGCTAACGTTGACGCGGCCGGTCGAGTACAGGCTATACTTTAAGGGGGATTCGCAGGGCGTTGCTAAGACTGCTTACAGGGTCGTATGCTACGGGTGCAAGTAATGCGGCTAGCCGAACTACTAAGGAGACTACTCCGCAGGCCGCGGCTGGCCAAAGTAGAGCGACCGGGTATTGACCCGGAGCTAGAAGCAATAACAACACGCGGCTTCACGACATACGCGGTCTGGCGTTCGGCGGAGGTAACCCTGCTGGGCGGCTGGGTCAAGAGGGAGGAAGGCAATGGTCCATTCAGGATTTACGGGGTCGAGCCGCGGGTCACACTATATGACACGTACACGTTCGCTCTTCCTAAGGTAACGAAGTGGCAGGTGTACATGGCGGTCATGGTTAACGCGAACGTCTACTACGTTGAGCTTAGAGACGCGGAGAAAGCGGAGAAGTGCAGGATAACATACGAGTACAGACTCGACGGGGTCAAGATACACGGCGGCTCTGGCACACTATGGGATGCTTACAGGCTGGAGACCAATGGGACAGCGGTTGCACTCGACCCGGGCGAGTACAGGCTGGAATACAACGCTAAGGCTGAAGGCGAGACTTGCGGTCACTACGAGCTGCACGGCGAGTGGCTACTACGGCTGAACTAGCAGTAGGGGGAAACACCTAAAGCCAACTCGGCCACACAATATGGGGTGGTGCGGTCGGATGGACGCGCGGATAAGAAGCCAGATACGCGTGATGTGCCCCAACTGCGACCCAGACTTCATAGACTTCATGGAAAAGCTCTATACAGGAGAGCTACTCGCTATAATGTCACCCTTTAAGACCAAGGGTACTGTGGACTTTTATAAGAAGATCGAGTATGGCTGGGCTAAGATATGGCTAGTGGGCGAGCTACAGGCCAGCGACTACGTTGGAGTAGACGTGAAGCACGCGGGAGGTGAAGTATCAGGAGTGTTTAAGCTGACCCCAGTAAACCAAGTAGTATTCGTCGCTGGTGATGGTTCTCACTTCGCACGCTTGGGTGTTGAGAATGGCAGATTCATAGTAGCCGGCGAAGGCGACACTTTGATTCCGGAATTCGAGAATGTGAAGCCGGTCATAGGTAAGACTTACGCATTCGCTGTTGACCTGGCGAATAAGAAGGCGAAGCTCTGCGAGCTCGACCATAATGGCAAGCCAACAGTATGCGAGGAGAAAACATTCACAACCCAATACACTCCTGGGTCTGGGATTGAGATAGTTGCTATGCCAATTGAGGTTGCGGTTGTCGGTGGCTGGTCAAGCGGTGGCAGTGATATTGGAGCTATGGCGGGCGAGGGGGAAATAATCTGGATAACTGACCCATACACGAAGATACCAAGCGAGGGGGCGAAGGCTATACGGGCGGACAAGTACACGGCGGTCTACATACCGGCGATGGTCGCGGCCTACGATCCCGAGTTGGCGGCATGGTATTATAGGAGGGCTGGCGGCTACAAGTACGCCCAGCTAGTCTAACGGTTAAAACCAGGCGCAACACTCTCCTTTTCTCTAGGCGCCTAGGGCATGGCGATAACGCTAGTGGCATTCGAATTATTCCTGCTCTCAGCGCTATACGCGATGTGGGGGTTCGCTGGATATATCGAATGGTACGGTGGGGAGCCATCGCCGAGCACGCTCCAAGTATTCCTGCCAATCAATACGACAACGACAGTAGCCGCGGCATACACGGCCGGGTTTACCGTTGCTGAATCGCTTATTGCAGGGTCGGGGATAATACTGTCATACTGGGCTGGGCGATTGACTGCTGAATGG
>Ga0256831_1001858_pt1 | contig 11094 bp, 7 predicted proteins | sample 132544metaG_FD_189087 | JGI IMG/M metagenome (GOLD analysis project Ga0256831, IMG submission 189087) | Hydrothermal vent microbial communities from Lau Basin, Pacific Ocean - 132-544 | ecosystem: Environmental > Aquatic > Marine > Hydrothermal vents | place: Pacific Ocean: Lau Basin | collected... | reverse complement strand
GAGTAAGACACTGACCCACAAACAAAAAAAGGAGGCACCAAAAAAGTGCCTCCTTCAATCAACAAGAATTCTGTTAAAATAGCTTACTTCATATCTTCACCGGAAGCAGCCTTCTGCATTTTGACCTCAACCTTCTCGGTCAGACCTGCATAGTACTTTTTGAGATGATCAAGAACTTCATCACGACCGAAGTGATCAACAATCTCAGCACCTTCGGACAGAGCCTTACGCAGCTTGGTACCGGAAAGAATAACGCGATCTTCCTTGCCATGCGGACATGTACGCATGGAGGCCATACCGTCACACTTATGACAGTAGAAGGTCCAGTCGATCTTCATTGGCTGGCACTGCAGATCCTTGCCTGCATCACCGGTTTTGGGGATACGATCAAAGATTTCCTGGGCCTCAAACAGACCATAGAAATCACCAACACCGGCATGATCACGACCGATCAGCATACGGTTAACACCGTAGTTCTGACGGAAGGTAGCATGCAGCAGGCCTTCACGGGGACCGGCATAACGCATATCAAGAGGATAACCGGAATTAATGACGTTATCTTTGACAAAGTAATTATCGATCAGAATCTCAATTGCCTTAACACGAACGTTGGCAGGAATATCACCAGGTTTCAGGTTACCAATCAGAGAGTGAATCAGCAGACCATCACAGACCTCGATAGCGATTTTGCCAAGAAACTCATGGGAACGATGCATGGGATTACGAAGCTGCAGGGCAGCAACCTTGCTCCAGCCGCGCTCTTCAAACATGGCACGGGTCTCAGCAGGAGTCAGGTAAACTCCGGGATACTCATCGGGATACTCGCCCTGGGACATTACCCGAACAGGGCCGGCAATATTGACGTCTTTCTGGTTCATAACCATGATAACGCCTGGATGGTCTTCCATGGCAACTTCCCAGAACTTACCATCTACGGAATCTTCACCTTCACCCTTGAAAACTTTCTCACATTCCCATTTTTTGTCGGCTTCAGTCATCTCGAATTTCTCGGTGACCTTCATGGTAGCCATAATCTCGCCATCAGCTTCCAGGGCAATTTCATCACCTTTGCTGATCTCGGCGGCGTCTTCCTTGGAAATGTCCAAGGTGATCGGTACAGGCCAAAAGGTGCCGTCTGCCATCTGGAAATTCTCACAAACGCCTTTCCAGTCATCTTTGGTCATGAAACCTTCCAGCGGAGAAAAACCGCCGATTCCCATCATAATCAAGTCACCCTTGGCACGGGCACTGACCTGAATTTTTTTCAGACCTTTTGCTTTTTCCTTCTCTGCCTCTAGCTCGCTGCCGTGAAGCAAAGCGCAGACAAGACCTTTTCCACCATGGGGCGCTACCAACTTTGACATAATAATCCTCTCTTGTTAAATTCTCGTCACAAAAACGAAATAACCACCAACAAAAAAACCGGCCAATTGTCCCTGTAGCTACACGTAGGAACAGCGCTGAACCAGCATTCAGTAAACGCCAATATATAAAGACTCAAGGGGAGGTATGTCAAGGGAAAAATGCTTATCTTGAATTTCGAACAGTCTGATCAGTTCAACCTATATTCCAACATCTTTATTCAAAATGCGTGTAAATTTCGGCATGATCAAAACTTTGGACCAAGAATAAAAGAAAAGCCTGGAAATACTATAAAAAAAAATCAGGATGGATCGATTGAAATATATCGTGAGAACTGCCTTATATCCTCAAGTTGATCACAAGCAAAATAATTTTCAAGCATGTTTGCCGAGATACCTGCACCGACGGCGACCAGGGCTGAAAACTTGGGAAGCCAATATTTGGTCACCGAAATCGGGTTGGCAGGGAGTTCATTCATAACAGCTTGCGCGAGTTTGGGTTCGGATGTCATCCTGTCGATAAAGCCTTTTCGTTCATGTGAACTTGTCGCCTTAAACATTGCTCTTGCACCTGTTGGAGTCGATACAAAATGGACTAAAAAATCACATATCCGATTCGTTTGTAACATTTCGTTTTCGATATCCATAAAAAAAGAAACCCCTCCAATATCAGGGAATTTTTTGGGTCTTTTCTCAAGCCTGTACAGGGTGGTAGCTATTATCACTTTGAGAAGACTTATGTTAATGGATTGGTCAAAAAGCATTATTATTCTATCGTCATTAAATGATTTTTTCAGTACATCATCAGTTAGAAGCTTATATAATGTAAGATTGCCCGGTTTACCCGGACCCAACTTGGAGACCAATATCTTGTTCAATGACATTCCAGTGGTTTTCCGACAATGTTTTTCACTAGCCAGATAGGTATTCTTTGGAAAGAGCAACTCAAACAAAGGGTCAACTATCTGTCCAATGGTTGTCTCCACCGACAACGAGTGGTATTCCTTGGGATAGGTCAATCCTATCGTCTCAGTCTCAGATGATACGGACGTTGCTTTTTCAGGCTCTTTGATCGAATTGTCATGACTTTCCATGGACAGGGACATTGCTTGAGAAAAGGCAGAACTATTGCCATGACTGGAATCTTTTTTTATCCAGCTGTCATCACCAAGATATGAGATAATTTTTGTCATTGCCGCTGGAAAAGAATCGGGCAGTTGACGCATATTTTTCTTCTGGTCACATTCCGGGACATGCTTTAAGAGAAATCTGGTATTATCACTGAATTCAGCAACTAAATTCTTTTCTTTTTTTCCCGGCTGTTCACTTGCAATATCTTTAGGAGGGATAACCTTACCGATTTGTAGAGTTAATATTTTTGTTTTCTGTAAAAAAGCACGAACATTATTCCTGGATTTTTTAGATGAAATTTTTGTTGAAAGTACGTCTTCAAACTGAGATAATATTGCAAGATTTCTCTCGACCAGTGTTTTCATAATTTACTTTGAACACAGAAAATTCGTTTTTTGGTATCTGATTAAACTTAAGCCAATATCAATGGATTATTTTAACTAAATCCTGCAGTTAGTTGTTCGCGCACCGAGAACGTTGAAACAGGTGCAGATACAAGGATACACTTTAAACATTTCCATTGTCAACGGTGCTCATTGGTATAGACACCATTTTTTAAAATAATCACCTCGTGTTCTTTAGGACGGGCTTGCCGAACCCTGGCAGTTGTTTTTTGTAATTTTCTCCCCTTCTCCTGTAATTCCACTTCAAGAACCCTGTTATCGTCATCAGGGGCAAACGTGACCCGAATCATATCACCGACGGAAATGGTATTTTTCGAAATTTCCTCGCCATTCATATTAAAAAAAACAATATCATCGGGAATCAGAAAATCTGTTCCCTCAACATTCCAGACATCCTTATGGATATATTCCAGTCTGCCATCCATAAAATCGGTCAAACCCTCATAATGATTTTTTGGAAAGATAGACTCGTTTGTCATCACTGTTTGAGCAGAACCGATACAAGGACATATCGATATAAAAAGCGTTAACGCCAAAAAAATGTTCAACGGACACTTCATTGTTTCCTCCCCGCGACCATAGTTTCAATCCAATATATTATTATTGTTTTTACATATTTTAGAACTGTAAAATTTATCGTCTTACTCATCCATTTTTCTAATCCACAAATTCCTGACTCTTCTATGCCGGTATGTTCCGTTTAGCGACAAAATGCAGATTCATTGGGATACCCACTCACTGCCCTGGCGCATAAATTAGACCGAAGCTGCCAAAACATGCAGCTCCGGTTGAAATTCAGACTGGTTTGTTATGTCTTTTTAGGCGTTAATTTTGTTTCCAATATCTGAGCTTTGTCTCACCAACAGTGACGGGAATCGCATTGACTTCCGGCGGATTACCAGGACTATACAAAGGCACATAGGCCGTGCCGCCACCGAGAGTTACTCCGGGACTGATACCCTGTCCCAGGCGGGTTCTCCTTCTCGGACCGGGAACCAAACCCTCCCCGACTTTATTATAGTGCAATGTCCCGCTGCCACCAGGCACATCACAGGAAGATGTCTTCAACCCGTAAAAATAACTGGTTCCGGCGGAACAGCCACCTGCAGGTGAATAGGTGGTAAAATAGATATATCGTCCATAACCTACCGCCTCGGACAACACCTTTTCTCCCGGATCGGTGACAAGTTGAGTACAGACATCACCTGCCGGATCATTGGGGTCACAAACACTGCCATCATCTTTTACAGGATTTCCGCCAATGGTCCAGTGACCGTCGTTGTCATTAACATAGCCACTGGTATCAAGAATTGGAATTCCATCTTCGGAATCATAAAACCAGTCGTTAACGTCTGTCAGCCACAAACTGGTATCAACCTGAACGTAGGTGCCGCCATCCGCTATCTTATTAGTTCTTCCAGCATCGGTAAAAATATCCCCATCGGTATTCACATAGAGAAAATCGCCGGGCAGAGCAACGATTTCTCCAGAGCTATTGACCAGGTGACCTGTTAAATTGATCGAATATCCGTCGTCAGGATTGGCCAGATAGATGTATTTTGACAATATCTCTTTATCCCCGATACCATCATTATCAGTATCTTTCAGAGCCCTGGATCCATCCGGTTTCAGCAAAAAACCATACTGGTCCAGAGGCAGTTGCTTGCCAAGTGAAAAACGCCAGTCAAGATAGGTTTCATCTGTTGCATCGTTGGTATCACCAGTATCCTCAACTTCAAAAAAATAATCGATCAAAGGTGAAAAATCCGATTTTTTGGTGGCGATCGGGTCCATTTCATCTCCTGTTCCGGCCAGAATGTATCGCTTCACACAGCCGGTAACAACACCATTGTCGATGTTGCCCTTTTTTATGTCAGTGATAACCGGCGCATAAAATATTGGCCGTGCATGGTCAGAGTCCGGCTGATACAGCCTGGTAACATGCGGATTCCACGCTTCGCCAGTTTTACTGTTCAAGCCATCAAGACGCCAAATGGCGCCACTGGTATCACCAAAATATCCGACCTCAATAAAATTATACCTGTCGCTGTAATCAACGGGTGTGCCATCCGGCAACTTGGCCAGATTGGTTCGATAATCAACAATATGACCTGTATTATCGACCAGATAAGGGATAAGTGTTACCCGTCCGGGAATATTATTTGCCCTGGAACCGACGGTTATTTCCTTTAATAGTGTTCCATCAGCGGCCTTGACGATAAAAATCCGGTTACCGATATCAGCATCGGGTAAATATCCGCCTCCGAAAACCAAAACGGATTGTTTAACCCCGGCTATTTCTATACGTGCAACTTCAGGCCTGGACCAGCTCTTTCCCAGATTGGGATCACTGAATTCCCACATTGGCTGCGGATTATCGGGATCAGTCACATCAAGGGCGACATAATGATTGCCACCCTTACGCTGCCCGGCAACCACCATGGTTTTCCAACCACTACCGTCCAGGCCATCCGAGGTATCAACCTCACTCGCCATAACGGTAAGATCCATGGTGAACCGGTGTCCCTCTTTTATCTCCTGTAATTTCGGCAGGACAAAGGAAGGAATATAGCCCCATTTTTCCCTGCCGCCCGTCAACGCTGCACCTGATTCACCGGAGGTTATCGCCTCGATCATGCCGCCGTTGGTTCCCAAGTAAACCATTCCGTCCCGGTTCTTGTGATTTTCAGCAAATACACAATATCCGTCCATACTCGGCCAGGAACCGGGATCAAGGACGCCGTCCCCATCATTATCAAGACAATTTGCCTGTCGCGGGGGCGTCACCAGGATCGGCCCGGAATTATAAATATCGGCCAGCGGCCAATTTTCATCCCTGGTGCCGACATATTTCTTTTCATCAAACCCGGGATGATGGATATAGTTGATTATGGTCTTGGCATCCAAATCTGTATCAGCTGTGCCATCCCCATCAATATCCGCATGGGTCGGGTTAAGGAGTGGTTTCAAGGCAGCAAGACTTGCACCATTTGTTGGATCAAATTCAATCCGGGAGCCAACCGTTCCATTGATACTGGTATACAGCATTCTTCTGTTAATGGGACCGTCCGGCGGGCTGCCCGGGTCGAGATTATCTTCCGCCATGATGCAGCCGGCATCAGGAGCGCCGGGGTCGTCAGGCTCAGTACCGGAACAACCATCACTCCAATTGGCAACACCTATTTTATTGCCGGCCGCGTCGACCTTAAGCGATCCAGCCCTATGTATTACATTACCAAAGGCATCGTAAACATCTTCGGGATACAGTTGCCAGGCCTCTAGATGGCCGCGCCAGACAGGGTAGTCAAAATAGGCATTATATAAAGTTAAATCACTGGACACCCCCTGTTGACTGCCCGGAGTCAAGCTCGCTTTTCCCCTGCCGTAGGAACCTCCCAGAATATCGGAAGTAATATCATGGGCCAAGATACCCACCAGTTCATCGACATTATTGGCAAAATAGGCATAATGCTGGTCCGGAGCGGTTCCGTGCAGGGCACTGCCGCCGGCCTGGGCTATGTCATCAAGGGTTTGCTTGGAGGCGTCATCAAGTCCAAAACCGATTACATACACTTTAACCGGATGTTCTTCTCCATTGACTACAAGATTCTGCAGGGCCGCAGCTTCCGCTACAGGGTCCCCTCCTGCTGTTTCATTGCCGTCGGTCAACAGGATAACATAATTTTTCCTGCATCCCCCAAGACTGTACTCATCTTGCTGCATATAGGATTGCAGATATTTTCTGGCATCGGCTAATGTTGCCGCCAAAGGCGTGCCGACTCCGGCCTGTGCCTCATATTCATTCACCGTCAGGGATTTTTTATTGATCGGCGCCATGGTCCAGACATAGCGACGATCCGCTGGATATTCAACCCGGTTGAGCTGAATATAATTAAGTACTTTTTGAATATTATTGCCCGAGACATCATCTCCCTTGTTTGCATCGGAATCATTAAACGCAGGCAAATCGACAAAAACAACCTGGTCATCTCCCTGATAATTGGAAAAATCATCGGCAGAAGTCGAGGGGAAATAGGGATCGGGCTGGATACTGTCCGGCCAGACGGACAGATAGTTCCACGATGATCCTGATCGGTAAATAAAATGATCATCGTCGAGATACGTGCCATCATCTTTTCTATAATGCCAGGTTGCGAGCCAGTCCGGATTCCGCTGGGTACGCTTATAGCTCCAACCATGGGGATGATCGTCATCTCCGGTTCTCCCTGGATATTGATACCTCGAATAATCAAATATTTCTGAAGAAATGTCACCAAGGTCCCCATCGTTATTGACAGGAACATTGGTGAGATCATGATCAAGCAGAGTCCAATCGCCTATGCCGTCTCCTGACGTATCCTCAGGATCAGGACTGGGACAGTTCCAGTTCTCATGATTATTGCCGTTTGCATCCGTGTAGAGACAATACCCTTTATACGGAGTTACAATGTAATTATCGGTCGGGGCGGAATTTGTCTTGATATAATGTGGTTTAGTGGGATCGGTGACTTTCAGATCCCCCCATGTATCCGTCCAGGTCGTTTGATAATAGGGAGTTTCCGTCCAGGCAGCGTTATATCGACAAGTGTGGTAGCATGATTTGGTCGAGCCGACCAAGTGATACTTACCATCAGGATCAGGTGGAGTATATGTTGTACAGTCATGTTGCCCATTATCGGGAAAAGCACGCCACGTGTAGCGAGTATACCCCCATTGATGATGACCATCGGGATCAGTGCCGGCCAAGGCGGAATCAGGGGAAAAGTTTGTTTTGGCAGCAAGATTTATCCGAATCCTATGGCTCTGTCCATCTGATGGTGCGCACACAATGGAGGTGATCTTATAGCGAATTGTCTGTTGATCACACTGCCTTTGCCTATACAACCTGTCTACCACATCTCCAACAGACATATTACTGTACGTATGCCCCCAGGCATCAAAATCGACCGAAGCTGGTGGATTGGTTGGAGGATTATTACCATCATTACAGCCAAGGCTGCCATCATTGTTGGGGAGGTTTACATAGTCCAGCTTATCAGTATAGTAACGATAATAATAAATGTATTCCGCCGGGTGTGCTATGCCATGTTTCCGGTAATACCTGGCCCGGGTCCTGGGGATCCGTGCCTGCAAAAAAGTAGCAAACCCGATATTCATCAGATACCGGGTCGTGGTCGTTCCTTCGGAATCTGTATCTGTTGTTGTAATGGCACCGGAGGTGAGAAACTTCTGCAACGCCAGCTTGGCCTGATACATCTTGGAATCAGGATGATTACCTCCCCGGGCATATTTATTGTCATCGAAAGAACCGAGTATTCTGTATCTTGTCGTATAATCACAGGGTACGGGAAAGCCGTTTGCCAGACGCCAATACCCGTAATCACTGCTCCTACTATAGATCTCTCTTTGCAATCCGGCATTTGTGCCTGCATAAACCTCAAGGATCTTATGACGATATAAAGATTCAAAATCCGTCCATGAGGCCACTGTTGACCAATCAAAATTTCGATCATAGACACGATCATTGTGGTAGTCTGAAGGTATCTGCTCATAGGTGACTTCACCGGGTGTTCCCGGAACCAGCTCATACACATAGGTATGGTTGGGGTCATATTCGATATCATCACCATAAATACGCCAATATCCACTGCCGGCGTAGTAGCTACCTATTGAGCGAAACTGCACAGTGTGATTGTCCTGATCAGTAATTTTCACTTTCCAATACCTGTAGGGGACAAAATCACTCCAGGTAGACAGTAAACTCCAATCAACATTGGCATCATATATTCTATCACTGCAGGTCAGGCTTGCGTTTGGCGCAGGACAAGGTGAGGATGACTGAAAAGATGTGATGGAGGAATCGGAACTCGACAATCCAGGCAGATTGGGAGGATTCTGCCCGGGCAGGGTCAGCTCCGTATCCGTGTTTACATATTTAGTTTGGTCATAAACGGGATGGCCGTTGGTATCCACGGCAATGCAGGGATCATCAGCAGCGCCATCCCCGTTACAATCTTCATTGATTGTTACCCCCCTTCGCCAGTAGGTTGAAGGTTTGTACGTATTACCATCCGGCATAAAGTATGGTGAATCCTGCATGGAATTGGAATTATCAAACAGAATCATCACATTAGGCGAACCTGTGCGGCCGGCAAAAAACGGAGTAACATCATCCGTGGCCAGGGCCGGGGAGGTGATACCCAACAACATAAGGAAAAGAACGAACAGGGAAGAAATCGTAAAAAATTTTCGTCTATTTTTCATAGCAACACCGGGATAGAGAAAATGGAACATACCCTTCAATATATTTTTTCCAAAGGCGAGCTTTGCCAGCAACCAAAAGCGTAGAGGCGGCTTCAAACCGCCACATGAGCACAAGCATTACCAGGTATAACGTACACTGCAGCACATCACGGATTATACCCTACCTTGTTTAACGACGGAATCGCTCCGGGCGGCAGCCCGACCTCAATACCTGCCGTAAGGGAGGCAACGGTATTATTTCTTTTTGCACAGGCCATGATCTCGACAATCGTCGGCCCACTACCGGTTCCACTCACCCTCTTCAGATAAAATAAATCCACAGTTCCGGTACCGGGCTGATTGTCAGGATCATACGTTCGAAGAACACGGTACGGATTATTCTGTAAAACAGAACATGTCGTTGGATTAGCGGTCGGCACTCCCGCAGGAGGGCTTGATGGATTATAGGCCAGATCGGTTGGATGATTCGGCCTGACACCACGGGCAAGGAACTCATTAACTGCTGAATCAGCCTGAAAAAACTGCTCTTGGGACCATTTTTCATTGCCGGCAATATTCATTTCAAAAACCGATGTTGTTGTCGCGGCAATACCGAGCAGAGAGACAATAACCAGGATCATCATGGCAAGGATCAGGACAAACCCCTCTTCAGAATGAAGGGACCGTCGAAGCACCCGTCCTGCATCCATCCGGAAGGACTGATACAACTCAAGGTTAATGAATGTATTCCTGTTTTTCATAGGTCACGAAATTTTCTGTATGAAAAAACCACGGGCGGCATGGCCCCAGGTCTGTTGACTGTTACCGAAATATCCTTGGCATTCCCAGCCATTGGAGCAGGCGCATTATTCACGCTCCAGGTGATGGTTAAGCCGCTGGCAGGATCGGTAGTGGTGAATGGCGAATTGGCAGGATTTAAATTTGCGCTGTTAAAGGGCAATGAACGTAATTGCTCTAACTGACCGGCGGCAACAGTTGATGCCGTTGTCATGGTTGAAGCCCGGTAATTGGAACGAATAGCCGTTGTCTGCAGGGTCATCATCCCGAGCACACCAATCGTCAGGACCAAAAGGGCGATCATTGCCTCTATCAGAGTAAACCCTTTTTCACTTATTCTTACCGACTCATTCATAATTCTGTCTTACAACCCCATGTTTCTGCACTGAATCGTCGTTATCAACAAACGGCGTCTAAAATTATCGTTTGGTGCATTCCCGGCAGCGGCGCCGTTCAGGTCCCAAGAGGTCCCAGAGGCAGGGGTATAGGTCCTGGTGTTTGTAAATTTTCGATCAGGACGGCTCGCCCGGGCAAGCATCGAGACCTGCACGGCCCGAATATTAGCAGCCACCGCTGTGACAGCCCCGGTTCCATCAAGATATTGAAATTCAATTCTCTCGATATTTTGGGCAATGGTCGGCCAAATAATAACGCCGGAAGTTGTTGAATATCGCTGAAGATTGAGGCCGTTTAAACGATAGGCGATCTGCTCCATGTCCGCCATATCAATTCTTCCATCTCCATTAGTATCCTGGGCAGTTCTATCAACAGTTACGTCACCGTCTAAATCCGCAGTAAAAGCAATACTGGTTGAATTTCTCGTCACATTGGTAGTTGTACCGGTTCCATTATCAAATGGTGCGGTCACGTTAACAAATCCAAATGACCCGCCTGCCGGATGATAGCCAGCCATTCTGATATCACGCTCCAACATGACCATTGCGCCCCTAATATTCTGCTGCATTTCAGCGACCGCCTCCTGAGCAGTATACGACCGCTGTTGGACAACATAAGCGGAATACAAAACAGCGCTGATAATTCCTGAAATGACAAGAGCAATCATCAGCTCCACCAAGGTAAACCCCTGGTCGACACTTACAGGCATAAATTTTTCAATTTTTACCTTATTCATCAGTTCCAGGTCACTCCATCACCAC
>Ga0256831_1001857_pt1 | contig 11096 bp, 10 predicted proteins | sample 132544metaG_FD_189087 | JGI IMG/M metagenome (GOLD analysis project Ga0256831, IMG submission 189087) | Hydrothermal vent microbial communities from Lau Basin, Pacific Ocean - 132-544 | ecosystem: Environmental > Aquatic > Marine > Hydrothermal vents | place: Pacific Ocean: Lau Basin | collected... | reverse complement strand
TATTTATTCATTGCAAGCATTTATAAATATTTATATGGATTTCAAATAGCTGTACCACACTATACCATTATTTGTTTAAGCAGCACAAGCACACAACTACTCTTTTAGCAACAACAGAAAAACAAATAACCTACACCAACCACAGACAATTACATGCCTTTTCGCAAAAAAACAACAACTTCATTCTCATTACGCACCACTTTAACAAATAAACAGAGCGGGGAAACGTCGTGCACATTCACAAAGAACAACATCGTTTTTATACCATAAAATTAAAGTTGTTTAATTAGAATGAATCTATGATACAACACTACTGCAACGAACATAAATTCATTATATTTGTGCCGCCATCCAATTAAGTTTTAAATTGAAAAAATAAAAACTTTAAAAACAGAAAAGATGAACAATCAAGACATGGCAGGATTAACCTGCTTCTCGATGAAGATTGACATGGCCAGTTCGCCGCTTAGCAAAAGTTTAAACTGCCTGGTTTTAGAGTCGGATCCCAAGCCGGGCTACTATTCGAAAAATAATTTTCCGGAGAACAAACATGTTCACGACTGGCATCTGTTTTTGCCGGTAAAAAAACAGATTGCATGTTTTCAAGACATCATTCTTCGTAATGTTCCGCTGCTGACAAAACAGTTCAATTTGCGGTTACGAATTGCACCGGGGCAGGTAGTTGTAAAAAACAAATCGCATGCTTGCATTCGTGTAAATGTGGAAAACAAAGATATTCTTCCAAAATTAATTGCCGAATTTAAAAAACTTGGCATTAAGTTTCTACCCTCAAAAACCATTGAGAGTTACAACAGTTTAATTTACTTTAAAAAATATATTGAATTTGAGGAACTCGATAAAGGAATCTTTCAAGATAAAGAGAATCCAAATCAATTCTTTTTTAAAATTCCAAAACCAATTGAATTCGATACATTTTTAGCAGGAATGGAAAGCATAAAATTCAGCTGCAACTTTCACCTGTTCGACTCGTCGCTTGTTTCGTTGTTTGTAAAAGACGATGTTTGGGACTTTGTAGGAATCTACTCCGAGCATTGCGATAAAAGCAGGTTTAAAGAGCTTCAACACCATTTAGAGCAGACCTTTTCAGTATAAAAAAACAGCTATCTTATTAATAAGTCTAAAAACCAATTATAATGCTAACAGTAAAAAAATCGCAACAAAAATTCATTAAGCTTTTAGCTTTGTTTATCGCCATTGCCATTCCATGGGTACTGGGTGGTATCTATATTCATAACACAACCACACACACTGAGCGCGTTCCTATTAAACTTGTTAATTACGAGGTCGACACAGTTGCCAAAGTCGACCACAGCAAATTTAAAATATTGCAACAAGACTTTGATTCGCCCCAGCAAATAACCGAAGCCTGTCTTTCGTGCCACAACAAAACCGACCAGGAAGTAATGGCCACTTCGCACTGGAAATGGGCGAAACCATACATTAAAGATAATGGCGACACCATTATGCTTGGCAAAAAAAATATTGTAAACAACTTCTGTATCGGAACAAAATCGAACGAAAAGCTCTGTTCGAGTTGCCATATTGGTTATGGGTGGAAAGACATGAATGCAAAATTCGACGACAGCAGAAACATCGACTGTATTGTTTGCCACGACCAATCTGGAATTTACAAAAAAGCCACCGGCGATTACGGGCTTCCTGCAAAAGAAGAGCTGGTAATTTGCGGAATTGCTTCGCATCCGTTCGATTACAAAAAAGTTTTAAGAAGCATTGGGAAACCACAGCGTCATAACTGCGGAGCCTGCCATTACGTTGGCGGTGGCGGAAACAATGTAAAACACGGCGATTTGGAGATGGCATTGAATAAAACATCGCGAAAAGTTGATGTTCATATGGGAATTAACAGTGCAAATATGGGTTGTATAGAGTGCCACAAAACCAAAAGACACGACATAAAAGGGAACTTGTATTCTATTGCATCGGCCAACAAAAACCGGGTTAGTTGCGAAGAGTGCCACACTAATGCGCCTCATGAAAACCCTATATTAAACCAGCACACCGACCGGATTGCTTGTCAGACTTGCCATATTCCCGAGTTTGCAAAAGTCAATCCGACAAAAATGTACTGGGACTGGTCGACAGCCGGGAAATTTAATCCCGATGGAAGCATGATGATGAAAAAAGACAGTGCCGGAGCAATGACATATCACACCAAAAAGGGTAGCTTTATTTGGGAGAAAAATGTTAAACCCGAATACATTTGGTCGAACGGAGAAGCACGCCACTATATTATGGGCGACAAAATTGATCCGACAAAAACAGTTCATTTAAACTACTTCTTAGGCAACTACACCGATAAAAATTCAAAAATTATTCCGGTTAAACGATTTACCGGAAAACAGATTTACGACGCCAAAAATAATTACATGATAATTCCTCATCTGTTTGGAAAAGACACCACTTCGTACTGGTTAAATTTCGACTGGAACAAAGCCGCAAAAACCGGAATGGCTGAAGTTGGTCTTCCATATAGTGGAGAATATGGATTTGTTTCAACTCAAATGGACTGGCCGGTAAATCACATGGTAGCACCGCGCAAAGAGTCGCTTACTTGTACCCAGTGTCACTCGCGCAACGGAAGATTAGCTAAAGTAACCGACTTTTACCTGCCCGGACGCGACTATAATAACCTGCTCGATGTAACAGGAGTTATTATGATACTCCTCTCATTACTTGGAGTTATCATTCACGCAACACTACGAATTATTAAAAAATAATTGAAGAATTATGAAGAAGAAGACATATATATACAGAGGATTTGAGAGATTCTGGCACTGGAATCAGGCATTATTAATTTTCTTTTTGGCATTTACCGGATTCGAAGTTCACGGAGCCTACCATATAATAGGATTTCAACGGGCAGTGCAGCTTCACAACATTGCCGCCTGGGCACTACTGGTACTTATCGTTTTTGCCATTTTCTGGCATTTTGTTACCGGCGAATGGAAACAATACATTCCCACAACAAAGTTTATAAAAGAACAAATTTCGTACTACATAACAGGTATTTTTAAAGGAGCTCCACACCCGACCCATAAAACCATTTACAACAAGTTTAATCCGTTACAACGCTTAATTTATCTCGGGCTAAAGCTGCTGGTACTTCCAGTTCAGGTTATTACCGGATTTATCTACCTTTTTTATGTGTATCCAAACAATCCTGGGCATGTGTTCGGATTAAGTACAATTGCCGTAATTCACACCTTCGGGGCATTTACTTTGCTGGCTTTTGTTATTGCACACGTTTATTTAACAACCACCGGCGACACACCACTATCGAGCATTAAAGCCATGATAACCGGATGGGAAGTGATTGATATTGACGAAGAAGAAGAACGTATGCAAAATCTGCAAAAAGCTGTCGACGAGAGTGTTGCCGGCTACTACCGCCTCGACTTAAACGGGACAATAATTGACGTTAACGATGCCTGGCTCGAAATGTATAAATGCAAAGACCGCAGTAAAGTGGTTGGCAAACACTACTCGGTAACCCGCGACGAAAAGAACCTGACTGAATTGGACGATTTGGTAGCCAAAGTTTTAAACGGCGAAATAATTACCGGAATTCCCGTTACCCGAAAATGTTTCGACGGTTCGACCGGGAAACACCTGCTATCAGCAAATCCGGTTTTCGAAGACGGAGAAATTGTTGGACTGGGAGGTTTTATTCTCGACATTTCGGAAGCAGAAAAGCTGAACGAGCACATGACCTTTGCCGTTCGTAACAGTGGCGCCGGCTATTATCGCCTCGATGAAAACGGCATTATTGCCGATGTAAACGAAGCGTGGCTTAAACTCTATAAATTCGACAGTAAAGACGAAGTAATCGGGCACCATTTTGAACTGACAAGAAATCCGTCGGAAGTAGGGAAACTTGAAGAGTCATTCAAAAAAGTTATGGCAGGCGAAACCATCTCGGGAGTTATTGCCGAACGCAGATGCAAAGACGGCTCAACCGGAAAACATATTCTTTCGGCAAATCCAATTTATATTGGAAACAAAATTGTTGGAATGGAAGGTTTTATTCTCGACATTACAAAACTGAACGATACAAATTAGATTAAAATCTAATCGACAAAAAAGTGGCATCACCAATTTCCGGAGATGCCACTTTTTTTGTTACCAATAGCCGTTTTTTCTCCTTCTTAGTCCAATACATTTTTTAGTTTAGGTTCGAATATCTATTTTTGCAGCACTTTAAAAACAAGAATAAGATGAACAAGCCGACAGTTGTAAGCGGGATAAGACCTACAGGATTTTTGCACCTCGGAAATTACTTTGGTGCAGTGCAGAACTTTATTAAAATGCAAAACGATTTTAGTTGCTATTTTTTTATTGCCGATATTCACTCGTTAACCACGCATCCAACACCGGGGAATTTACAAGCCGGTGTACGCCAGGTTTTGGCCGAATATCTTGCCTGTGGAATCGACCCCGAAAAGGCAACTATTTTTATTCAGAGCGATGTCCCCGAGGTTTCGGAACTTTATGCTTTTCTGAATATGAACGCCTATTTGGGTGAATTGGAACGCACTACTTCGTTTAAAGATAAAGCTCGTCAGCAACCCGACAATGTAAATGCCGGACTGTTAACTTACCCTGTTTTAATGGCTGCCGACATTATTATTCATAAAGCCGATTTTGTTCCGGTTGGCAAAGATCAGGAACAAAACCTTGAGATGGCTCGTAAATTTGCCAAACGATTTAACCGAATGTATAAAACCGAAGTGTTTCCAATTCCCCGCCCATTTACTGCCGGTGGCGGCGATATGATTAAAATTCCCGGACTCGACGGTAGCGGGAAAATGGGAAAATCGGAAGGAAATGCAATAAATTTGGTCGAAGACCCAAAATCGATTCGTAAAAAAGTGATGCGTGCCGTTACCGATTCGGGTCCTACCGAAATGAATCAGAAAAAACCCGAGGCCATTCAAAATCTTTTTACTCTTATGGACATTGTTTCGACACCCGACACCGTTGCGCATTTCGACGAGTTGTATAACAAATGCGAAATTCGTTACGGAGACCTGAAAAAACAGCTGGCCGAAGATATTATTGCATACACAACGCCTATTCGCGAGCGAATTCTCGAAATTCACGGCGACGATGCTTATCTTGCAAAAGTGGCTAAAACAGGTGCCGAAAAAGCACGCGAATCGGCCATAAAAACTTTACAGGAAGTAAAAGAGGTAATCGGATTTAAAAAACTTTTCTGATTCATTATTATCCGATAAAAGATAAGCAGACAGGAAGGTACCAATTCAACTTTTGGATTAATGGGGTAATTTAAATTTAATGACCCTGAAAATCTATTTAAATATTAAACCAACCCGAATTATGAAGTGAGTCTTGGAAACCAATGATGAGCTGATACAGCCGTCTTTGTTTTAAGAGGCTTATTTTTAAATATCCTTAACTCAATCTATTTAACCCTGCCTATCAGGCACTTAATTAATTTATGTTTTTATTTTGTATTTTTATCGGACAGTAATAATTTAAAATTTTTGTTGCCGAACTTAAAAAGAAAAAAATAAAACTCTCACTTATTCAGCAAGACGAATGGGGAGAATATTTTAATACCTATAAAACAGAGTTAGGGGCAAAAAAAAGACACTGCAAAATGAGAGCAAAATTTTTAGGACACGGCCTTGATACAGAAAATAAATTCAATGTTGGAAAACAACTTGCTGCTTCATTTGCGAGTCCTAAATATGATATTTTTAACGGATTTGTCGCATTTGCAGCAATTTCAGGAGTGAAATTGTTAGCACCATACATAAAAAAAGCACAAGAGAATTATACCCAAATTCGCTTTTTTATTGGAGTTGACAACAGAGGAACATCAAAAGAAGCTCTTGAACAACTGATTAAGGAAAATATTGAAACATACGTTTATCACGATAGAAGAGAATATGTAACCTATCATCCAAAATTATTCATTTTTGAAGGAGAGAGACATACTCGAATAATAATGGGTTCTTCAAATCTTACAAGTTCTGGAATTAAAAATAACATTGAAGCTTCTATTCAACTTGATTTTTTTACAAATACCGATAAACAAGGAATAAATGTACTTGGAGAGATTAAAAAATATTTCGGAGATTTATTAAACCTTTCTGCCACCAAACTCAAATTACTGGACAATGATTTACTCAAAGAATTAGAAAATCAAAATCTACTTTTTAATCAGATTAAACGTGGAGGCAAAAAGAATGAGCCAAAATCAACTGATGGAGAAAACGAAGAAGGACAAGATGAAAGTGTGGAAATAACAGAATTTGATATAGAAACTGGATTTGAACAAAAACACTTAAAAAACAGAAATAGAGAACGTCATTTTACTGCATATGATTATGAAAGATTTGAGATTTTACTTGACCGTTATATAATTTATAAAAGAGATGTTAGACCATCAGGTATTGTGAGTAAACATACAGAAAATGACGAGGAAAGAGAATTATTTCGCTGGTATCAAAAAATGAATGCTCTATACAACAAAAATGATTTGCCAAAAGATATTGAGGATAGATTAAAAAGTGTTGATTTTCCATTTGGGGGTGTCGGCAGGTTGAGAAAAAGATTAATTAAATGGGATAAGGATTTTCAGAAGCTTGTTGATTACAAAAACAAAGTTGACCCAAATAGCTTCTATACTCACGTCCCTCAATTTACAGACAAATCAAATCCCTATTACAAATTAGGTACTTGGTGTGCATACCAAAAACAAAGAAGAAAAGGGAATGAAAATTACCCTCCTCCTTGGACAGAACACGAAGAGAATAAGATGAACTCTATTAATTTCTTATGGGAAGCTTCAAGTATTGGTAGCAGACCAAAAGATGATGAATGGACTAACAATTTAGTTGAATTAGAGCAGTATTACAGCAAAAAAAACAATTATAAAACCGTACCTTCTCAAAAAACTACTGTTGGACATTGGTTGAATGACCAAATGACTTTAAAAGCCAGACAGGAACGAGAGAATAGGGATGATTTGATAAGTCAAATAAGAATTGAATTATTAGGAGATTTGTTATCTCGAAATGGAGTTGAGTGGGAATGGGAAAAACAAAAACATCGTGAAAGCATTGAAAAGAAACTTGATAATTGGAGGAAAATTGAAGAATTAACTCAAAATGGAAAACTTAAAAATCTTTCAGACAAAGAGAAAAAAGCCGTAAAAAAAATGCGTGATGATGTAGCTCAATTGAGAAGTCAAAGTAAAAGATGGAATAATGACAAACATAGATGGAAATATGAACTTTTAGATAAAGCAGGATTTCCCTATGATAAAAATAATTCGCCACTAAAGTAATGACAGGTAGAGTGCATAATATCAAGGCCTTTAGCCCTGTCAAACTGCATAGTGGTTTGACAGGAAAGAAGCACGCAATTTGCCACTACTCATGCAATTTACCGATAAATCAACTTCAAGTCGAAATCGAAAAAGCCGACAAAGAAATAAACCAAATGAGTTATAAATATTACGGGTTAACCAACAATGTATTTGCCATTATAGAAAATTCAATAAGGTAAGATGAATAACAATAGCCAGCAAAATATTATCATTTATAAAACTGCCGATGGAAAAGCGTCGGTAGCTTTATACGCTAAAGACGGCAATATTTGGATGAACCAAAATCAGCTTGCCGAACTTTTTGCCACCTCAAAACAAAACATCGGGCAACACATATCTAACATACTGAATGAAGGAGAGTTAGAAGACAGTTCAGTTGTAAAGAATTACTTTACAACTGCCAATGATGGTAAACAGTACAACGTTACTTTTTACTCGCTCGATATGATTTTGGCAATTGGTTTCCAATTGAAGATTTCCCCGGAGTTTGCTTTATGGGTTCTTTTTCTTCTCCACATCGTAAGATGTTTTTTGCAAGAAAGTCAGGGTTACCCAAAAACCTCTTTTAATACACCAATCGATTTTATTTCGCCTAAATTATCGAAATGCAACTGGTAGTAATCGAGCAAAACAGTTAATAAGTTTCCGCGCATTGCAGCAGAAACTTTAAAATTGGGGAGCTCGTGAATTTTTAAACCTGCCAGTGTAATCAGTTTTTCGGAAACCTCTTTATTGGCAAAAAAAGGATGCGAAGGTTGTGCCGAAACCATTTTCCCTTTTTTATAATCGAACCAGACTTCGAACCCTGTTTTGCTTGTGTCTGGTAAAAATCCGAGGTATTCGGTAAGCCGGAAAAGGAAGAAAAGGTGAAAGTTCGAGTATCCCTCTTCGAGCAGATCGAAATAGAGAAGTGTGCTTTTAATAAAATCGAACATTTCGGGGAAACTCTCCTGTTCGCGCAATACTTTATACAAAACCTCGGCTAAAAAAATTACCTGTGTCGATTTTGCAATGTCGAAAGGTATATTCTGATAAGCCGAATTAATTCGCAGCTCTTTTATTCGGTGCAACTCGTGCGACTGTTTTTGATAGGCGACCAAATCGACAAAAAAAAGGTGCTGTAATAAACCGGCTCTGTTTTTCGATTTCTTACCGCGGGCAGCATTTATCAAATAACTCTGCCGGCCAAAATCACGGGTGTAAATTGTGCTGACAACACTGCTTTCGCCATATTTAATAAAATGTAAAACAATTCCTTCGGTCGTGGCAAGCATTTTCAGTTCAAATATAATTAATGGATAAAAAGCAGCTTTGTAATTTGAGTTTGCCCGCCGGTTTTGTCGTTACAAAAAACCAGATACACCCCGGTTTTAACACGCCGGCCATTTAAATTTGTACCGTCCCAAACAGCTTGCCCGCCCAGCGAAGTGGTTTTAAAAACCAAATTTCCGGTAATATCGGTTATTTTAACGTCGGTATTTTCAATCAATCCGGTAATGGTTATTGGCCCGTCGTAAGTTTCGCGCACCGGATTTGGATAAACATACACATTGTCGTAACTACTTTTTCCGCTAATTGCATTGCCCTGATACGAAACCAAACCTTTATCGGTGCCAAAGAATACTTCGCCCGATTTTTGATTAATGGCAATGGCAAAAATTTTATTCGACAATAGCGGGCTGTTCTCTTTTGTAAAGTGCAGAACTTCGGAGTCGCCGTTTTCCGAAATAAGAAAAACTCCCGACTCTTTTGTGCCAAACCATTTTCGGTTTGCTCCGTCTACCGCAATTGCCGTAACCACTTCGGTGGCCAGCAACGGATGGTAAACACCATCTTTTAAATCTAAACTTGGCTGGGTGGCAAACATGGGTTCCGAGTCCCAAATACGCGAAGGCACATTATAAAGGGCAACCCCTTTCGATGTGCCCACCCAAATTGCACCTTCGTTATCTTCGGCAATGGAATAAATATCGTTCATACGATTGTAAATTTCGTTTTGCCCGTTATTAAAATACGATGTTACCAGAAGGTGTTTTTTATTTGCTCCCGTTCTATCGACAACATAAATGTCGTGCCCCCTTAAAACAACCACCCATTTATCCTCGTTTCTTGTTACAATAACAGTTCCGGTATTCCATTGGTTTGCAATTTCGGGTAGTGTAAACGACTGCCATTCGCCTGCCGGCGACAATTTATGCAGGTTGTGTGCAACAGCAGCATTGGTAATCCACAAATTTCCTTCGCTGTCGAAATCAAGTCCGCCAATTCGCACATACGGTTCCTGCGGCTGACCGGGCAAAGCCGTTTCTAACGGACTGTTTAAATTTGTATAGCGTTGTACAAATTCATCGTTTTTATATTCCAAAAGGCCACCGCCCCAACTTGCTACAAAAAAATGATTCTCGTCAGCCGGGTCGACTGCAATGGCAACAATATTAGAAAATCCATCGAGTTCCGGATTCTCTTTTTTTGTAAAATAATCCCATTCATCATTCCTAAAACGCTGGAATCGCGGTTCTTCCCACCCGGTAAGTCCTCCGGGAGTAACCCAAATAGATGAATTGTGCTCGTGCAACGAAAAGATAACATTGTCGATAGGGCCATTTGGAGATGCTTTTTCGAAGTTATTTCCGGTTAACCTGACAAGAACCTCTTCATAATCGGCAATCCACACCGAACCATCGGCAGCAACGCCACTACTCCGGGGATGTATGGGCGAGACCTGCTCGTCGCCAAACTGGTAGCTTTTAATCTGGCCAATAATATTGTCGTTTCCGTCGACAACAAAAACTACATCGCGGCTTGCAATTGTAAGGTAGTTATTGCCGGCTTGAATGTCGTGTGCAAATCGGATTTGCGAAATGTAAGGCTGCCAACCATCACCGCTAAAACTATACATTTGGTCGCTGTACCATTCTCCGGGTGTATAATTTGCAATCAGTTTCCCGTTAAAAACTTCGAGCTGATTAAATTTTTCTGTTGCATGCTGAATATCTTCAACCAAATGCCAGTTGTTAAAATCCTGCAAATTTGTTCCCTCTTTTTCTGCCCAACGCACTCCTTTGTCGGTGGCTGCATAAATTCTCCGGTTATAAACAGCAATATCGAATACAGGAAGAGCTTTTCCTTCGTCGCCAATTAAGTACGTTGCCTTAATCTCTTTTTTGTCGAGATTTAATACCACCACTCCAAAACCGGTTGCAAAAAAAGCTTCGTTTCCCGAAAACGAAATGTTATTAATCGATTTGTCGCCGGTTAACTGTTTCCGCTTTATATCGGAGAGGTTAATCACACTTCCGTCGTTATAAATTAAATCGATGTTACTGTTTTTATACGCCACTACCAAAACACTGTTCTCGGCACTGTAAGCAATGGTTTTTATACCAAAATCGGAGAGCGGCACTTTCCCCGAAATTTTGCTAATGCTGTTGTCCTGTGTATCGTAATAAAACAGTCCCCCTTCGGTAACACAATATATTTTTTCGGAAGAAATGGCAATTTTTGTGGCGCTGGCATACGAAAGATAATCTTTCCACGAGCCTGCTTTACGTTGTTGGGCACTCGAAATAGTAGCTAAAACCGAGAGAACAAGTAAGAGTAAATATTTTTGCATAATTTTTTTTCTAACCAGGTTTTCCATTGTGAATAAGAATAACGAAAAGGCATTGCTATTATTTTAAACGGCTAATCTTATAAT
>Ga0256831_1001856_pt1 | contig 11100 bp, 6 predicted proteins | sample 132544metaG_FD_189087 | JGI IMG/M metagenome (GOLD analysis project Ga0256831, IMG submission 189087) | Hydrothermal vent microbial communities from Lau Basin, Pacific Ocean - 132-544 | ecosystem: Environmental > Aquatic > Marine > Hydrothermal vents | place: Pacific Ocean: Lau Basin | collected... | reverse complement strand
AGGTTCCTCTCCCGGTCCGGGAGCATCCAGGAGGGTCACCACGGGGCGCTGGAGGTCTTCCGTCTGGCGGACCACCATGGCCTTCTCCCCCGAGGAGAGGAGAACCCGGCTTCCCGGAGGGTAGAGCCCCATGACCCGGATGAAGCGTTTCAACAAGGCCCGGTCGAAGTGGTCCTCCATGGCCATCATGATCCGGTAGGCCCGCCCCGGGGGGATGGGATGCTTGTAGGGCCGCACCGAGGTGAGGGCCTCGAAGACGTCGCAGATCTTCACGACTCTCGTGGCCAGGGAGAGAGGAGCTTTGTGGATGGTGACGGGATAACCCTGGTAGTCCAGGCCCTTGTGGTGGCCGAAGGTCACGGCAAGGCTCAAGGGATCGCTCTCCCGGGACTCGAGGAGGATCTCCGCCCCGTAAACCGGGTGGCGGTTCATCTCCTCCTTCTCTTCATCGGTGAGGCGGGTTCGGCTGTGGAGGATCTCGAAGGGCACGCGGGCCTTCCCTATGTCGTGAAGGAGGGCGGCTCTCCCCAGGCGGGAGAGGAAGGAGGAATCCTCGGTCAGGGTCCTCGCGAAGAAGAGGGCCAAGAGGCAGACCCGCAGGGAGTGGCCGAAGGTAAATGCGTCGTACCTGTCGTATTCGGACATACGCAAGAGCCAGACCGGGTTGGACTTCAATTCCTCCAGGATCTCCTCCACCTTGTCTTCCATCTCTCTCAGCCTGAGTTCCCCTCCCTGGCACACCCTGAGGGTTACGCTTTCCAGGAGCCGGGATACGTCCTGCGTGAGGCGGACCGCCTTTTGAATGGAAGGGTAGAGAAGGTGGAATCCCTCGTCCTTCTTTCCCTCCACCAGGTCCCCGGGAGGGAGGAAACGCACGGAGGAACAATCGTTCTGTTCCAGGAAGGCGTTGACCTTTTCCGCTTCCACCTTTCCCGGGGGGGAATGGACAAGGACGTCCAGGAGAAGGGAGAGGTCCCGGGCCGTGACTTTCTTTTCCACCCGGAAACCCCCAAGCCCCTTGTCGCCCAAGGGCTGAAGAAAGCGGTCCGCCGCAAGGCTCAAGCCGAGGAGGGGCTTGTCCTCCCATACCAGGAATTCCAGGGCGCTCCGGATCTCGATCCAGTCACCCGGGAACTCGGCCAGGTCCGTCTCCAGGATCTTCACGCAACGGTCCAGGTTGTCCTTGGTTCTCCGGTGGTCGGACCCGAAGATCCGGGCGTTCACCATGGCCACCGCCAGTTCCTCCACGAAGGAAGTGACAGCCTCGATGGGATCGGCGGCGGAGTGCCTCTCTTCTTCCATTTCCTACCTCGGACTTTTTCGTCTCCAGGACTCCAACAGGGCCTTTGCTTCCTTTCTCAGGGCCCTGGGCACCTTTTCCTTTCCCAGGATTCCTCCGCCTTTCCAGAGGGAGAGGAGGAATTCTTCCGTTTCTTTCTCCCGCGACGGAGCCAGGGCCCGGACCAGGCGGATCCTCTTTTCCGTGTCCAACTCGGACCGGGATGCCCATTGCCGGAGGAGGCGGTAAGAAAAGGCCCGCAATTCTTCATGCCAGGACCCGGTCTCGGCCGCCCGGCAAACCTGGAGGAGGTATTCCGGGGGAAGTGGGACCTCCTCCTGGAGGATCCGGAAGGCCGGGGCTCCCCGGGAGTCGAGTTTCAAGGACCTGAGGAAACGTCCCGCCAGGGCCATGTCTTCAAGGGAGCCCTCCTCCAGGATCACCTCCACAAGGGGGAGGACCTCCTTCCCCGGGACGGAAAGGATGGTCTCCACTCTTTTGGGAGTAAGGATTCCCCGGGGGGAGGCCAGGAAATCCTTGGCCTCCCTGATCCGCGCCGGGCCCAGGAGACGGCAGGTTTCCCGGAGCTGCTCCAGGTCCTCCGGGTCCCGCAGGTCCAGCCCGTCCAGGAAGAGAGGGAAAGTTTTTGGGAAAGTGGCCGCCGCTGTGACGGGGGTGAGGGATCCACATTCCTGGAGGACCCTTTCCCCTCCGGATCTCTGGAGGAACCCCAGGATGGCCTGGGCCCGGTCCTCCTCTTCGGGACGGCTGTTCTTCCCAAAAAGTGGGTCCAGGTAGGGCCGGATGACATCCAGGTCCCCCGGACGGGTCACGGCCAGGAGGGAATGGAGAAGCCGCTCCACCTGTTCTCCCAAGGCCGGGTCCGGGTTGAGGCAGGCGATGTGGAGGGCTGTTCCCAGGGCCTCCTGGACCAGGGCCCGCTCGAAGCCTTCGAAAGGATCCCGGTGGAAATCGGGAAGTTCTTCCATCTCCTGGAGGAAGGCCTCCACATCCTCGAGGATGAGCTTGTCCTCTTCCCTCTCCCACTTGGGGACCACGTCCTCTTCATCGTTCGGGGAAGGGGGGGCGCCCGGCGCGAGAAGGGGATCCCTCCCAAAGAGCCCGCATCCCACCGTGTCCAGCAGGTCCCTCAGAATTTCTTCTTCCCTCTGGTCTCCCTCCCATGAGCCTCCCGTGATGGCCAGCTCAACCTCCCGGAGAGAGAGTTCCACGAACTTGAGGCTCACCTCCGGGTCCCTCAGGGCTTCGGCAGGGAGATTCTGGATGATCCGGTCCAGGAGATCCTCCTGGTGCTTGGGTCTCCCTCCCCCGGCGGCCTGGATGGCCCGTTGGACCCTTTCCAGTCCTTTCTGGATCCGGGCGCTCTCTTCCAGTGCCTGGAAAAGACGGCGGACCGCAAGGGCCTCTTTTCCCTTGAGGGCCCCCGCCCGGTCCCTGCGGAGGAGTTCGGAGGAGGATGTTCCTGTTCCTTCGTGGGAAAAACTGAGTTCCTCGAGCTTCAGGCCTGGAAACTCGTCCTCACCGCCCCAGAGCTGGGAAAAGCCTTTCTTCCCCTTTGATGACTTGAAGTTCTCCGCCAACTTCTGGGCGAAGGCGTAGAGGGTCTCCCTTTCCACCGTGGGTTCCACGGTAAGGCCCGCCAGCCCCGTCCTGGCGAAACGGTCCTTCAGCCAGAGCGCCTGGGGAGGTTCCGGGTCCAGGATCCCTTCTCCCAGGTGGATTTGGTTCCGTGAAAACCGGAAAACGGCCTTTTTCCCCTCGAGGGTGAGCATTCTCACCGCTTCCAGGAGGGCCTCTTCCGCTTCCAGGACCCGCCGGTTGTTGGCCGGGTAGAGGATCGCGGCCCGGAGGAAACGGGTGAATGCGTCCAGGAAGGCCTGCTCCAACGAGCCGGCCTTCTCAAAAACAAAGGGATTGGACTCCATTAAAAAACCCTGCTTTTGGGGACACAGGGCCCCGAAAAATCTCGGACAAGGGTTTATCGGCCGGGGAAGGGGGGGGATCTGGAGGGGAAAGGCCCGGGTTCAATCGTTGTCTTCCGGGAGTTCCGGGAGGACTGGGAGAATCACCCGGAAGAGGGCTCCCCCCAGGCTTCCCTGTTCCACGGAGATGGTTCCTCCATGGGCCTGGGCGATGCCCTGGCAGATGGGGAGGCCCAGGCCTGTACCTTTTCTTGCCGTGTGGTTCGGGGGGGGGGTGGAAAAGAACTTCTTGAAGACCAGAGGCCTCTTTTCCTCGGGAATCCCCGGGCCGTTGTCTTCCACCTCCAGGACCACCGCCTCTCTCCCTTCCCATCTCTCCGGAAAGGCCCGGACCACCACTTTCCCCTCGGGGGTGGCGAACCTCATGGCGTTGTCGATCAAGTTCATCAGGAGGCGGTGGACCTGGTTGCGGGCCCACTTCACCGTGGGGAGGTTGGGGGAAACCTCCTCCACGATCTGGACTCCCGAGCCCCTGGCCCTGGCCTGGAAGATACGGAGCACCTGGGAGACGAGCTGGCCCGCATGGAGAGGTTCCAGGTTCTTGATCTCTTTGCCTGCTTCCAGCCTGGCCAGGCTGAGCATCTGGTCCACCAACTGGGCCAGGCGTTCGGCCTCGTCCTGGATGATCTTGAGAAATTCCTTGGCCTTGGCCTTGTCCTCTTCTCCTCCATCAAGGTTGGTGAGGATCTCCGCGAAGGCACGGATCGTGGTCAGGGGAGTCTTGAGTTCGTGAGAGAGTTCCCTGTAGAGCTCCTCCCGGAGGCGGTGCACCGCCAGGATGCCGTCCATTTCCCGCTTGAGATGGTGGGCCATTGCCCGGGTGCGGTATCCCTGGACTTCCAGGCGGGCGTTCGATTCCAGGACGTTGATCTTCTCCAGGGCGAACTGCCTGGTGATGCTCCTCAAGGTCCTGTTCAGTTCTTCCACTTCCCTGGTGCGGGCCTTCAGGTCCTGGAGATGGAGGAGGCATTGATACTGGTTGGAGACCTCCTCCGAGAAGGCCTGGGCTGCCACATCCTGGAGGCGCCGGAGGTAGGCCAGGTGTTCTCCGGGGAGGGCCATGTCCAGGGCGGCCTGGTAGGTTCTTTCCAGGTCTTCTTCCACGTTGGCCAGGAACTGGGGGAATTGCTGGACCAGGGCTCCTGGAGGAACCATGTGCCCGAGGGGGAAGGCCAGGGAGATCACCGCCCCCTTGGGATGGCGCCGGCCGTTGTGGGTCAAGAAGAGGGGGGTGGCCCAGAGGCTCTTCTTCCCCAGGAAGGAGTCCTCCTCCATGGAACTTCCCTGCTCCAGGGCCTTCCTCCCGGCCCGCCAGAAGTCCTCCATGATGAGGGGCCTTTCGGTCTCCGCGTCGAAGACCCTGCGCAGGAGCCGGAAATAATCACAGGCGAAGAAGGTGGTTCCCTCGGGAAAGAAAAGGGGGGAAACCCGGGATTCGTTCTCCAGAAAAAAGATCGCGGAACCCGTCTGGAAGAGGTGCGCCAGCGTTTCCACCTGGGAAAGCAATTTTTCCAGGTCGGCCACCTCGTCAAGAGGGACCCTCTCAGGAGGAAGGGGCGGACCCTTGGCCAGGGCCCCCGCGGGGGACAGCACCTGGCTCGATTTTTCTACACCTGGTTCCCTGGAACGGGGCATCTCCGGCTCCTCCCTGAGCGTCCTTCCTAGCTTTCGGAGGTAGGGAGAGGGAAACTTGATCCGGCGGTCTAGGCGAGAAGGCTCGGTTCGAATTCTTCGGGAGGGGCCCACCCCATGAGGTCCAGGACGGTGGCGGCCACGTTGGCGAGCCCCGGGACGGGGATGTCCTCCCGCATCTTGTAGTCCTTTTCCCCGCCCAGGGGGTCGTAGAGGAGGATGCGCACCGGGTTGAGCGTGTGGGATGTGAGGGGCGCCGGTGCGCCCGTCTTGGGGTCCAGAACGTAGGCCCCCGTCTTGGGGTCCACCTGGAACATCTGGTCGGCGTTTCCGTGGTCCGCCGTGACGAGCAGGATGGCCTTCTTCTCCTCGACCCAGGGAAGGAGCCTGGCCAGGGAGAGGTCCACTACGGACACGGCCGTGACGGCGGCGGGGAAATCCCCCGTGTGGCCCACCATGTCGCCGTTGGCGAAGTTGATCCTGAGGAAGTCGAAATGCCTCTCCCCGGCTTGGTCCAGCACTACGTCCACCACCTGGGCAGCCTTCATCCAGGGCCTTTCCTGGAAGGGGACCTGGTCGGATGGGACTTCCACGTAGGTCTCCAGCTCTTCCGAGAATTTCCCGGTCCTGTTGCCGTTCCAGAAATAGGTGACGTGGCCGAATTTCTGGGTCTCGGCGCAGGCGAGTTGGGTGAGGCCCGTGTGAGCCATGTATTCGCCGAGCGTTTTCTCGATGACCGGCGGGGAGACCAGGAACCTCCTGGGGATCTTCTTGTCCCCGTCATACTGCATCATCCCCGCATACAGGACGTCCGGCCTGGGTTCCCTGTCGAAGTAGGGGAAGTCTTCTTCCTCGAAGGCCCGGCTGATCTCGATGGCCCGGTCCCCGCGAAAGTTGAAGAAGATCACCGAGTCGCCGTCCTGGACGGGGCCCACGGGCTTGCCGTCCCTGCCGACGATCACGAAAGGCGGAAGAAACTGGTCGTTCGCCCCCGTTTCCTTCCGCAGGGTCTCAATGGCTTCCAAGGCCGAGGAGAATTTCCTTCCCTCGCCGTGGACGTGGGTCTTCCAGCCCCTTTCCACGATGGACCAGTCCGCCTCGTACCGGTCCATGGTTGTCACCATCCTCCCTCCCCCCGAAGCAATGCGATAATCGTAATCCCCCTTGGCGTTGATCCCGGACAGGACCTCCTCCAGGCGCTTCACGTAGATGGGCGCAGATGTCTCCGGTACATCCCTTCCGTCCAGCAGGATATGAACCCGGACTCTCTTCACCTGTTCCCGGGCGGCCTCTTCCAGGAGGGCGATGAGTTGGTCGATGTGGGAATGAACGTTTCCATCGGAAAGGAGCCCGATGAAATGGAGAGTGCTTCCCTTTTCCTTCACACGGGATACCAGTTCTTTCCACACGGGGCCTTGGAAGAGCCTTCCCGTCTCGATGGCCTTGTTTACCAGCTTGGCGCCCTGGTCGAAGATCCGGCCGGCCCCCAGGGCGTTGTGGCCCACCTCGGAATTCCCCATGTCCTTGTCCGAGGGAAGACCCACGGCTGTTCCGTGAGCCTTCAGGACCTGGGAGGGACAGGTCCGCGCGAGGCGGTCCAGGACGGGGGTGTAGGCCCGGACCACGGCGTTTCCTTTTTCGGTACGGCCCAGGCCCACCCCGTCCATGATCACCAGGAGAAGAGGGCGGCCCTGGTTCCGGAAACGGTCCCTTTTCTTCAAGAGAAGTTCACCCATGGTTTTCTCTCCCTGGAGGCGGGGCAGGTTGCTCAGAATGGAGTGCCCAGTCCATATCCTCCCCCCTTCCTGGTGGCCAGGTAGCGGTCCATCAAGGGGTGGGCGGAGGACTTGAACTCCTGCAGCAGTTCTTTTTTCAGCTTCTTTCTCAGTTTCTTCTCGCCCGCCCTGAGAACCCAGCACCTGTTCTGGGAAGGGATGGCGATCAGCAAGCCTTCCCAGGTCCCGAAGATCTTCTTTATGCCTTCTTGGAAGGAGGGGTGCAGGATGAGGCTGGCCGTGTAGATCCCATGGAGGTCCGGATGGGCCACCTTGGGGAAGTCGGTTTTTTTGTCTTTCTGGAAGACCCGGAATCTCAAGGGGTCCACGGAGACGGTGAACCAGGCTTGGGTCTCCTCGTCCAGTTTCTTCCGGGTGATGCCCCACCTCTGGAGGGTGGAGTCGGTGACCCTGTCGAAGGACCCCCTCCGGTCCACCACGTAGGTCACCACCAGGCCCGGGACCAAGGGCTTGTAGATCCAGCCGGGACGGACCGACTCCTTACGCTCCAGGAGGGGGCGGAGGCTGGTCCTCAATCGCTGGAAGCCCTCGTCTTTGGCTTCCCCTGCTTTTCCCGGGGCCTCTTTGCGGGAAGCCGATTTCTCCCCGGTGTCTCCTCCCCTGGAGCAACAGGGCAGGAAAATCGGGGCGGCCAGGGCGGCCGCCGCAAAGACTGCTCCGAGGCCAAGGCGGGCCCAAACCAGGACGCTGTTCTTCATGACTGTGAATGGACCATGAGATTGAAGAAAAGGCCAGACCCTTGTCGGCGGGCCCGAGGTTCCTCATTCTCCTGGCCATGAAGCATCACATGGACACGGAGGAGGGGGGCCGGGGCCTTTCCCTGGGAAAAGTGCTCCTCTTCCTCCTCCTTTTCGCCTTGGGAACCTGGGGGGTCACCAGGGACTTTCGAGCTGGAGAGGAGGGGTGGACGCCACCGCCGCCTTTCCATCTTTCCCGGTGGAAGCCCCTTCACGTGCGCCCGGGAGAGCCCCGCCTCCTTCCATGGGTCCACAGGGATTTCGAGCTGACCGGGCGGGTAGTCGTCCCCAGGGGCAGGCATATGGACCTGGTTTTCCACCTGGAGAGAGGGCCTTACCAGGTTTCCCAGAGGGATGACCGCACTCTTCCCCAGGGCCCCCTCGACTGGTCCGTTCTCCGGCTCTCTGCGGGAGACATGGGGCCTCCCTTCTTCTCTTCCCGCAAGCTCCCGAAAAAGGAGGGAGGTTGGAGGGTGCCGCCCGGGGAGCCCGTGGACGTCCGCCTGGTCCTCAGGGATGGCATGGCAAGGGCGGAGGTGGGCCACAAAGCCTTGGCCTCGACGTGGAGGGTTCATTGCCGGGAAGGGCTCCTGGCCTTCGTGGGCGAAGGAACCTGGGAAGCCTTGGGCCTGAAACCCCTGGACCGAAAAGCCTCCTGGTCGGACTGGGTCGCAGGGGCCCTTCTCTGGGCCTTGGGGACTGTGATCCTGGCTTGGGGTTGGAGGAGGGTCCGGTTTCGGGGGTCCCCCTGGCTTTGGGGCGGTGCCGGCGCGGCCCTGGCCGGCTGGGCGGTCCTCCTTTTCCCGGCGCGGCCCGGGAAAGACCCTTGGGATCCGAAGAAAGCGCCCTCCTTTCAACAAGCCCAGGAACTCTACGGCAAGGCCGAGGGGTTTCGGAACTGGGGCGGCTGGGCAGGGTCCCTTTTCTGGCGCGGCCGGAGGTCTATGCGTCTCTCCGAGCCGGGGGGCGAAAGAGTCCTTTTCCTGGGAGGGGCCCAGGTCTGGGGAAGAGGCGTGGCCCGGAAGGACCTGACCTTTCCCATGCAGGTGGAAGGGATCCTGGAAGGGGCGAGGAAGGCCGGCGCTCCTTCCGTGGAGGTCCTGGTCGGGGCTTGCCGGGAGACGGATCTGAAAAGGCAGTGGGAGATTCTCCGCAAGGACCTTCTTTCCTTTCACCCGGACCTGGTGGTCCTGGTCCTCCCGCGGGAGGTTTCCTCTTCGGGGTCTTGGGTGAAAAAGGAGGGGAAGACCCTGAGGGCTTTCTTCGCCTGGGCTCGTAAACGGGGCCTTCCTTTTCTTTTGGTTCCCCCTTTGGCGCCAGGTTCACCAGAGGTGGCGGCCCCGGCCCTTCGCCGGGCCGCACGGGCCGCAGGGGGAGACATCTGGGATCCGGGGCCTTTGCGAAAAGGTGAGGAACTCTTCCTTTTCCGGCCCTCGGGCCAGGGCCGCCGAGGTGATCTCTCGCCAAAGGGCCATCTCCTCCTGGCTTCCCCTCTGGCAAGAGAATTGCAGAAACTGCTGGAGGGAAAAAATGGGAAGAAAAGAGACCGGAAATCGGGGAGCCCGGCTGGGCATAGAAGACCATAAGTTTTATAAACTTATGCTTTTGAAGGGGTTGGGGCTATTCTCTCTCCGGGGCGGCTCCAGGTGTGTCAAAGCGTGACACTAGCTTTTCTTTTTCGATTTCCTTCTCTATAATGGGACTTCAAGGTTGGGAGGGGCCTGGCCCTGAACCCGGAGGTGAAACCCTCCGGGTTGGAGGGAGTCACGGTAAAGCGCCCCTTTTCCAAAAAGGAAGCCCCATGAATGAGACCCTGAAAGGCCTCGTGGCTTTGTTGCAAGACGGGGACCCAAGCCTGAAATGTGCCTCCGCCCAGGTTCTTGGGGCCCTGGCCCCAAAAAACCCCCAGATCGTGAAAGCCTTGGTGGCCGCTTTGGAGGGGGGCGACCGATACCTGGTTCCTTTCGTTCTGGACGCTCTGGGCGCCATTCAAACCGACCAGGCCCTGGACGGCCTGGTCCAATACCTTCAGAAAGAAGACGAGAATTCCAAGGAGAAGGCGGCCCTGGCCTTGGCTCGGGCCGGAGCCAAGGGAGAGGAGGCCGTTTTGCGCCATTGGGATCGATGGGACCGGGAGTCCCAGAAGATCCTGGTGGAGGTCCTTTTCCGCACCCGAGGGCCTTTGGCGGTGGACAAACTCTGCTCTCTTTTGAAAACCCCGGAGTGGGCTCGAAACGCGGCGTTTCTCAAATCTCTCCAGGAAAGGCTTCCCGAATTTCCCCCCCAGCAATTGAGCCGGTTGCGGACCAAACTTCGCGGGCTCTTCCGGTCCAAGTTGGAAAAAGTCCCTCCTCCGGTGTTGGCCGCCCACCTCTCGCTTTACAGCAAGATTCCCTGCCCCTCCCAGGTGAAGACTCTTCTCAAGTTCACCGGGCCCGCCTGGCCGCCCCTGGTGCGGAGGACCGCGCTGGAGGGGCTGGTTGGGAAGGAGATCCCCAAGGAAGGGGTTTCCACTCTTTTGCCCTACCTGCGGGAGACGGACTACACCTTCGTGGTGGCCCCCACCCTGCGGGTCCTCAAGAAGATCGAACTCCCCAAGACGATTCAGGCCAAGGTGATGAAGCTCCTGGATCCGGGGATCCAACTCCACCCGCAGATCCGGTCCTTTCTCCTCGAGGCCTGCGGGAGGTTCAAGAACGCATCGGCCGCGAAATGCCTGGCGCGTTACTTGGACAATGAGAACGGCTGGGCCCGGGTGCGCGCTTCGAAGGGGTTGGAGGGAAACCCTGAGGCTCGGATCTTCCTGCAGAACCGGGTTCTCGCCGCCACGGGGGAGGAGGAGGTTCTGCTGGCCTTGCGCCCTCTGGTCTCCTTGAAGGATTCTCTGAAATCCCCCTTTCTCAAGAAGGTCTTCGCTCACATGGAGGAATTGCGCCGGGCGGGGAATCCAACATGGATCCGGTTGCGGGCCTTCTTTTGGGAAGTGGACCCGGGATGGTTCCTCAAGGAGGGGCTGGGCCGGGCCAAGGAGCTTCGCCGGAAAGGGGATTTCCAGGCGGCCCTGGACCTTCTTCATACTCTTCTTCCCGGGAAGAAGGGCGGGCTGGAGCCCCAGGTTCGTTACGAGATCGGCCTGACGGAACTCCTCAAGGCGCCGAAGGTGCCCTTGGATGCGTCCCGGCCGGATCCGGCGATGGGCCATTTCCAGACTTTGCTGGAAGACCATGGATTCGATCTTCTGGGGAGGTTGAAAGAAGAGGACCAGCTCAAACCGGACGATTTCCTCTACATTGGGCTCCATTTCCTGGGGCGGGCGCCTTACCTGAAGGAGTTCGCCCTCCAGTCCCTGGAATACCTGATGAAGCGTTGGCCCCATTCCAAGGCATCCAAGCTGGCCCACCAGAAGGTGCGCTCCGTGGGAATCGAAAAAGCCCCCTGAGGCCGCCCCCGGAGGGAGGGCCTTTGCCCGCCCCGCTGTTCCCGGCTAACCGATGACCTTCTTTTCCTGTCCACCCCTCCTCGCCCGCCTTTTCAAGGAAGGCCCATGGGAGTCCTGGGTTTTCGCCCGCCTCCGGTGGGGCCCCATCGTCGCTTAGCTTCCGAAGACGGCAGAATCGCTCCTCATGGGGCCCCCCCTCCGGCGGGAGTGGGGG
>Ga0256831_1001855_pt1 | contig 11102 bp, 9 predicted proteins | sample 132544metaG_FD_189087 | JGI IMG/M metagenome (GOLD analysis project Ga0256831, IMG submission 189087) | Hydrothermal vent microbial communities from Lau Basin, Pacific Ocean - 132-544 | ecosystem: Environmental > Aquatic > Marine > Hydrothermal vents | place: Pacific Ocean: Lau Basin | collected... | reverse complement strand
TTACAGTCCTGTTCCTGGGTTCCTGATATTTCAGATGTGGGCCTGCCCAGAGTATATAAGGTGGATATTCCTCAGGGGAATGTGGTTGAGCAGGATCAAATTAACCAGTTACGCCCGGGAATGAATAAGGAACAGGTGCGTTTTGTTATGGGTACTCCCATGCTGGACGACTCTTTCCATGCCAATCGCTGGGATTACCTGTATCGTTTAAAACCGGGTTATGGTGATATCAAAACTAAACAGGCCACATTATATTTTAATGAACAGAATCGACTGGTGAATATTCAGGGCACATTCAGACCGGGGGATAAAGCAGAAAAAGTACATACCAGTACCGAAATTGTAGTGGTACCTCTGGAAGACTATGAAGAAGAATCCGGTAAAAAGGGCTACTGGGACAGATTTATTGATTTCTTTGCCTGGACCGATGAACATCGCGGAATTCCGGAAAATGGCGGTGACACACCGGTCAATCCCCGTGGAGAAGGTGAAGTTGCACCGGGAACTCTGGAACCGTCACCCCAGCGGAGTGGGGAATAAGAGCTGCGTTGAGTGTTGAGAAAAAGAATAAAACATCTCCTTTCACTTATCAACCAAAAGAATAGTTATTCTACAATAATCTGAGTGTACGCTCTTCCGCTCTGGCTCTTTCTGAACGCTCAGCGCTGAACGCTGTTCTTCTCCCCCCCTTTTTTCATTTTTTTTCCTTCGGCGGCCCGTTGTTTGCGGACTTCTTTGGGATCGGCAATGAGTTTGCGGTAGATTTCTACCCGGTCTTTATGCACTATCTGAGTGTCCAGTTTGGTCAGCTTGCTGAATATACCCACCTTATTTACAGTTAAATCTATGTCTGGAAATTCTTTTAGTATGCCGGAGGCATTAATGGCATCTTCAACGGTTGAACCTTCATCCAGTTCAACGGTTTCCAGAACCTGTCTGGCAGGTGTGGCATAAGCGACTTCAACAATGATCTGGCGGGGATTTTTATTAACCACCATTTCACTTTCCATTATCCGGCTCCCTGAGTATAGATATCAAAAGCACGTTTACAAAAAGCATCCACCATGCTATTGGCAATCTGGCTGAAGATAGGACCAAAAGCCATACTCATTAATTTATTAGAAAATTCAAACTCCAGATCCAGTGATATTTTACAACCGTTTTCATCCAGAGCATCAAAACGCCAGAAACCCTGTAAATGTTTAAAAGGCCCGTCAATCAGGCGCATTTCAATCATTTTATTTTTCTGCATGCGATTCAAGGTGGTAAAGGTCTTATGCATCCCGGTATGACTGATTTCAATTCGTCCCTTAATCTCATCCGCTGTCCGGCTTAAGACTTCAGAACTGCCACACCAGGGTAAAAATTCCTGATATTTATCCACATCTGCCACTAGATTGTACATTTTTTCTGCACTATAAGGGATCAGTGCACTTTTATTAATACAGGTCACAACGACTCCAGAATAATAAGCAGGGATTTAAATAACGAACGAAAGAAAGCATACAGGTTTATCCCCAGTACGTTTTCAAAAAAAAGCAGGGATTTAAATAACGAACGAAAGAAAGCATCCAGGTTTATCCCCAGTATGTTTTCAAAAAAAGCGATTATACCCAAAGCATTCATAAATACAATTAATACCATAACCGGTGCGATAAAACGCACCAGAAAGGACCAGGTCGCATACCAGAAAGGACTGAGAGCCAGCTCCTGTTTTGAATATTCTTTTTTCATCAGCCAGCCGGCATAAATGGCAATCATCAGTCCGCCCAGAGGCAGCATAATATTTGAAGTTAAATAATCCAGAAAATCAAATGCCGTGGCATCCTTTAAAATTACAAACTCACCATAATGGGTAGTAATTGAGGTGGAGATAGTAAAGTCACTGGCCAGATTAAAAGAGAAAATAGTAAACAGACCTGCAAACCAGACCAGTACACCGGATATTACCGACATTTTAATACGCGAATATTTAAATGTTTTCATCCCCCAGGTCACTGCCGGTTCAATTAATGAAATACTGGAGGTCCAGGCCGCAAACACCAGCAGCACAAAAAAAAGGGTACCAAACAGATCACCAAAGGGCATTTGCCCGAATGCCAGGGGCAATGTTTTAAAAATCAGTCCCGGACCTGCCGCAGGTTCCAGAGCATTGGCAAAAACAATAGGGAAAATAATCATACCCGCCAGCAGAGCCACTATGGTATCCATAACAGCCACGGCAATAGAGGCGGTAGCAATTGAGGTTTTTTCCGGCAGATAGGAGCCATAAACCATAATCGCCCCCATCCCCAGACTCAGGGTAAAAAAGGCATGTCCCATTGCACTCAACACCCCTTTGGTGGATATTTTGCTGAAATCAGGTGTAAACAGATAACTTAGGCCCTGCTGAAAATGTCCGGAACCCATGGCATAAAAGAGTAGAATAACCAACAGGATAAACAGCAATGGCATCAGATAGGTTACGGCTTTCTCCAGCCCGCCCCTAACACCTCTGGCAACCACCATCATGGTCATAATCATAAAAATGGTATGCCAGGCCAGCAGACTTTCTGCACTGCCTACCAGATCTGAAAAAATAGTATTCACACCATCTGCATCCAGCCCCGTAAAAATACCGGATGCCATTCTGGGTACATAAGATAATGCCCAGCCGGCAATAACACTATAGTAGGAAAGAATCAGAAAACCTGCTATCACCCCCATCCAGCCCAGTAAGCCCCAGGAACGGGAATGGCCGGATTCGCGAGCCAGATGCTTCATGGTAGAAATAGGATCCTGGCGACCACGACGCCCGAGCATAATTTCTGCCATCATAATAGGAATACCAATGGCCGCAATACACAATAAATAAATCAGTACAAAAGCACCGCCGCCGTTTTCACCGGTGATATAGGGGAACTTCCAGATATTACCCAGACCAACGGCAGAACCGGTAGCCGCAAGAATAAACGCCAGACGGGATGACCACTGTTCTCTTGGCTCGACGCCTCCGGACTGAGCAGATAATGTATTTTCTGAATCAGACATAATCAATGTATTCCTTAAAACGACATTTTTTTACCGTATTGTAGCATTTTTTTGTATAATTAAGCCTATGGGAAAAAAGAAAAAGAAGACCTCCAGTAATACTATTGCGCAAAACCGGCGTGCCCGCCATGATTATATTCTCGAAAGTGAGTATGAAGCCGGCCTGGTGCTTGAAGGCTGGGAAGTAAAAAGTCTACGTGCGGGTAAGGCTCAAATCAATGAAAGTTATGTGCAGCTCATTAATGGTGAGGCATTTCTCTATGGTGCCGTGATATCCCCCTTACTCTCTGCCTCTACTCATGTTCACCCGGAACAGCAGCGCAGCAGGAAGCTCCTGCTGCATGATTATGAGCTGTCCCGTCTGGTAGGTGCTGTAGAACGTAAGGGCTATACCATTGTCCCTCTGGCTCTGTACTGGAAAGGCAGCCGCGTTAAATGCAAAATAGCTCTGGCAAAAGGTAAGCACCTGCACGATAAACGCGCCACTGAAAAAGAACGTGACTGGAATCGGGAAAAAGCCCGCATTGCCAAAATGAAATAACCTGAGTGTTCCGATGACAGATTTCTCAGGCCCGGTGCTGCCGAATTTACTACATCAATATTCCACCCTGCTGCCGGATCTGACTCCCTGTCTGAAGCAGTTAAACAGCCTGTCTGAACAGCCTGCCGATACCTCACTTAAAGCATTGCAGTCTATTTATGAAGCTGTTTATCCGGTACTGGAAAAAGCCTTGTGGCTTGAACAGACTGATCGCTTTAATGAATTACTGGATATTTATCAGCAGCTGTTTCGTGAATACGAATCTCTGCTACAGCAAACCGGAAATGTCCGCCAGTATCACTTTATCTTAAGTATCCCCATTGCCGATCGTCCCGGACATTTAAGAACCTGTCTGGAAAGCATTTATCAGCTCTGTGTGCGTTATGCTTACGGTGGCAATAAAAACGGTCAGTATCATAAGATTGCAGTTATTGTTATAGAAGACAGCAAAGACCAGCAGTGTATTGAGCTGGATATGGCTCTGGCCAGAGAATATACTCAAAAAGGCTTAACGGTCCATCATTATGGTCAGCAGGAACAATACCTGCTTATGCTGAAGATCCCTGCCGAGTTACGCAAATCTGTCCGTTCCATTATAGGTACCCCGTCAGCAACCGACTTTTATCATAAAGGTCAGGCCGTTGCCCGAAATCTGGGCTATTTAAAAGCTCTGGATATTACAGCAGACAAAAACAATACCCTGTTCTTTTTTGTTGACAGCGACCAGTTATTTTTAACCAATATGCCTACCCTTGACGGGGATAGAAACGACAGCGGACTGAATTATTTTTATTATATAAACCGGATTTTTAATAACAATAATATTGCCATGCTGACTGGCAAACTGGTGGGTGACCCGCCGGTTTCACCCTCAGTTATGACGGTTAATTTTCTGGATGATATGATTGCATTTTTTAAACAACTGGCAGAAAAACAGGCTCATTCGGCCTGCAGTTTTCATCCCGTCAAAAAAATCAAACCGGCTGATGCGGCCTATCATGATATGGCTCAGTTATTCGGTTTTAAAAATATCCAGAGCAGTTACGACTACTGCTGTTATATTAAAGGCGCGCACGATCATACAGAATGTCTTAAAACCTTTGCTCAACGCATTAATTATTTTTTCTTTGGCGAGCATCTGACCCGCAAAACCTATTTCAGTTATCAGAGTCCGTTAACAAAACTAAGCCCGGCCAGAACCATTTATCCCGGTAATTATATTGTCACCTTTGAAGGTATGAAATATATTATTCCCTTCGGCACTTTAAGGCTCAGAATGTCCGGGCCAACTGCCGGCAGACTGATCCAGTCGGAAATCGGCGAACGTTTTGCCACCTCCGGCCTGCCCATGCTGCACAGCCGGACACTGCAAAGCGAATTTGCCGATGAATTTCGTCCCGGCGTAGACAACACTAACGATAATATTGATATTACTGATGAATTTGAACGGCAGTTTTTTGGGGATTTAATGTTATTTACGGTTGCCAGACTGGCTAAAAACAATCTTGCTATTGAAGATTATAATGCACAGAACCTGTCAGAAACCTTTGCCGAAATTGAACGGGAACTACTGGAGCTCTATGCAAATAAACATCAGAATGCCAATCGCAAAGCGCATAAATTATCGCAATTACTAAATGATCCTTCCCACTGGTGGAATAAGGATAAAGCACTGGAAGATTCCGTCCAGCAGGTACAGCAGTTTATTGATAATATACTGCATAATTTTGATACCCGAACACCAGCCTATCAGCACATACAGTCCAGAGAACACCGACAGCAACGGATCCGCACCATGATAGATTCCCTGTTAAGTTATCGACAGGATAGAAATGCCTGGGATCAAATGCTGCTGGAAATATAAAGCCTTCACCCTCTCCCAGAGGGTGAGAAAATGAAATGAATATCGATTAATCTAGTGTTGCGCTGTCCATTGCATTAGACAGGATTAATTGTCTGCATTGCTGATAATCCTGTTGTGCCGGTTTTAAAAGACTGACAGGAATATCAATATTCTGATAATGGGTTCGCTCTTTAATAATGCGCCCCGCCTGCATATTAGCCGAAGAATCCCCCGCTCTGCTCTGCCCTGTACGGGAGAAAATCTGATATTGTTCACTTAAAGGGCTGTCCAGTGACAGCCATTGCTGCAGCCTGGGTAATAGTCTCTGCGGCTCACTGCGTACCAGTTCGGCATCAAAATAATAAAAACCAGACGAGTATTTTTGAGCAAAGTCTGCCAGTTTTTCAAGCCGCTCCCTATAATAACAAACCGCATGAACAGGTTCTGCATAGGGGTGGGGCTGTTCTTTTTCTGAAAACAGATTAACAATACTTTTTATGCTTTGTTCTGCAGTACGCAAAGCCAGTAAAACCCTGATAGTTTCCCGCTGCAGATTTTCCAGCGACAATGGGTATTTATTATGCAGCAGCTTGTCAAATAGATACTTTGAATCCGGCTTTATATCACCTCTGTCTGCAAATAGTTGTTGCTGTTTTATTAAATCCTGCCTGGAATGATAAGACCGATGTAGCTCATAATAACCGCTGATCTGTGCATGAGAGCCCAGGATATGACCAATAAGGCTGGTATTAGCCCGCATATGGCTTAATAAAAAAATTCTCTGCATGGTAGTATTAACTGACATGATTAATTTTACTACAGCCCGGTCCCGTTATTATACTTTTACCACCTAATAAAGGCTTAACCTGGAGCCGGGTACTGATCCGTTCTTTCAGAGCTGAAACATGGGAAATTACAGCAATTAATTTCCCGTTCTGATGAAGACTGGACAGAGCTTCCAGGGCACTTTCAAGTGCTTCTTCATCCAGAGAGCCAAAACCTTCATCAAGAAACAGTGAGTCAACCCGTACTTTCTGACTGGCCATTTTAGATAAACCTAAGGCTAAAGTCAGACTGACAATAAAACTTTCACCACCGGATAAGTTTCTGACCGAGCGTATTTCACCACCCTGATAGTTATCCACTACATTCAGTTCCAGAGGCTGCAACTTATCTCTTATTAATAAATAACGATCGGACATTTTTTTTAATTGCCGGTTGGCATGTGCAACCATAAGCTCAAACGTCAGACCCTGAGCAAAGTTACGGAATTTTTTACCGTCTGCCGAACCAATCAGAGCATGCAGGTTTTCCCAGCGCTGACATTCCTGCTGTCGGTTATCTATAGCAGATTGTTGCTGTTTTATTTTATCCCGGTCAACACGATTTTGATCAAGCTGAAGTTTCAAAGCCGCCGTTTCATCCCGCCGTTTAGAAAGTTCGTGTTCCTGTTGCTGTTGTTCCTCTAATAGTACGTCCAGACTCTTTTGGGTAATGGCTCTGGTTTGTTCCAGCTTTAATTTTTGCCTGCTGTCTGTCAGGCGAGTCTGTATGGCCAGCTGTCTATTATCCAGTTCAACAGCCTGATTATTTAACTGTTCGCGTTCCTGCAGGGGTAAACCGGCCTGGATAAACTCAGCCTCCAGAGTAAAACCCTGTTGCGGCAATAAATGCTTAAATTCCTGCTCCCGTTTTTCTAAATCCACAATAGCTTTTTTTATACGCTGTTGTAATGACTGAATATTAACCTGAACACTATTTAAATCCTGTTGAATACGAATAAATTCTGTTCTTAAATTACTTTCCACCTGTTCCGCAGCAATTAAATTCTGCCTGAGCTGGTTTTCTTCTGCATCGGGGTCCTTGCTACCAAATAACGCCTGCCGTTCGGCCCGGTACTGTTCCAGTATTAAGGTGTCCTTTTGTAATTGCTGCTGTTTTATTATTGATGACTTCTTATAAGTTTTAATCATAGTGTCATGAGTTTTAATATCCACACTATACTGTGACAGGGTCAGATCAAGATCATTTGCTGTCTGTTGCTGATAGGTCCAGTTCTGCAGCCGTTCCTGCAGACTGTTTAATAGCTGTTCAAAATCCGTATTATCCAGTTCCGAAATCCCCAATGGCAGCAGATGGTTTAAGACTGAATTTTTTAAATCCGAAAATTCCTGTTCTGCCCGTGTTAAATCCTGTTCCAGTTTAGTGAGTTTCTGAGTAATACTCTGCTTTGCATGCTCTTCTGTCAGCAGTAGCTTTTCCGTTTCAGAAAGTGTCTCCTGTGCTGCTTTTTCAGCCTGATTCAGGCTGTTTATCTCTACTTCCATTTGTTCTGCCTGAGTAATTATTTTTTCCAGCTCATGCAGTTTTTTTTCTGTTTTATCCATAGCCGGTACATTACCCCTGGCAAAGGGATGTTCCAGAGAACCGCATAGTGGACAGGGTTCATTATCTGCAAGTTTTTTTCGTTCAGATTCCAGATCAGCAATGGTTCGCAATAGATTCAGCTCTCTTAACAGGCTGTCTTTTTCGGCTCGATATTCCCGTAACAAACGCTCATTTAACAATTCATTTAAAAGCCGCTGTTTTTGTTTTATCTGAGTCTGAATATCAGTTAATGCCTGTTTGCGGGTGTTTGCTTCCTTAGTTTTTTTGAGCAGTTTCTGCTGCTGTTGATTCTGTTCCTGAAGATTTAACTGATAGTGTTCCTTATTTTTTATTATGTCTTTCTGAATAGTTGTCAGGTTTGACAATTGTTCTCTAACACCCGCCAGACCACTGATCAGCCACTGGTCCTGGGAATTGTTCTGCAAATAAGTATTTGAAATATGGCGCTGTTCTTTAATCCGCTCAGATTTTTTTTGCAACTTAAGAATGAACTGTTGTTCTTGCTGAATCTGTTCAAGCTCCTGCTGATATTCTGTCTGAAGTTTTTTTACCAGCAGATTTTTATCCGCAATATGCTGATCCACAGAACGAACTTTTTTTAGTACGGCACTGATACCCTGCAGATTATTTTTTGCTTCTGACAGGTGCTGTTCTGACTGTTGTAAAAAAGATTGCTGCTGTTCAATTGTCGCTTCCAGTTCGGGTAATTTTTGCTGTTCTGTTTTAAGTTGTTCATCATCGCTTTGACGCTGCTTACGCAAAGCCTTTAAAGTTGCGTATATCCCATCCAGATGACTGGCCTTCATTGCCAGCTTGAGTTTATTTCGCTGCGGGACAAACTCTTGCAATACTATTTTAAGCTGCTCAGATTGTTTTTCTAACTGCTCAATCTCAGTATTTAACGTCTTAATAGCGGTTAACCAGTTGAGCGACTTCTGGGTCTGGTTTAACTGTTCTGACAGTTTAATTTTCTGCTGTTCCTGTTTTTCCAGAGTTTGTGCAATGGTTTTTTCTTCAGCTTCGCTTAGCAAATTGATACCGCTGATCTCTGCGCGTAAAAGATTTAACTGTTCACGTTCTGTTTTAAGCTGCTCATGGGTTCGTTGTGAAATTTTTGAGTAAATTTCGGTACCAGTGATCTGTTCAAGTATCTTTGATTTTTGCTCTATATCCGCTTTTAAAAAGGTATCAAAGCCTCCCTGAGCCAGTAAAATAGAACGGGTAAAACGCTCAAAATCCATGCCTGTTTTTGCTTCAATAACCTGTGCAACATGCCGTTTTTTTGATTCTAGAAGATCACCGCTGTCCACATCAGAAATTTCATGGCGAGATTCTGCCAGCTTACCCTCCGGTTTTTTTCTTGCCCTGTGCTGACTCCAGTGACAGCGAAAACGCCCTTCAGAGGATTCAAAACTGACTTCGGCATAACACTCCCCGGTCTGGCGGGACATAATATCATTATTATTTTTAGTGATCTTACCCAGACGGGGAGTTGAGCCGTAAAGAGCCAGACAGACCGCATCCAGGATTGTGGATTTACCTGCCCCGGTTGGTCCGGTTAGCGCAAAAATACCATTGGCCAGATATTGCGGGTCAGTAAAATCAATTAACCATTCACCCTGCAGTGAATTAAGGTTTTTAAAACGAAGCTGCAGAATTTTCATAACGCGTTACTGTCTTCATCCTGTAGAAAATGAATGATCTCTTGATAGGAAAGCATTAATTCCTCCCTGCTTTCTTCGGGTACATCATAAGCCTGTAAACAACGCTCAAAAACATCGTACTCATTCATATCATCCAGCGTCTCATCTTCTCCAACCGCTGTCACAACAACTGGAGTCTGATTTTTAATGCGCAGAATCTCCATTTCAGAGCCACTTATGCTTTCTGCCATTAATGACCATAAATCCGGCACGACATCTTTACCCCGGTATTCTATTTCCAGCCAGGCATTACTATACTGCTGTTTTAAGGATTCTATCTCGGTGTTCAGTTCATCCAGCGTCCCTACAATGCGTTTCAGGGACTGAAAACAGGGAACATTTATTTCCTTAATGGTTGAGATTCCGGCTTCAAAGCTGACTATGATAACCTGTTTACTCTGCTTAGCCTCGCCAAAACTCATTGCCAGCGGGGAACCGCTATAGCGAAAGCGTTCATTATTCCCGACACACTGGGGAATATGTAAATGCCCCAGAGCCAGATAATCAATAATATCAGGAAACAGTTCCTGTCCTACATAGGCCAGTGATCCCACATACAGCTCTCTTACCCCGTCACCATCCAGGGTTTTACCCCCGGCAGTAAAAAGATGCCCCATGGCTATCACTGGAATATTCTTATAGCCCTGCTGTTTAAAATCGCGTTGTTTTTCACTGGCAATTTCGCACACCCGGGTATAATGGGCTTTAAGGCCTTCAATCAGCTTAATGCTTTTATCTTCAAAACTTTCCCCGGCTTCGACGGTACGAATATCTTTTTCTCTTAAATAAGGCACAGCACAGATAATTGCCTGAGGTGCCCCGTCCTGATCATGCAGCAGTAACACCTCATCCAGCGGATCATCTGAGGCTGCGCCCACTACATAGACATTAAGAACCTGTAACAGGGCTCGGGGTGCATTTAAAAAAGATGGCGAATCATGATTTCCGGCAATTATCACCACATGTTGACAGCCGGTCATTGACACACGGTGCAGGAATCGATAGTACAGCTCCTGTGCAAAATTACCCGGCGTACTGGTATCAAATACATCCCCGGCCACCAGCAAAATATCCACCCGTTCCTGAACGATGGTGTCTGTCAGCCAGTCTAAAAAGGCACTGAATTCAGCATAGCGTTTTCGGCCATATAGAGATCGCCCCAGATGCCAGTCGGATGTGTGTAATATTTTCATGGTGTAAGCATATCATGGAAAAACGACAAAATTTGTCGTAAAAACCTTTGTTTTTAATTTTCTGAGTGATTTGATCACTGTTAAACTTTTACATTGAGTATCCCCCCTATGTCAACATACCTGCCGCCTGAAACAATTATTTTTCGGGGGGATTACCTGATGACTTGAGAGGTAAGAATAACCGGCGACCCTCTCCGGTTAATTGTTGAAAACCATATTGTTTATAAAATCCAGCAACCTGTTCATCTATCACATCAACGACCATAGCATTAATGGCAATTTCTAAGCTCACAGCCAAAGTACGCTTAAATGCATCCATCTTGAGCTGAGGTGTCAACACTTTTCCGGACAGTTTTCTAAATGGTTATTTGATACTTCAGTCAATATTAAAACTTATCTGGAAT
>Ga0256831_1001854_pt1 | contig 11102 bp, 11 predicted proteins | sample 132544metaG_FD_189087 | JGI IMG/M metagenome (GOLD analysis project Ga0256831, IMG submission 189087) | Hydrothermal vent microbial communities from Lau Basin, Pacific Ocean - 132-544 | ecosystem: Environmental > Aquatic > Marine > Hydrothermal vents | place: Pacific Ocean: Lau Basin | collected... | reverse complement strand
TTTGTTCCTATGTCACCGGGAGCTATGTTAGGGATCAATACTGTGAACGTTCCATTGGCATGTGGAAATGGGAAATCCCCGATGGACAAGTCCACATTAACTGTTTGTCCGCTTTCAAGATCTTTGACCACAACATTAGGGGGTATCAGGTCGCTCAACTTAACCCAGTTAATTGAAGTGATTATTGCTGTGATAGGGCTGTTTGTCTTCACAGTTGCCGCTCCGTTGAAAGAGTAGACGTTCATGCCACTTTGAAACTTGTAACCGTTTTCGCTAATTGTTGACTGATTCCCATTGTATCCAACAATGTCAACCGAATATTCCATCGCCGGAGGTGCGTGAATACCTAAGAAATATCGACCATCATTAAGTAAAACTTCAAAGGGTCCACTACAGACGATAGTGGATTGTCCGATTTGGTTGCAAGTCCCACTCTTTACTGTATACCCATTCAAGTTGGTAGGAATTGGTGCCGCATCCTTTGCGAACTTCACTGTCTTCCAAAGTGTATCGAATGATATTCCAAGCATTGAGGCTCCCATTACTGAATGGGTATACAAGTTGCTTGCCGAGTCAAAGTACGCATACTTCGTCGGCCTGTCTAAAATGTCCAACTATTTGAAGAGACTCGGGCTTGGAACAGCAGGAACTAGCATTTTAAGCCTCAACGATCCAAATCACCAAAAGGCAACCAACGTGGGGTTTGCAAAGATAATAACGGGAACCTACTCGTTTTCCCAAAACTTAGGAAACCAATGGTTCACAGTCTTGGCAACGACAATTCAAGTAACTGGTGGCAAAGCAGTCCTCCTTGCATCGGGCGGAATAAACGGAAGATATGGAGGAAGAGAAGCAAAGGTCTGTATTGGAAACGGTCAACTTTCAATACCAAAGATTGTGTCCTCCTATCCCCCTCTAGACGGTATGGAGTGTTACTCCCCTCCACTCTCAAAGATTATTGACGAAGGGGTTCACACAATAGCAATAGGTGTAAGCGGAGACAACGTCTCCACAATTCAAGCAAGAGCAACAATTGTCGTTGCAAATGTGGACGCAAACTTAATCTCTAATGCTGACAATTGGAGTATACGCTTGGTTGACCCAACCTCATACGTCTACGAGGACAAGTTGCCGTTTGGGAAGTGTATACGAAAGGAAACGGCAACGGATTCGCTTACCGTTGAGGTAACCGGCCCATTCCTAGGATTTGTGTTTCCCTTGAACAACTCCTCGAACGACACATATGGAAGCGTTTACATAAACTATAATGCGGTGCCCATATTCCAAGGAAGAGTCGTTGAGGATGATATATCTCCAACTCACGCATTGGCCATAGCTGTAGGCGATAAACCAATGAAAATAGAAGTGCGTCAGCCATCAATGCATCAATCGTTATGTTTCCACAACCTCCTACCAATGATCAAGAGGGTCACTACATGAGATGCAGAGACCAAAAGTTAGATGCTGAACTAGAAGTCTTTCTCAGGAAGGCTTTAAGTAGTGAGAAATACTCGTGTCCAAGGGATGATATCGCAACAACTTTGTTAGAGCAAGGCAAAATTTGCGAACTGCTCAAGCGAGTTGCAGTTGTATGTGGCGGAAACATAACTCTTGGCATAGTTGCCATTCTCAGCCTCTATTTTTGCTGTCCGAGGTCAGAGGCCGAGAGATTCCTCAAGATGCTTTTTATGGATGTAAGGGCTTTCTCCTTTATAACTCACTACTATCCATCTCAGGTTAAGGATTTTGTTAAAATGGTTGCGTACGGAGACTTAAAGAGGAAAACAGTCGAGGATGCCAAAAGAATGTTGCTAAGGGTTTTGAGAGAGGAAAATTCTCCTTAAATGAAGAGCACTAGGATTTTCTCAAATCTGTCTATTGCCTTTGCAAACGCAAAGAATGCAAAGGTGAGAAGGCTGAGAAGTCCCAACACGGGAAGATTTGGGAATCCTATCATCGGTTTTACCCATGGAAGGTCAACCGGCTTGCCAAACTTTATAGAGCGGGAGGCATCTGAAACGAGTTCATCACAACAGTTGAGTTTCTCTGCTTGGGGCACTCTCTCAACTATCTTTTGCAGAGGGGGGTTGAGCTGGAAGGCTGAAGGAATTGAAAGCATTACTGGGAGAATCAGCTGAGAGAGAGAAGTGACTGGAAGCATGTTTGGAGTGCCAATGGTCGATGGAGTTGTGGGCAAGTTGACTCTTGTCGGTGTTTGAATGTTCTCCTTCTGTGTCAGTACCAGTTGACTGGGCGAGTTAACTTGTGGAGGAATGTTTAAGGTTTGAGGCGGGAAATTTCTCTCTCCTTGTTTTTCTATGCGGTTGTCCAATATTTGAGATGGCGGGAGCACTATTCTAGGTATTTGGGGAGAAAGCAAACTTCTGTGTCTTTCGAGCTCTTTCTGTATGTCCTCTACCTTGAACTCTAGTAGCTTGACCTTCTGATCAAGCCTCATAACGTCTCTGTAAAGGACAGAGTACATGCTTCTCGCCACAACATGGTCTGCTTGATTAATTGAATTCAAGCCATAGACTCTAGGATCGGCAAACCCAAGAACTTTCCCCACTTTTTGAGATACAGCAATCACTTCTGCTTGTCCTTCTCTCTCGAAGGCGCTTGGTATATTGGCAATCAACCAGATACCCTTTATACCCATCATCACACCAACGAGGGCAAGCGTTACGAGAGGAGCGCCACTAGTGGCCATGAATAGGAGAGATACAGCGTCTCCAAGAATGCCGAAGATTGTGTCAGCGATGAGAGACGGGCTTGGTCTTTGCCCGATGACTTCGAGGGTTGAAACAATGCTTGCAACTGCGAGGCTTGCCTCTGCAAGCTTCATTGAGGCCTTCCTTATTTCCGGTGTTACCTTTGGCTGAGGAGGAGGACTCGCTTCTTTTGTTACGACCTTGATTTCTCCGTTAGGTGCCACAACTCTTGCCCCTGGAGGGAGTGTAGATATGCTGTTCGAGTCAAGGAAGAACGACGTTTTGTACCGATCAACAGCTGGTTCCACAATAGAGATTTGAGATGAACTTGCGACTATCTTTGTGTATGGGATTCCCTCGACCAGCTGAAGTGCTGGCATTCAGTCCCATCATTTCTTGGGTTTAATCGTTGAGGGTCGGCAACCCTATTGAGGCAGATGTCTCGATCATCGACAAGTTCGATGGCAATAGACGCGAGATCTCTATTGACGTTGCGCTTCCATTCGTTCAATCGGTAGAGATTGAGATCTTCGCCAGTCTGTGGGACGGTGCAATGAGATTTACTGTGACCCCTCTCAGCAAAAAGGTAAAAATAACTCTGTCGTGTGATGAGGATTGTATCTGGAGGATTGAAGGAGTTGCGGTTGAGGACCTTCCAAAGGTTAAAGGTCCAATTGTGTGGCTACAAGCAACGGTCTATTACAAGACAGAGGTAGGCTCATTCATCTTAGGCTACTCTTCAAAACTGTTCGAAGAGCCCAATCTGCTCATCATAACCACCAACGATGGAATAAGGCTTAGCATTGCCAAACCCGGCCCGATCTTGACAAGGCCAACGATCTGTGTTGGTGATTCTCCGAACAGCTTAACATGTAAAGTGGGTTGGTCTGTCTTCTTTCCTTTGAGAAGACCTCCCAATCTTGTTGTTGTGAAGTCAAATGGCGAAGTGGTAATCTGTGAATCACAAGTGGTATGCTGGAGGATAAATGGTAAGGTAGTTGCGTCGTGCAACTTCGTACAATGTTCTGACTGCAACGAAGATGTGATAGATTTTTCGGAATCGATTTGGTCTCTCATTCCGAATGTTTGCTTTGGAGACCCCATCGCACTTCAAAGGCTGAAAAGCTTTAACCTAGATGCAGAAAAAGCGCTCTCGCTGATGTGTCCTCCAAAGCCAAAGAGCGAAGTGATTTCTATCATATGTAAGCTGAGAGGAGTGAGATGTATACCACCTCTGAGCGAGGTCGCGCCCGACTGTGAATGTTTGGACTCATCCTCATGTAAGGAGGTTGCTGGAAACGCAATTATATATCACGTGGTTGGTCTCCTATTTCTCATTGGGACTGTGTATGCCATTTATCAACTTGGCAGACGCCCTTAATCCCTCGAATCCGCCCCAAGTGAAGATATCAGACACACAGCAGGCTGGATGTTCGATAAGCTTCGAGACGAAGGAAAATTCATACATTGTGACTGCCATAGACTTAAGCAAGTGTCAAAGCTCAGTTTCCTCGAAGCACGAAGAGCTGAAGATTAAGCTAAGGTATGAGGTCTCCAATAGGAGACTTACTCTTCAAGACATGGAAATATCGAACGATGTGATCAACAAACCGTATATCGTCGTCAAGGATACTTCTGGCAACATCGTCTTCGCAAGGAAGCTAACATTTGATGAGAAGGGTCACGCAGAAATCAACAAAACCATTCTCGTTTCCCCCGGAAAGCAACTCTTCATACTTCTTGCTGGTGAGATCACCCAGAGCGGGATTGCTAAACCAGTCGAGGTAGCGCTGGCAACTATTGAGGCAACCTACGAGTACAATGTCAAAGTTGGACCATACAGGTTGCACGTCAAGAATGGAGACGTTAAGGTAGAGCCTTCTGATGTCTTTATTGTAGGAGGGGCCCTCATTGATGTTATCCCCAACTCTCTTCCAATTGAGGTGAGCTATAGAACTAAGACAAGCAATGTCAATGCGGTCGGCTATGTCTATCCTGGCTCAAACATCAATGTGCCCTCTCTTTCCCTTGACACGGGGGATGTCAACCTAGATACTGTTACTGCGACCCCATACATTCCCAATGACGATCCCAAAATTGCCAGCCCCTTGGGAATTGTCCAAGCGCCGAAATCGCTGGCACTAGAATTGGTGGGTAACAGCCCAACAGGAATGAAGCCCAGATCTCTGAAGTTCGACCTAGGAGGGACAAGCATTTCAGAAATAGTAAAGGCAACAATATTGCCGACGGATGAATTCCTCGTCTATTCTGCAGTAGTTGCCGACAAGAGTAGGATCAAGTTCATACCGTTTGGTTCGACACTAATTCAACTCCTCGACATACTTCCGGCTAGAGTGTTCATGGATCCGGAAGGAGAAGGCAATATAATGAGAGTTTCTAGTGCAAGGCTGAGCTTGCTAAACCAGAAGGTAAAGTCTCTTCCAGTCATGGTCTACTATGACTACACGTTCGGAAGCAAAGATGTAAAGGATCTCAAACCTATCATGGTTGGCGCAATAGGGACAAGCAACATCAAGATAGTTCCTCTTAAGACGTTCTTCGTTGTCGATGCTTCATATGGAGGACCCAATGATAAAGCCAAGATGTTCTCCATAAAACCGACTACCCAGATAAAGTCCGCAAAGGTATACTTCGTTGTGATATTCGAGAAGAACGGCAAGATGTTCACAAGAATGACCGAAGCAAAGACTCTAGGCGATTTGGAGAAGGTCGGAATATCTGTTAATGCCTCGTACAAATCAAAGGAGCTTTACTCGATTGAGGCAGGGCAAGTCTTTGTCGTGAACCCAATTATCATAACTTCGAACAATGCCACAAACGTTACTGCCCTCGCTTTCCCAGTTGCGGTAGTCGTTGAAGATTCGAAGGGACAGACTACTCCGTATGTATTGGAGTTCAGGGACCTCCTTAAGGTAACCAACGGCATACTTACTGTGAACAAGAACACGACTCTGAGCATAGACAGCTTCATACTTGCAAATATTGACATTGTCGCCATAAGGAACGGAAATGTGATATACAACCCAAGCGAGATAGACGCGAACGACATCCTTTTCATGTTTAGCGAGGTGCCTATTGGCGTGGGTCCGTTCTTTGTCCTCAACAACGGCACAGTAAAACACTTCTCAGAGGTTCAGCCAGGGGACGTTGTTCCTCCAATGTATGAGTTCAGAGTGAGAGACGAGGAAAACAACAGCATACTTGTGCTCGGCAAAGGTCTAAAGGAAATTGAGAGCGCTATTACGAAGTTCATAGAGCTGGTCAGGCCTGCAAAGGTAATAGTTGAGAAGAGGCCCTTGTTCAGCACACACATAAACTATCCAATTATAACGTCTTGGGACGTTGCTCTCGAAATTGACCTACCTAAGCTTGAGACGGAACAAACAAGCACAACTGCCCCAACCACAATCTATGTTGACGCGAACGGATACAGCGGCAATTACATGGTTAAGATCGAATCCATCCTAACCGATGTAAGCGGGAAGCCATGTGCCACTTCACAGTACGAGGACAGCATTACTGGCGGAAAGCAAGTCGTCATATCTACCAACCAGCTGATAGGAAACATGAAGGTAAACCAGAACTGTGGAGTCCCAATACTCGATGGCTTCAAGGTGAAGCTCTACATCGTGGATGAGGAAGGAAATAAGACATTGGTAGACATCGCAAAGGATGTCGTTTTCCTCACGAGCGCGCCAACGTGCAAGATTGGAGAGCCGATAACAATTGCCCCATCTTCACAAGGAAGCGTCTTAGTCAGAGCAGTTGACTGTACACAAGGCCAGAGCACGAACATTGATATAGTTGTGAACCCGCCACAGGTGATAATTTCGAACCAAACGATCAGCTTGACCTCTGGCCAGTTCGTGAAGGCATACCGCCTAACGGTAAACGGAACAAAGCCTGTGCTTGAAGAGTATCAGATAAGCGGGGCAAGCTTCACAATTGTAAAGCCCGGCCTTTACATACTGATCTACGAATTTGTTCCAATTGGTATAGAGAAGACTCTGAGAGGCATTGTCATCATCAAGGCTACGGGCTACCGCATAGTAGAGAGCAATAGGAATATCCTAGCAGAGGTTGCCGGAACAACAAGTGCAAAGGTCGAGATAGACAGCGGATCAGTAGTAAGCGGAGTCGCACCAATCTACAAGCCGTACTGTTCGGTGGGCATTGGAGGAACAAACATCTTGAGCTATGCAAAGTGTGAGAGTCCAGCCGAAATAGCAAGGATCAGAGTGTTCAAGGACGGAATCGAAGTTGAAAGCCTAGAAGTTGCAAGAGAAGAGGTCGAAGGAAAGGTAGTAGCGACGGGAGTGAGTGCAAGCATAGTCGCTTCGTTACTGCTCGGAGGTCTTCTTTGATCATTTTTGTGCATTGATTTAAGCATTCTCCATCCTTTTCTTGCTGGGAGATAAGATGGAGGAGGCCGAGTTCTTCATTAAGGATGGCGTATTGTACAAGAGAAGGAGTGATGGAAAGGAGTATCCCGCCTCGCTGGACGAGGCATGGAACATCGCCGAAATGATGCTGGACGAGGACTGTGTCTTTGCCTATGAGATACTGAAGTGGCTCACACACGGAAGGCTAGAACTTCTCGACGACGAGTACATAGAGGCCTTGCTTGACTGTGAAGAACTGCCAAAGGAAGAGTACAACAAAATCAAGATGGAGGCCGTTAGGAGAGGCCTCATGAATTGATTTTTTGGGAAGGAATGCTTAGCGGAATTGTCGAATCGGTCAAAAGTTTTTTCAATGAAATTAGGGATCTTCAAACCTCAGAGAAGATTGCTCTAATTGGGGCATTTGTTATTGGTTTACTGCTCGGCTACGAGGCCTCAAGAGGCTTTAGCGATATGGTGATTGCCATCACAAACCTAACTAAACGAAAAGTAAGGAACGGTGGCGGAAATGGTGGTTGATGTAGTAGATGTCAACGTGGTTGAGAGAGTAGCCGTCTCTGGACTTGTTGCATTAGGCGCTGGGTTCGCAGTAAGCAAAGTATTCAAGTTTGATCCCCAAGCCGTTGCCATAGGTGTTGTCGCCGGCTTGACTTACCTAATAACAGAGGCCGACGTTAACGAGCTGAGCTTGAAGGATGCTGTAACAGTTGCTGTAGTGGTTGGCTTCACATCTTGGATAGCCGAGTACATCATAAAGAACTGGAAACTTCAAGACCAGACAACAAGTCAAACAACAAGTCAGACAAGATGAAGCTAATTTGAATATCTACTATTTCTGAATGCCCACTATAAAACGAGCTGGTAATTCTCTAAAGCTTAGCTTCTGCTCAACCAATTTTTTCATTTCCTCATACGTAATCGTCTTTCCTTCGCAAATTGTCTCGCATATAGCCTTTATCATGTAGCTGTAGGCAGACCTGAGGTTTGTCAAATCCGTCCTACTTGCCCTTGTCGGGACATTACACTTCTTGTCGTAATCGAACCTAATCCTCGTTGAGACTATTATCGTCTGATTTGGTACGTTCTCGCATTCTGCAACGTTTAGACATGATGAAATGGACATAATTGCGCTGACCTTTGCCTCTTGTTTCCTCGCATCGTAGGAGTAGGACAAAATGAAGCCGGGGATTTCATCAATCTTGGCCTTGTCCCTCGGAATTCTATATACTCCTGAGAGAAGGTATGCAAGGGCGACGACGTTCTCAAAGTATGTTGTTCCCCTTCCTTCAAGTACCAAAGCATTGCCACTAGAACGTATCGTGAAGAGACCCATTGGACCATCCCATAAAGATTAAGGACTAGAGCTCCTTGAAAAGGCCCTCGACATCCAAAACTTCGACAGCAGAATCGCCCACTTCCGACCTATATATGTTTAACCTCTTCTTGAAGTGCGACTCCAATGTAGAATATAGGTTCCCAGCCGGCATGACTACTCTGTCGGCTATATCAACGATTAATGCTATGTTCTTGTTTCTGTCTTTTCTTAAGGCCCTCCCAATTCTCTGAGGAAACTTGGTACTGCTTTTTCCCAGTGTTGCAATTACGAGACTTCTGAGCTGAGGAATGTCTAGTCCCTCATCCGCAAGCTTTGTTGCGACAAGGACGTCAATTTCTCCTCTTTTCAGCATGCTGATGAGCGCCCTTCTGATCGGGGCGCTAAGATTTCCGGTAATCGGCTTAGCCTTAAGTCCAGCCCTTTCCATCTCTTCTGCCAAATTGACTGCTTCCTTCACTCTGTCAACGAGCACGAGAGTTGGCTTCGGGAGTCTCTTGACAATGTCTATGATTAGCTTTCTCCTCTCTGGGTGTTTGCTTGCCAACCACGAGCTTATGATGTTCCACCTCTTCAAATAGAAGACCTTCTCGTCGTGCCTCGATTCGCTTGCGTCAAGAAGTTCGAGGTAAACTTTAGGCGTCACCTTCCAAACTGGCCTAACCATGTATATCTTTGCTCCGGTTAGATAACCCATCTCTTTGAGCTCATTAAGACTAATAGAAAATGAACGAGGCCCGATGAACCCATACAGATAGGGCTCTGTGCCATCTTCTCTCCACGGTGTGGCAGAGAGGCCGACAATGGGTTTCCCAATTATGTGAATTAGGACGATTCTGAACGTCATTGATGGGACGTGGTGTGCCTCGTCAACGATTACTAAATCTGCTTGCCTCAACACCTCAAGCGCTTTCTCAAGTTTTTCGTTTTTCGTTTTGCCTTCAAAGACACTTGAAATGATTGCCTTGGAGGCCATCTGAACGTTCATTGCAGTCACATCTCCCACTTCTACGCCTTCGGAGATTATCGTACCGACGGAGTATTCATCTTCAGAAAGCTCGCTGAAGAAGTTGGCGGCTTGCATTACGAGGTCCTTTGTGTGAGCAAGGAGAACTGCCCTTTTCACTAGGCCAAGAGCTCTCAGTTCTTTGTATAGAGCGACAGCCATGATAGTCTTTCCGCTTCCAGTTGGCGCCCTTATCACGGCCCCGCCTCTAAGCCCTATCGTCTCGATTGTCTTGATGACTGCGTCTCTTTGATACGTCCTAAGTGGCAATTTGATGTATGCTTGCGGATCGGGAATTTCGTCGGACCAACTGAATCTCCAAACTAGGTCATATGGAGATGCCACCTCTGTTATCTTCATAACGTCCGCTATCTTTCCTTTGAGAACGTAAACCTTCGCTCCCGTGGGTATTGTGCTGGCAACGTAGTTACAGTTAAACTTGAGCTTTTCGATTTCCAGTTGGTCGAAGAAGACAGCAGTTGTACATAGGCCAGAAGGCGAGGCAAGCCTTTTCTCCGGTGGCAGATAAATGTCATTCATGCTTTGCAAGACCTTTCTGATTTTCTCCTCATCTAGGACTAGCGTGAAGAACGGTGGCTTCCACTCTATGTTCTGCGGAAGCCTGTCCCAGCTTCCTCTTTCCCAGACAGGAAAGAGGGCATTCCAAAGAGTGTCGCTTCCTCCAGTTGTTCCGTTCGGCAAGATGACTGAGATATCGAATCGCTTCAAGGATTGGTAGACATGTAGCACTTCCCATAAGGGAAGTCTAAATATCTTTTGTGGACTTAAGATCCACGCCCTACTTGATGGGTCCCAGTTCGCTATCTTTTTGATCAACTCTTTCCACGTCTGGAAGACATCGGGAGGTAGGTATTGGTTGAGAACTATCTTCAAATAGTGCCCTCTTGAGGAAGCATATTTGGAATAAAAAAAGCATTAAAATTATAGGAGCTTGGCCAAATTTTCGGGTTTAATCACTACTGCTTCACCGCTCTCTATGGCTTCCTCTAGGTCTTTCATATCTGTCTTCTTCTCCTCAAGGAGCTTGAGAAACTGAGGTGTGACCACATAAAGTTTGTTTCCATAGCTTATGCCGTGGAGATTATACTTTCTTATGATCGCCCTTGCATATTCTTTGTCACCCCCTGTAAACTTTAGGAGGTCATCGACATCTCGTATTTTGGGCATTTTGGACTTCTTCTCTTCCTTTTTCGACTGCCTCTTGGCAGGCTTCTTGGTCACTTGGAGGTCTTCCGAGGAAGATGACGAAGATATGCTAACCGTTGCATCGTCGGGAAGCTCAATAACTATTCTAATGGTTTTTCCCATGTTCTCCGCCAAGTCATCTGATTTCTGTACGCCACTTTAAGGGTGCCATATTCCGGCGTAATCTGTCGCGTCTGCTACCAACGTCTTTTATCTCGATAATATCAATGTCCTCGTATGTTTTATTGAGAAGGCAGAGAAACCCATAGAAAGCTTTCGGTCGTGTTTTCGGCTTTGTAGGACCAAAGTTAGGACAAGCAAAGCATACTGGTTCCCTACAAAACTGGCGCCGGGGGCGGGATTCGAACCCGCGCGGGGGAGGGACCCCCAGTGGGTCTCAAGCCCACCCCCTTGGGCCGCTC
>Ga0256831_1001853_pt1 | contig 11104 bp, 10 predicted proteins | sample 132544metaG_FD_189087 | JGI IMG/M metagenome (GOLD analysis project Ga0256831, IMG submission 189087) | Hydrothermal vent microbial communities from Lau Basin, Pacific Ocean - 132-544 | ecosystem: Environmental > Aquatic > Marine > Hydrothermal vents | place: Pacific Ocean: Lau Basin | collected... | reverse complement strand
ATTCTTTGCAAGGGAGATGGGTTTACAATGAAAGGAAAGATAAAACCTCTGGTTGTCCTTCTGCTGCTGGCAGTTCTGATCGGCGGCGCATTGTACTTCACCAAGAGAGGCAAAGGTGTTCCGGATAATCAGCTTCGGTTGTTCGGTAACGTGGATATCCGGCAGGTACAGCTTGCCTTCCAGGAAAGCGGACGCCTTCTTAAGCTTAATGTGCAGGAGGGTGATCGGGTAAAAAAAGGTGGGTTGGTCGCTGAAATAGACGCGGTTCGCTATCAGGCAAATCTGGACAAAGCCCGTGCGGAATTGGCCGCACAGCAGCAGGTGGTCAAACGAATGAAAGCCGGCTCCCGCCCCCAGGAAATAGCCAGGGCCAGGGCGGATGTCCGTTCCTGGGAGGCGCGGGTAAAAGATGCCGAAATCACTCTGCGCAGGTTGCAGCGACTGGTGAAGAAAAATGCCACCTCCCAGCAGAAAGTTGATGATGCAACCACCGTCTATACAGCGGCAAAAGAGAGCCTTGAGTCCTCCCGTCAATCTCTGGAGTTGAGCCTGATCGGGCCGCGCAAGGAAGATATTGCCGCCGCAGTTGCCCGGGAGCAGTCTGCACGGGCTGCGGTGACCAGGGCTGCCAAAGAGCTGGCCGACACTAAACTCTATGCACCGGAGAATGCGGTCGTCCGGGATCGGATCATGGAACCCGGCGATATGGCTTTTCCCTCCACTCCTGTGCTTTCCCTGGCCCAGACAGACCCTCTCTGGATCCGAGTCTATGTCCCGGAAACGGATATGGGCCGTATTGTTGCCGGTATGCGGGCCGAGGTGACGGCGGATTCCTATCCGGGCAAGAAGTATCGCGGCTGGATAGGTTTTATTTCTCCTGTGGCCGAGTTTACTCCCAAAAATGTGGAAACAGAAGCCCTGCGGACCCGCCTGGTCTACCAGGCCCGTGTTTTTGTCTGCAACCCAGAGGATGAACTGCGCCTTGGTATGCCGGCAACCGTGCGCATTGATCTCACCCAGAAGAAACCCGAGGGACCGGTCTTCCGCCAGGATGTCTGCCGGGCCAGATAGAGGACTTCTTTTGACGACCCCGCAGAGTGCAGGCAGCTCCTTCCCGCCCATCCGGGTGCAGCACATCAGTATCAATTTTCAGGTCGGCACACGTACGGTTACCGCCCTGCAGGACCTCTCCTTTTCCATCAAGCCGGGCATCGTCACCGGATTGATCGGCGCCGACGGCGCCGGTAAAACCACGCTTATGCGGCTGGCTGCGGGTCTGCTGGTACCGGACAGTGGTTCTATCTCCGTGCTCGGCCACGATGCCACCCATGATTCCTTGACCGTTCAGGGCATGATCGGGTACATGCCGCAACGGTTCGGCCTCTATGAAGATCTGACCGTTCAGGAAAACCTGGACCTCTACAGCGACCTGCAGGGTGTTGCCGAAAAAGACCGGCCCGGCCGCTACGGGCAGCTGATGGAGATGACCGGCATGGCGCCCTTTACCGACCGTCTTGCAGGCCGTCTTTCCGGCGGTATGAAGCAGAAGCTCGGTCTGGCCTGCACTCTGATCAGGCCGCCCCGTCTTCTGCTCCTTGATGAGCCGACGGTGGGCGTTGATCCTGTTTCCAGGCGTGAGTTATGGAATATCGTCTACCACCAGGTACAAAATGAAGGCATGACCGTTCTGCTCTCCACCGCCTATCTTGATGAAGCCGAGCGCTGCGGTGAAGTTGTCCTTTTGCATGAGGGAAAAAAGCTTGGCCAGGACCCGCCTTCGGTGTTCAGTGAAAAACTGACCGGTCAGGCCTTTGAAGTGCGTTCGGCCTCCGGCCGGCGGCGGGTTCTGCAGCAGCGGTTGGCAGCCGACCCCATGGTGGTTGACGCCTTGATTCTGGGGGAACATGTGCGGGTGGTCACCCGTGAACCGGTACAGGCGGAAACATTGGCCCGGGAATTTTCTCTCCCGGATGAACCGGTGCAGGTGTCCGCTGTGGCGCCCCGTTTTGAGGATGCCTTTATCTTCCTGCTTCATAAAGAAAAAAAGGACAACCCGAAAAACGACGGCTCCCTGGTCTTGTCCGCCCAGGTATCGGGAAACGGGCACGAAAAGGTGATTGTTGTGCATGGACTTGAACGCAAATTTGGCGACTTTTACGCCGTAAAAAACCTCTCCTTTACCGTCCGGCGCGGGGAGATATTTGGCCTGCTCGGGGCCAACGGCGCCGGCAAGTCAACAACTTTCCGCATGCTCTGCGGTTTGCTTCCGGCCTCCGGCGGCACCCTGCAGGTTGCGGGACTGGACCTGCGGATAGCCAGGGCCGAAGCCAGGGCCAGGATAGGCTATATGGCACAGAAGTTTTCCCTGTACGAGGGGTTGACCGTTTGGCAGAATCTGAAGTTTTTTGCCAATGCCTATGGTCTGTTCGGCAAAAAACGCAAGAAACGGATGGGCTGGGCCCTAGATGCCTTTGAACTGCTCACCCTGCGCGACAACGTCAGTGGTGAGCTGCCCCTTGGCTACAAACAACGTCTGGCCATGGCAGCGGCATTGATGCATAACCCGGAAATTCTCTTTCTGGATGAACCGACCTCGGGTGTGGATCCACTGGCCCGGCGTGAGTTCTGGCACCGGATCAACGCTCTGGCCGAGGCCGGGGTGACCGTGCTGGTCACCACCCATTTTATGGAGGAGGCGGAGTACTGCGACAATCTGGTCATCATGGCCCGGGGCGAGGTCCTGGCCGCCGGTGATCCGCAGGAGTTGAAGCGAAATGCGGCAACAGACGCTTTGCCCCATCCGACCATGGAGGACACCTTCATCGCCCTGATTGAAGATTTTGATGCGGCCAGTACCTAATATTGTTTTCCGGTGGTTTCCGGAAAAAAATTATTCGTCCGTCACTTGGGCGCGACACTGAATTTAGGCAGAATAATAAAGAGTTATTTCTTGCGCTTTTGCTGCGTTCAGATTAACTTATAAGTAAATCAGTTTTTGGTAAACTAAGCTTTCCGCCTTTTCCGCAGTATTCCTGCTGTGATATTTCACCCTTTCCCTGGAGGTTAATACAAACCGGTTATCCCATTCGTACAATCACTCCATCTTCTGACAACGGAGGAACGTCTATGTCTTCGAGCACGCGACCATCAGAATTGCGACATCATACCCGCTATCCAATCGAGAATGATATCTTCCTCGTTGTCCAAGGGGGCGCGCCCGGCGCCCCGATCAGTGTTATTGATTTAAGCACTGGCGGGGTCGGCCTGTCGGTCAGTGATGGAATAAATAATCTGACGGATAAATATGTCCTTGTTGATCTCATCTCCGACAACAAGCAGATTATCCTTCGTTCCCTGGCCACCCGGGTTGTTTTTGGTTCCATGACGGACGGCAACGGCGGGGATGGAGTTGATTCCGCCGGCAGATACGGCCTCCAGTTTGTTCACCTTTCCCCCTTGCAGAAACGCCAGCTCGGTATGATTACCAAAAAATATGCCTACACCCGCCGAGAGACCGCGCTTCCCTGTCGCAGTACCGGGTTGATGCCCATGGTTCCCTGGCAGGGGATGCCCAAATAATAGTATTTTTTGATGGCGTCGTAAAAACTTCGATCTACTGCGTCGTGTGTCCCAGGGCGATTCACAACATACTACCTGTATAGTTGAGACCCGCCCTGGAACACTACTTCTTGTATATCTATGTTTTTACTTAGCCATCTGTGGAAATATTTGGACCTTTTTACGAGTTCAGCATTTCTTTACAAGCATTAAAATTTTAAGACCCTGGCCAGGACAACCAGGGGGTCCCAGACCGGTGAAAAGGGTGGTGCATAGGCCAGGTCGGAGAAAAAGAGGTCGCCGGTGGTGCATTGTTGCTGCAACGCCAGGGCGAATGTATCGATCCTTGTCAACACGCCCCGGCCGACGGCCTGCAGACCAAGGAGCCGGTTTTCATGTGCATCGGCGATACCTTTAAGGCGTATCTTGCCGTGGCCGGGGTAATATCCCGGTCCGGTGGCCGTTTCAATAACAGCGCTTTTTACCGTGTAGCCGGCCTCCTCGGCCTGACGCTGCGTTAAGCCGGTTCGACCGATTTCCATGTCCTGATATTTGGTGATGGCCGTGCCGACAACACCGGGAAAGGCCATTTCGGTTCCGGCCATGTTGGAACCGGCAACATAGCCCATCTTGTTGCCGGCAGGCGCCAGGGCTATCCAGGTGTTTTTCCCGGTGAGCAGGTGACGGCACTCGGCCACATCGCCTGCCGCATATATATTTTTGATATTGGTCTGCATCGCCTGGTTTGCTCGGATGGCGCCGCTTGAACCGGTTTCCACCCCTGCTTCCGTTGCCGGTCGCGTATCCGCCTGGATACCGGTGGCAAGGATAACCATGTCGGCACGCAGGGTGCCGTTGTCGGTAACTACCTGTTCGACCCGCGTTTTTCCCTGCAGGGCCACGGTTTTTTCCCGAAGCCGCAAGTCGATGTCCCGGGCAAGCCGTTGTTCCACAGTCTCCGATATTTCAGGATCAAAAGTTTTTCGCAGAAGACGACCACTGCGGCCGAGCATCGTCACCTTTTTGTTTCGGAGAACAAAGGCCTCCGCCATTTCAAGGGCAATGTAGCCGCTACCGATGATGACCACATGCTCAACCGCCTGTGTCTGCATATACCGGGAAATGACCTCGGCGTCCGGGGGAAGGTCCGCCGTAAAGACACCTTGCAGGTCGGTCCCTTCGATGGGGGGCCGACGGGGTATGGCTCCGTTGGCAAACAGCAGCTGGTCCCAGGGGTAGTGTTTTTCCGTTCCCTGTTCCAGGACCCATACTTCTCCGGGTTGCACCTGCAGGACCTTGGCCTGCATATGGAGATCAATATGGCGCGTGTTGATAAAAAAATCGGGGGTGTAATGTGTCAGTTGGTCCTGTTTGCTCATGCCACCAATGACGTAAGGAATGCCGCAAGGGGCGTGGCTGACCAGCTTGCCGGCTTCAAAAACTGAAATTTTCCAGTCCGGCTGCAATTTCCGTATTCTGGAGGCAGCGCTCATGCCGGCAGCCCCGCCGCCGATAACAACAATATGTTGCATGGTTGATCTCCGGGTGAAACAGGGACGGCTCTTTAATGACGATAATCAAAAAAAACCGCAGATACCGACCGCCCGGCAGCAGGAGAGAAGCATGTCCGGGCAGTCAATATCGCGGCAAAAGGTGTTACAGTGAAATGGGTTCTTTGAGCTTCAGAAGATGTTCATAACCGTCCGCTCCGGTTATCTGGATGGTATCGATACCGGCGTCGGTTTCGTGGATTTGAACCTCCTGAGGACGTTTAATACGATGATCAATGGCCTCGCTGATAATGGATATGGTCTTTTCCGGCGGATCATAACTTATGCCGATTAGCGGGATCCACCTGGTCTGCTTCTGGGCCCCAATGCTGACGGCCAGGACCTCAATTTCCACCTTTTCGTTTGTAAATGCCTTGGACAGGGTATCAAAATAGGCCTCATACTCTGATTCTTCCAGTTTTTTCCATGCCATTTTCTTCCTCCTTCCACGTTAAAAGTTATGATCTTCGATCCCACTAAAAATGAATAAGCATTCTTTGGGTACTTGTGAAGACGTTTAGACATTATTCTCTGTAATCAGTACAGGCCACCCTACAGTTGAAGCAAATTTTCTGAAACAGTCACAACGATGAAACCGCTGCGCTGCTTCTGGTATATTTCAGGAGAGATTGTTTGTCCACAATCGATATTGCGTGGTACCGCACATCACCAGGCGCTCTGTGCCGGTGTAGGATGAATTGATTGTCACAAAACCTTCGCTTCCGCTGATGAACAGGCCGGATATTTTTGACAACAGGAAATAGATGCCTATCTTTTTGATCAGTGGACAAATCATCATTGCCAGGGGGAGTCATTCATGCCTACCACGGAAGAATTCGGCGGTAGGGATATTGAGCAAAACCTGAATTTCATCCTGATAGAGCTCCATTTTTCCAATGCAATGATCCAGTCGTTGATGTTTGCCAAGCTGGTCGTCGCCGGACACGGCACCATTTATAATACCCGTATCGATGACTGGTTCTGGAAAAAACCCTATCCATCCAGGCTGTTGTTCTGGGCTACTTTTTCCACCCGGGTAATCGGCACACTGATTGCGGATTATGGATTTCTCATTCCGCCCATCGGCTGGACCTATGTCGCCTATATGTGGGCCTATGCCCTGGCTTGGTTTGTTGTTAATGACGGAATAAAGATGCAGACCTATCGTGTCTTGCGTCAGCGTGGATTGTATGTTTAATTCTTTCTGGAGGTTATCATGTTTGAAACCATTGCAGTCAATGCGGACCATGTCATGGCGATTCGCGTCAGCGGCCGGCTGAGTGATGAGGATTATGCACGGTTTCTGCCGGTGCTGGAGGCTTTGATTAAACGGGAAGGTCCTGTTTCCCTCTATGTGGATATGGAGGATTTTGAGGGCTGGGAACCAAAAGCCGCCTGGGATGATCTCAAGTTCGGCATTGCCCATGATGTTGATTTTAAGCGCATCGCTGTTGTCTGCGATAAAAAATGGATTCAGTGGATGATCAAACTTTCCGCCGTTTTTTTTGCGGCGGAGATGCGAACGTTTTCCGTAACCGAAAAACAGGAGGCCATGGATTGGATCATGAGTGAAGAAACCAAAACAACCGAGCAGCACCAGGACACGGATGAGCAAGTTATGCCGTATAAACATATCCTGCTGGCCACTGATTTTTCGGCCCATGCGCGTCGTGCCGGGCAGCGGGCCAGGGAACTGGCCGACAAATATCAGGCTCGGCTCAGTCTGGTCCATGTCTTTGACGATTTTGTTCTCTATGACGAGTTTTATGAACCGATTGCCGAAGAACGGTTTGCCCTGCAGCAGACGCTGCAGGATGCGGCCAGGCAGCACTTGGAGACCCTGGCCGGCGAGATCGGCATAGAGGATCCCGCAGATGTGCAACTGCTGGTCGGCGCGCCCAAGGCAACGATTCTTGCCCATGCCGAGGAGCATGATGTTGATCTGATAATCGTCGGCAGTCATGGACGGCGCGGCCTTGCCCGGCTTCTCGGTTCCGTTGCATCCGGTATTGTTAACTCCGCACCCTGTGATGTCCTCACAGTGCGGTTGTAGAGGAGTGGTTGCGTGAATGTTCCCGAGGTTCAGGTTTCGCCTGCACTGCAACCCTTTGCCGATGCCCTGTCGCAGTCCTTGCGCCTCTATCGGGAGACACGGTTGGATCCGCTCCATGATACCCTGCTCAAGGCCTTTGTCGATATCATTCATCGGGATCATTCCCTGGAGCCTTTTTTCCAGGTCAGCATGACGGTGCCCCGGTTTCTCGGAGACCTGCGAGCCGATTTTTATCTCTTTAATCAAAAGACAAATCATTTTCTGCGGGTCTGTGACAGCGTAACCGGGTTGATCGAACCGCCGCAGCTCGATGATGCGGTACCGGGGAATGATTTCCGGACCATGGTTGATCTGCACGGGCGCCGGTTTTATCCCCTTTTTCCGCGCACCGGAACCGCCAGACAGGACCCGCGACCCAAAAAGGGGAATCAGGAACTCTATGATCCTGATCCCTATTTTACCAGCCATTCGCTGCTGGGGTTGTATGCGGTTTCACCGGTGGAGAGCATTTCTGAAGAGGATCATTGTTTTTTCCAGATTCTTACCCGCTGGATCGGCAATAAACTCAACAATCGACTCATTGCCAACCGCCATCTTGAACACCTGCAGTTTCTCAGTTCGCTTGGCAGGGATATCGGCCACAATATCATTGTGCCCAATATGCACCTGAAATATCTGTTCCGGCAAATGGAAAAACAGCTTGATGAATTACGGCAACTTGAGGAAAAGGCCGAGGAACTCTACGAAAAGGGTATTTCGGTCCAGGAATTTTCAAAAATTTTTACCCGCTGTCGCAGACAACGTGAGTCCCTGGAAGAATCCTATAGGGAACTGCTGAGGCACCACACTCAGATTTCCCTCTATCTGGAAAGTCTGTTTCGGGAGCAGCATTTTAAAAAAGGACATCTGGTCCTGAAACCGACCCGTTGTTTTGTTGAACGCGATATTATTCTGCCCCAGCTTGAGCTGTATAAAAAGAAACTGGAGCGGCAGGGCATCACCATAGAAAAACCCGCCAACCTCTATCAACAGGATTTTCCCCTGATGGTGGATGTGGGCCTTCTATCCCAGGTATATGCCAATCTTTTTTCCAATGCGGTCAAGTATACGCGCGAGGTTATTGATCACCAGGGGAAACCACGCAAGGCCCTTGCCTATGGAGCGGAAATGGTTGATGATTTTCCCGTGCCAGGGCGACAGGGAATAAAATTTAATGTCTTTACCACCGGTCCGCCGCTGTCCGAAGAAGAACGAAAGGCGATTTTTCAGGAAGGATTCAGGCTGGCCAACAGTGATGGTATCGAAGGATCGGGCCACGGCCTGGATTTTATTCGCCGGGTCATTGAAGTGCATGGCGGCCGGGTCGGGTGCGAGGCAACGCCCGAGGGGAACAATTTTTATTTTATTCTGCCTATTTCACCTGTGGAGGAAGGAACATACCATGAGCAGTAGCCATACATCCCGTAGACGACCAACCCCTGCCAAAGCCCATGCCAGAAAAGAGCCCCTGCCCTGGCACCGGCCCAAGGAACCTGAAGATGATCCGGATGCCTGGGCCAGGGTGCAGGCCATCATGGCCAGTCCCACCTATATGCAGGCCGATGAGGATGTGCATTTTCTTGACAGCTACGATACCAGGGGTGTTCGCCTGCAGATAGATTACCTGAAACCGGAATTGCAGCTGCAGCGACAGAATATCGAGCATACCATTGTCGCCTTTGGTTCCACCCGCATCAAGGAACCCCAGGCCATCCAGCGTCGGGTTGAACAGCTGGAAAAGAAGCTGCATGACGATCCCGACAATGAGGAGCTGCGCCGGAAACTGGCCATTGCCTGTCGTCTGCTGGAAAAATGTCATTACTATGATGTGGCCCGGGAGTTCGGCCGTCTGGTCGGTGGTGCCGGCCGGGGCCCGGCGGACAATCGGTTGACCCTGATCACCGGCGGCGGTCCCGGCATCATGGAGGCGGCCAATCGCGGCGCCTTTGATGTGGGCGCCACCTCCGTCGGCCTGAATATCACCCTGCCCCATGAACAGTACCCCAACCCCTATATCAGCCCCAACCTCTGTTTCCGGTTCCATTATTTTGCCATCCGTAAACTGCATTTTCTCCTGCGGGCCCGGGCCCTGGTCGCTTTTCCCGGCGGGTTCGGCACCATTGACGAGCTGTTTGAGGCCCTGACCCTGATCCAGACGCGAAAGATCAATCCCCTGCCGGTGGTTCTTGTCGGTGAGTCATTCTGGCGCCAGGCCGTCAATGTGGATTTTCTGGTCGATGAGGGCACCATTGATCCCGAGGACCGGGAACTGTTCTGGTACGCCGAAAGCGCGGAAGAGATCTGGCAGTCCCTGGTGGACTGGTACGCCCATAACGGTCATTCTCTGATTCCGTAACCGATGGACAAAAGAAAATCGCGGATGCGGATGCGCGGCCTGATCCGCAAGGAAAGCCTGCAGATCATCCGTGATCCTTCCAGTATCGGCATCGCCTTTTTCCTGCCGGTCCTGTTGTTGCTCCTGTTTGGCTACGGGGTGTCCCTTGACGCCCGCGACGTGGCCATCGCCCTGGTGGTGGAACAGCCCGGCCCCGAGACCTCTTCCCTTATCAGCGGTTTTTATCGGTCTGAATATTTTGCGCCCCGGGTGATGTTTTCCATCCAGCAGGCCGAACGCGCCATGATGGAGCGGCGGGTGGACGGCATTGTCTGGCTGCGGTCCGATTTTGCCCGGCAGCTGCGTTCAGGGGGCAGGGCGCCGGTTGCCGTTATCGTCAACGGTGTCGATGCCAACAAGGCCCGGCTTCTCCAGGGCTACGTCAACGGAGTCTGGTTGCAATGGCTCAGCAGGACATCTGCCGAGCTTGGCCGACCGCTGCATATTCCGATCAAGGTGGAACAGAGGATCTGGTATAATCCGGCGGTACGCAGTCGCAACTACCTGGTACCGGGGCTGATTGCGGTCATCATGACGCTGATCGGGGCCATGCTTACCTCCATGGTGGTTGCCAGGGAATGGGAACGAGGCACCATGGAGGCCCTGCTGGTCACGCCGGTGCGGGTAAAAGAGATCCTCCTGGGAAAAATCGTGCCCTATTTCATCCTGGGGATGGGCGGTATGCTGCTCTCCGTCGCCATGGCGATTTTTCTCTTTCATGTGCCGCTGCGCGGTTCTCTTGCCGCCCTGACCTTGGCCTCGGCCCTGTTCATGCTCACCGCCATCGCCATGGGCCTGCTTATCTCCACAGCGGCCGGTACCCAGTTTGTCGCCGGTCAGGTGGCCATTGTCATCACCTTTCTGCCCGCCTTTATTCTGTCGGGTTTTGTCTTTGATATCGGTTCCATGCCCATTGGCATCCAGTGGGTCACCCATCTGGTCCCGGCCCGGTATTTTGTCGCCATTGTCCAGACCATTTTTCTTGCCGGTGACGTCTGGTCCATCTTTTTTATTAACTGCGGCTGGCTGGCCCTGATGGCTGCTGTTTTTTTTGTTATTATCCGGAAAAAATCCCATAAGAGGCTGCGGATATGATCCTGATGCTTCGTCGAATATTTTCTCTGATGATCAAGGAGTTCCGGACCCTGCTCACCGACAAGAAGAGCAGGATGGTGTTGATTGTACCGCCGGTGGCCCAGTTGATCGTTTTTGGTTATGCGGCCAGCTTTGAGCTCAATCATATCAACTATGTCGTCTTTAACGAGGACCGGGGCGTTGAATCCCGGCAGCTGCTGTCCGGTTTTGCCGGTTCCGATGTCTTTGTCCGCTACGGGACGATCAGTCACAACGCGGAAATTACGCCGCTGCTTGATACCGGCAAGGCCCTGATGGTACTCCATATCGGGCAACAGTTCTCCGAAGCTCTGCACCGGGGACGACCTGCGCCGCTGCAGATAATTATTGACGGCCGCAACTCCAATACGGCCATGCTGGCGCTCAATTATGTTC
>Ga0256831_1001852_pt1 | contig 11105 bp, 9 predicted proteins | sample 132544metaG_FD_189087 | JGI IMG/M metagenome (GOLD analysis project Ga0256831, IMG submission 189087) | Hydrothermal vent microbial communities from Lau Basin, Pacific Ocean - 132-544 | ecosystem: Environmental > Aquatic > Marine > Hydrothermal vents | place: Pacific Ocean: Lau Basin | collected... | reverse complement strand
ATATACAATTTATTACTTCATTAAATTTTCTAAAAAAAAACCAATATCTTTGCGCGGTTAATTACGGATTTATATAAACAAAAATATATTTAAAGTACAAACAAATGCAGAACAAAGGAGCAATAAGACTATTTGCCATTCTCCTGGCGTTAGTGAGTTTATATCAGTTGTCATTTACATACAAAGCAAAGCGCGTAGAGAAAGAGGCAGCACAATCACCGCAGGGAGTTCAGGCATATTTGGATTCAGTAAAAAATATTCCGGTTTATGATTTTCTTTTTGGATTGAGAAAATATACATATCAGGAGTGTAAGGAGAGAGAGATTAACTTCGGGCTTGACCTGAAAGGTGGTATGAACCTTATTCTTGAGGTTCAGGTATCAGATGTTGTTAGGGCTTTGGCTAACTACAATACTGATCCTACATTTGTAGAAGCTCTCAAATTGGCTGAAAAACGCGAGAAAACATCAGGCAGTAATTTTGTTACCCTCTTTGGTGAGGCTTTTACTGAGATAGACCCACAAGCACAATTATCTGCAATATTTAATACTGTAGAGTTAAAAGGTGAAGTTAACTACAACTCTACCAATGCTGAAGTGCTAGATGTAATCAGAGTCCAGACACAGGGTTCTATAGATAATGCATTTAATATTCTTCGTACAAGAATTGATAAGTTTGGTGTAACACAACCAAATATCCAGAAGCTGGAGAAAGCCGGTCGTGTATTAATTGAACTGCCGGGCATAACCGATCCTCAAAGAGTTAGAAAGCTTTTACAGGGAACGGCTAACCTTGAGTTTTGGGAGACTTACGATAATGAGGAGGTTCACAGCTATATTGCACAGGCTGAACACAAAACCCGTGAGATTGAGGCTGCAAAGTTAAAGCCTGAGACTACAGAGATAGGTACAACTGAAGAGAAAGGTGCTGTAAAGCAGAATGAAAAGAAAGAGGATGACCTTGCTCTGCTACAGGATATGGAGAGTGACAGTTTGAAGACTGATTCACTATCTACCTCTGTCACCAAATCTCTGTTCACATATTTGTTACCAAGTCAAAATCCTAAAGGACCGGTTGTTGGTATAGCTGCCGGGAAGGATACGGCAGAGGTAAATGCATACCTTCAACTACCAGTTGTAAAAACTCTTCTGCCTAAAGATTTGAAGTTTTTATGGTCGGTTAAGCCGATGCCTACAAAAGATGTAAGGTACTACACTTCCAACCCTGTTAATGAAAAAGATTTATACTATCAGCTTGTAGCGTTAAAAATTTCAACATTCGACGGACGCCCTCCACTCGAAGGAGACGCAATTGTTAATGCAAATAAAAATCTTAATCAGCGTAGTCAGTTTGAAGTAAACATGACAATGAATGCTGAAGGTGCAAAAACGTGGGCTAAGCTCACAAAAAATAATATTGGTAAATGTATCGCCATCGTTCTTGATGGATATGTATATAGTAATCCTACAGTTCAGAGTGAAATATCAGGTGGTAGAAGCCAGATTACCGGTAACTTCTCTGCTACCGAGGCTGATGACCTTGTGAATATTCTGAAGTCGGGTAAACTACCTGCTCCAGCTCGTATTGTTGAGGATAATGTTGTTGGTCCTTCGCTGGGAGCCGAGGCCGTACATGCAGGTCTTACCTCTTTTATCTGGGCCTTTATTGTAGTATTGGTTTACATGATTTTCTACTACGGTTTCAAAGCTGGTATGGTAGCTGACTTAGCTCTGATAACTAACATGTTCTTTATTATGGGAGTGTTAGCATCGTTTGGGGCAGTACTCACCCTTCCGGGTATTGCGGGTATTGTGTTGACAATTGGTATGTCGGTGGATGCCAACGTACTGATTTATGAAAGGATAAAAGAGGAACTTCGAGCGGGTAAAGGAGTGAGGTTAGCACTATCTGACGGTTACAGTAATGCCTTTTCTGCAATTATTGACTCAAACGTAACAACATTCCTGACCGGCCTTATCCTATTCCTGTTTGGTACAGGTCCGATTAAAGGTTTTGCTACAACATTGATGATTGGTATTGCTACTTCATTCTTTACGGCAATTTTCATTACAAGATTGATATTTGAGAAGATGCTAACTAAGAAGGATGCTAACATATCGTTCACAACAAAGTATACTAAACATCTTTTTGAGAAACTACATATTAAGTTTCTTGAAAAAAGAAATATCTTCTTCATTATTTCAGGAACATTAATTCTGTTTAGTATTGGTTCGCTCTTAACAGAAGGGCTGAAACAGGGTATTGACTTTACCGGAGGACGAACATTTGTTATCCGTTTTGATGAGCCGGTATCTTCTGTAAATATTCAGAAATCACTAGTTGCTGAATTTGACGGAGCAACAGTTGAGGTTAAGACTTTTGGTGAGTCAGACCAGATTCGTATAGCCACAAATTATATGATTGACGTTAATAATGATGATACCGACAATGCAGTTGAGGGAAAATTGTATGAAGGTCTTAAGTCATTCATTGGAGGTGGTGTTACCAAAGACGATTTTCTGAAAAATTATAGAATGAGCTCGCAGAAAGTTGGACCTACTATTGCAACGGATATTAAGACAAAAGCAGGTTATGCAATTTTCTTCTCGCTGATTGTTATCTTCTTGTATATTCTTATTCGTTTCCGCAACTGGGAGTATGGTTTTGGAGCTTTGATTGCTCTTATGCATGATGTGATTATTGTGCTGGGAATATTCTCGCTAACATATAATTTCATGCCGTTCTCGCTTGAGATTGATCAGGCATTTATTGCAGCAATTCTTACTGTTATTGGATACTCAATAAACGATACAGTAGTTGTGTTTGACCGTATTCGTGAATACCTAGGACTCCATCCGAAGAAAGACCGGATAGAAGTTATTGACTCAGCCTTGAACTCAACAGTTAGCCGTACATTGAATACATCACTTACAACATTTTTAGTGTTATTGGTAATCTTCCTGTTCGGTAGTGAAGTGATTCAGGGATTTGTATTTGCCTTGATGATTGGTGTTGTTGTAGGTACATACTCATCACTCTTTATCGCTACACCTATCTCTTATTCATTAATTGAGAAAAAACACAGAGCGAAGAAATAGAGTAATCTGTTTTCTAAATATATTTAACCCTCCTGCTAAGATCAGGAGGGTTTTTTTAAAGTAATAATTGAAATTGACTAAATAATCGAATAACTAAATAACCAAATAACCAATTATATATTATCTTTGGATAAATTTTTCAGATATGATGACTTTGCTTTTTATATCGGGAGGAGAGATAGTAATAGTAGTACTTGTTATACTTCTGCTCTTTGGCTCAAAAAAAATACCGGACTTTGCACGTACCTTTGGTAAAGGGATGAACGAATTTCGGAAGGCAACCGAGGAGATTAAGCGGGAGCTCAACGAAACAAAAGATAGTTTTACCGAAGAGATAACTGATGTTAGGGAATCATTAAATGATCAGGTTGAGGAGATTCAGGATACATTCAGCGAAACAACAGGTGAGAGTTACGACCCTTATGGTGTAGAGGACCAATCCTATCCTAATACAGAGGAGCCTGATGATATTTCTGAGAATATTGCCATCGCAAATGACAATATTGACACCAGTGATAAGACAGAAGCAGAGAGCAAGACAGAAATAGTTTCAAACAAGAAGGTGAAAAAGACGAAGAAGGTGAAGAAGGTTAAGAGCTCGACACCAAAAGCTAAAAAGAAAGATGACTAGATAGAAGAGCAAGCTGCTGAAGATTTGCCATGAAACAATTAGAGATTACTTATGTTTTAAGTTAAGAACATAGGTGTAGTAAATTAGAAAATACCAAATCACAAATTGAATATCACAAATTGTATCTCCAATAAATGAATGAATATTTAGCATTAATTTTAGGCTTCCTCTTTCTGTTTGCAGGGGGGCATTTCCTCATTCAATCAAGTGTGTTAATAGCTAGGCGTTTTAATATTAGCGATATGGTTATTGGTATTACTGTTGTTGCCCTTGGTACGTCAGCTCCTGAACTATTTGTTAGCCTGAAAGCTATATTTGCCGGATCAGCCGATATCTCAATCAGTAATGTTATAGGTTCAAATATTGCAAATATTGTTCTGGTCTTGGGGCTTGTAGCAATCATATTTCCCATTAAAGTAAAGAAAAAAGGTGTATGGATTGACTGGAGCGTGATGATGTTTGCATCTCTTTTGTTATACCTGTTCAGCTGGAATAATAATAAGCTTAACGTTTGGGAGGGAATTACCTTTCTGGTGTTACTGGTTCTCTATATGCTCTGGTTGATATACGATACAAAATCAAAAAATGAAAAACTAGAGAAGAACTCTATTGAAGATAGCATTGAGCTCAAAAAGCAAAAGCCACTGATTTTTATTGCCGTAATATTTATTATGTCTGTATTAGGCCTCTATTACGGTTCAGACCGGCTTGTTTACGGGGCACGAAATATTGCTGCGAGTTTTGGTATTAGCGAAAGGGTTATTGGAATTACGGTCATTGCTTTTGGTACGAGTGTGCCTGAGCTTGTTACTTCGCTGATTGCCGCATTTAAGAAGAATACAGACATCTCAATTGGTAATATAATCGGCTCAAATATATTTAATATTTTCGCCATTTTGGGAGTAACCGCCTCTGTGAAGAGATTAGATGTTAATGTTGCTTTTCTTGAGTGGGACTACCTGTGGATGATAGGTATTGCCCTGCTTCTGTTTTTGATGTTACTACCGTTAAGCAGAGGGGTTATTAGTCGCTGGAAAGGAGTTGTACTAGTTACTGTTTATGTTGTTTATATTTACTTTTTGTTTTGAGTGGTATGGAAATGGTTAAAGGGTTGGGTATTCATAAATCTTTTGGTGAGCTTGAAGTCTTAAAAGGTATTGATATAACAATAGGAGAGGGGGAAGTAATCTCTATTGTTGGTTCCAGTGGCGCAGGTAAAACTACTCTTTTGCAGATACTGGGTTCGTTAGAAAGACCCAATAGCGGCTCTGTTTTTGTTAATGGTGTTGAGATTAGTAAGTTAAATGAGTTTCAACTGGCAAAATTCCGAAACGAGAATATTGGTTTTGTTTTTCAGTTTCATCAACTTCTGCCTGAGTTTAACGCAGTTGAAAATGTTCTTATCCCCGCTCTTATTAAAGGTGATTTAAAAAGTAAAGCCGAGAAGAGAGCTAAAGAGTTACTCGATTTTCTCAATCTCTCTTCACGCCTTGAGCATAAACCATCGGAGCTGAGTGGAGGTGAAAAGCAACGCGTTGCCATTGCCCGTGCTTTAATGAACAGACCCGCCGTCGTATTTGCCGATGAACCCTCCGGTAATCTCGACTCAAAAAGTCAGGAGGAGCTGCAGCAACTCTTCTTCTCCCTGCGAAACGAGTTCAATCAAACCTTTGTTATTGTTACTCACGACCTGCACCTCGCTAAGATGTGCGACAGGGTTGTTTCGATGAAAGATGGAGTAATTGTGGACTATGGAGTTGTTGAAGTGTAGTGGAAAAAAGAATGTAAATACTGTGAATAAGGATTTAATAGAAGAGTGATGAAGTTTACATCTTCAAAAAATTCTTGGGAAGACTATATCTCATGGCGGAGGGAAGATAAGAAGATATTGATTTATAGTTGTAAATATCACTATGACAAATTCTGAACTTAAAGAGTTTCTCGACGAAAAGGTTGAGCTGTACAACGGCATCGACTTTATTGAGAATGATCCTATCTCAATACCTCATCGTTACACAAAAAAGCGGGATATTGAGATTGCCGGCTTTTTGACTGCCACCATTGCCTGGGGGCGAAGAGACCTAATACTGAAAAAGGCAAACCTTTTGATGGAGCTGATGGATAATAGTCCGTATGAGTTCCTTATGGGTGCTGATGATGGTGAGTGGAGCCGGTTTGAGTATTTCTACTACCGCACGTTTCAACCTGTTGATTTGTTATATTTTCTGAAAGCATTGAAAAGAATATACAAAGAGTATGGCGATATGGAGGTGCTATTCTCGCAAGGAGTGCAAAGTGAGGGTGTGAAGTATGCAATAGACCTTTTCAGAGAGATGTTCTTCTCATACTCTCCGCAAGAACGCACAAAAAAACACCTTGCCAATGTGATGAATGGCTCGGCAGGGAAGAGGGTGAATATGTTTCTGCGTTGGATGGTTCGTGATGATAACAGAGGTGTTGACTTTGGCCTGTGGAGATCATTCTCATCCAAAGAGCTATACCTGCCGCTCGATTTGCATTCGGGCAGTGTGGCTCGTAAGCTCGGTTTGCTAAAACGTAAACAGAGCGACTGGAAAGCAGTAGATGAGGTGACAACTAAGCTTCGTGAGTTTGATGCCAACGATCCGGTGAAGTATGACTTTGCACTCTTTGGTCTGGGAGTGAATGAGAAGTTTTGAGTAAATTGAAGTAAAAAGTAAAAAGCTGAGCGATAGCGAAGTCTTGAGCATCGGGATAAAAAGTAAAAAGGGAAAAAGTAAAAAGTCAACCATATTTATGAATGGACAAACCCGAAACCCAAAACCTGGAACCCGAAACCTGAAACTTGGAACCCTTTAGCCATATAGCCCTTTAACCCTTTAGCAATGTCCAACAGTTGGTTTCAGTTTAAGCAGTTTAAAATTAATCAGAATAAAACCGCCATGAAGGTAGGTACTGACGGAGTGTTGCTTGGTGCGTGGGCTGACGTTGCATATATGGAGTCTGCTTTGGATATTGGTACCGGCACAGGACTTATTGCTTTGATGATGGCTCAGCGAAACAACAGGTTGAGAGTTGATGCTATTGATATTGATAAAAGTGCCTGTACACAGGCTAAAGAGAATTTTGATAGTTCGCCTTGGGGTGAAAGAATAATATTAAAAAACAGATCGTTAAAACAATATGCCAAAGAGGCGGGTTGTAAGTATGACATGATTGTTTGTAATCCTCCTTACTTTACAAATGGAGTAAAGTCGGGAAACGAGAAGAGACGAATTGCCCGCCATGCTGAAGGGTTATCTGTTGATGAGCTGTTTGAGCAGGGTGTCAGTTTATTGAATGATACCGGTAGATTGAGTATTGTTTTTCCATACTCCGGGTTGAGTGATTTAGTGTCAACGGCCTACATGCATGGTCTCTATCCTGAAGTTATAGTTCGTGTGAGGCCTATTGCCCAAAAGGATTTTGTAAGGGTGTTGATCCGTTTTTCAAGGATTAATAGCGGTACTGCCGAAGAGAGTGAGTTAACAATAGAGACAGACAGAAGGCATTTTTATACCAAGGAGTTTAAAAGTCTAGTGAAAGATTTCTATCTGAATGTGAAATGAAAAGAATGGATTTTAATTTTAAACATTACAGGGAGTACTATTCGTCAAACATGAAGCTGGCTCTACCGATTATTATCTCTCAGGCGGGGCAGATTGTAGTGTCCCTTGCTGATAATATTATGGTAGGCCGTATTGGCACAGCAGCTTTGGCAGCCTCATCGTTTGCAAATAATATATTCGTTATAATATTGGTTTTTGGTATTGGATTCTCCTATGCCATAACTCCAATGGTTGCAAATGCAATGGGTAGGGGCGAAGAGAAAAGAGCTGTTCATTGGTTTCATCAGGGTTTCTGGGTGAATATTATTATTGGTATTGCGCTTGTTATGCTGTCTCTGATAGTGGCACTATTTATGCCCCGCATGGGACAACCTGATGAAGTTGTTAAGCTTGGTATTCCATATTTCATATTGATTGCGATATCTATAATTCCGTTTCTCTATTTTGCCAGTTTCAAGCAGTTTGCTGAAGGTATATCCAATACTAGGATTGCCATGGTAATTACCCTGCTCGGAAATGTTGTAAATGTATTTTTTAATTACCTTCTGATATACGGTAAAGCGGGGTTTCCCGAGTTGGGTCTGATGGGAGCGGGGATAGGGACTCTTATAGCAAGGGTTTTTATGGCAGCTGCTTTTTGGCTTGCTTACAGAAGGCTCTCTATCTTTGAACGATTTCGCCGCATTCATGATGATGTCCGTTTCTCAATAGGTGAGGCAATGCAGTTATTAAAGCTGGGATTTCCGATGGGTGTTCAATTTATTATAGAGGTCTTTGCTTTCAGTCTGGGGGGTATCATGATGGGGTGGCTTGGAGAGGATCAACTGGCAGCACACCAAATTGTGATTACTATTGCCAGCATGACCTTTATGATGTCGTCAGGTCTTGCTTCCGCAACAACAATAAAGGTTAGTACATTCAGAGGCAGGAAGGAGTATCCGCAACTCAAGTACTCTGCTTTTGCTTCGTTACACATGGTGGTATTGTTTATGAGTGTCTCGGCCGCTTTCTTTTTGTTGACCCGGCATCTCATTCCGGTACTGTTTATCTCCAATATTAACGTAATAACTATTGCGGCCGGACTGTTTATTGTTGCAAGTGTTTTTCAGATTTTTGATGGTATGCAGGTTGTAATGCTCGGCATTTTACGAGGTATGGAGGATGTGATGTTTCCGATGGTTGCTGTTGCAATAGTATATCTGCTGGTAAGTATTCCTACGGGATATGTTCTGAGCTTTATTTTGAAAATCGGACCCGCAGGTATCTGGATTGGTTATCTCACAGGACTATCATCAGTAAGTATTATACTGTTGCTACGCTTCAGGTGGCTATACAAAAGGAATGAGACAAATTGAGAAACTACCTGTTTCACTCTTTTTATATTGTGAGATATATCCGCCTTGGCTAAATTGCGTTAAAAAAATCTATAAGCGAAGCGTTAAAAAAGAAAATCTGGTTGACCGCGATAGAATAAAATTAAGTTTGGAATTCCTCACCCCCTCGTTCCCCCCTCTCCTCAAGAAGAGGGGAAAGTCACAGGATATCAGGCTGTAACGAAAGTTGTTTTAATGGGGGTGAGGAAAGAAAAACAAGCAGGCCTTTTTTGCTTACCTGCCTGACGGCAAGGCAGGCTTTTTTGGGCTGTAGAAAAAAAGTAAGAGCCAGTAACAGCACAAGGACAAAATTAAGCTATATGACCATTTCTCTTTGACATAGAACCAAAACAGATAAAAACAAAACACCAATCAGATGAAACAGATAGATGTATTACCATCAGCCAATAATGTAAATGAAAAAGAGATGGCAGGCAGCACCCCGGTAGTAATTGACGTACTGCGTGCAACATCCGTAATGGTTACTGCATTTGAATATGGCGTTAAGGAGATTATCCCTGTTATGACATCTGAGGAGGCTTTTCAACTAAAGTCGTCCAAAACAGATGTGCTGCTTGGCGGCGAGAGAGATGCCGAGGCTATTCCCGGGTTCGATTACGACAATTCTCCATTTTCCTACATGAACAGTAACATCAGAGGTAAAACTCTGGTGATGACAACCACCAATGGAACCTCCGCAATAAAAGCAGCCGAACATGCAGGTGATGTTTTGATTGTTTCATTCCTGAATGCCGGAGCAGTGATAAACCAATTGAAGGATTTTGACAGAATCACATTGGTATGCTCAGGTACTAGTGGAAACTACACAATTGAGGATGGGTTATGTGCCGGTTATTTAATTGATGGTTTGTTAAGTCTGTCGGATATTAATCTTACAGATTTTGCCCATCTGGTTCACTCGTTTTATCTGAGCTTAAAGAGTGACATTCAAAAGGCAGCCTCCGTAGCAAGGCACTACAAAGTGTTGGAGCAAAAAGGTTTTCTTAGAGATTTGGAGTATTGCTTCAAGATTGATAAAAGTGCAATAGTCCCGGTGTGTAGAGAGGGTGTAATTAGGGCAAAAGAGTTTTTACTTTAAGTCTGCGAATAAAAATCAATATAAAAATCTACGTTCTCCTTAATAATAATGTCGAGTGGTACATACTGAATTTTCACAGGACTTTCTTTATAAAGAAACAGTTTGAACAATGTCTGCAAAGCTCTGTATCCTTGCTGAACAGGACTTTGCGAAATTACATAATCAATTCCGCCCAACTTTAACCCACCTATATTTTCTTTTACTAAATCGAACCCGACAACGCGTATATTAATCTCGTGCAAGGTATGAAATTCGGCAACAAGATGTGCCTCAGAATTTGTTACGAAAACCCCCGTAATCTCTTTGTTCTTAATGTAAAATTTTGTCAGCTCTCTGAATACGATCTCTTTATCCGTTGAGTTTATAGTTAAAACCTGAATATTACTTCCATTAATTCCATTTTCTTTATAGTAGTTTCTGAATCCGGCTTCAATCTGGCTTAATGCCGAAGAATTTTCAATGCCTTTAAACATGTTCAGAATAAGTGCTTTTTTATCAGAGCGAATAACACTATTTAAAAGTCGGGCGGCAATAAAACCACTCTGCTTTACATCTGGACCGATGTATGATAAACTATCCAATTCGGGAATATTAGAATCTATAAAAACATAAGGTATGTTTCTCTCCTTCAATTTTTCAACAAAAAGAGAACTCTCTTTTGTAAAAAGAGGAGCAAGAATAACTCCGTCGGGATTCAAATCTAAAATTGAATTTGTTTGTGCAATAAATGAACTTTCGTCGAAAAGATTGAAAAGATACCGTTTGGTAATTATTCCAAAATCTTTAAACTGAGCACCGGCATCTTCAATTCCTCTTTTGGGTAACGACCAGTACTGACCAGGGTATGTTTCTGTAGGAATAAGAACACAAACAAAAAAATCTTTTCCAAGTGCCAACGTTCGCGCCAATAAATTTGGATTGAAGTTTAATTTATCTATTGCCTCCTCAATCTTTTTTCTTTTATCGGGCGATACTTTCCCCCTCTTATGAATTACGCGGTCAATTGTTCCAACCGAAATGTTTGTATAGTTGGCAATGTCCTGAATCGTGATCTTTTTATTCTGCACCTTTTATAGAATTAACAATTATTTAAGCAAAGCTATTAAAAAAATAACAAAAATTGTGCGTGCACACATATTTTCATTTAATAAAAAAAGACAATTCTTTAACTTGCTGTTATTATGCCTTTTAGAAAACACATAGAATCAGCAATATGTTACACAACATAAAATATGTGTTCGCACACACGAATGAACAAAACGACAAAGAAACACAATTGTTACAACCACATATACAACTATATACACGCATATACAG
>Ga0256831_1001851_pt1 | contig 11107 bp, 4 predicted proteins | sample 132544metaG_FD_189087 | JGI IMG/M metagenome (GOLD analysis project Ga0256831, IMG submission 189087) | Hydrothermal vent microbial communities from Lau Basin, Pacific Ocean - 132-544 | ecosystem: Environmental > Aquatic > Marine > Hydrothermal vents | place: Pacific Ocean: Lau Basin | collected... | reverse complement strand
CCTCGGTGTCGAGATCGCGCTGGCTTACTATCGCGACCTCGTGCGGGATCGTTTCGTCATCGGTCTCGGCATCCCTGAAGGGATGGAGGATATAACCGCCGAGATGAACCTTATGCCCACTCCCGATGGATTCATCTATCAGGTGATGGAGAGCGACCGGCCGCTGATCGTCGGCGATCTCTCCATCGTGCCGGAGGCGGCGGAGATGGCGCAGCACGGCTTCCGCTCGATGGCAGCCGTGCCCCTGCGCCTGGGGACGCAGCCGGTGGGTGTACTCTTCGCGATGAGCCGCAGCGAGGGCTTCTTCGGCGAGGAGCATATGCGTCTGCTGGAGTTCCTGGGCACGCAGATGGCGACGGCGATCCAGAATGCACTCTATCTGCGCAATATGGAGGAGGCGCGAGCGCTCACCGAGCGTCAGGCCCGCTATCAGAGCGGCGTGGCGCGGGCGACAACGCTCCTGGCCGAGCAGGGAAGCGAGGCCCTCGGCGAGGTGCTGGGCATCCTGGCGGAGGCTATCGGCGTAACCCGTGCTTACTACACGCAGCCGGTTCAAAACGAGGACGGCAGCTACCGCTGGGAGATCGTCCACCGCTGGCCGTTGACCGCCGAAGGCGAGGCGGGCGGTCTTCGGGAATGGCGTCCGGAGACCATCCCCGACTGGGCCAAGGCGTTGCGGGAAGGAGTAGGCATCGTGCGGGCGACGCTGGCGGAGGCTAAGGGGCCGGAACGCGCGATTATGGAGCGCTTCGGCATCAAGGCACTGTTGCTGCTCCGTGTGGAAAATCAAGCCGACCGGCCTCCCGATGTGATCGGCTTCGTCGATCTCCAGCGCGAGCACAGATGGGGCGACGATGTGGTCAATGCGATGCGCACGATGGCCTTGGCCATTTCCGGGACGCTGGCAAGAGAGCATCTGCTCCGTCAGGTGCAGGCGGCGCTGAGCGAGGCGGAGGCGCTCTACCGTGCCGCGCAGGCGCTGAACATCGCCGTAACGTATGACGACATCATCGGCGTTCTGCGGAGCTACACCGTGTTTGGCAAGGGCGCGAACTACGTCGTCCTGCAGCTTTTCGACAGGCCGCTCAGGGAGGGGGCTCCGTTGCCGACGCGCCTGCGCGTCATCGCGGTCTGGTATGCGGAGCAGGCCCCTGCCGCCCTGCAACGCTCCTATCCGCTGCGTGGCTCCCAGCTTTTCACCTACGTCAGCAAGGGAGAAGCGATGGTCATCGAGGATGTGGAGAAGGCTCCGCCTGCCTTCAAGCAGATGGGGGGCAACCTCTTCACGGCCCTGGGAGCACGGGGGGCGGTTCTCGTGCCGATGGTCGTCGCCGGGCAGGGCATCGGCTTTGTCAGTGCCATCTACCCCCATCCCATCTCGATTTCCGAGGCTGAATTGACACGCCTGAAGATTCTGGTCGGCCAGGCTTCGGTGGCCGTCCAGAACCGCTTCCAACTGGAAGTTACCGCCTCCCGCGCCCGCCGCGAGCGGCTCATCCGGCAGATCGGCGAGCGGCTGCAACACGCCGCCGACATCGAGTCACTGCTGGCGACGACGGCGGAGGAACTGGGGAAGGCTTTCCAGGCCCGGCACACGACGATCCGGCTCCTCACCAGCCGCGTATCTCTGACCCAGACAGAGGAGAAGAAAAAGGACGAAAGATGAACATCGGGAACGACATTGCCGCTCTCACAAGTGGGGCGGGAAAAGGCATGAAGATCAGTCAAGAGATGTTGCAGGCGTTCCTGAGCAAGCTGCAGGCCGTCTGCGCCCTGCTTCCCTCGAAAGTCGAGGGTCTTTCTGAGAAGCGGACCGAGGCGTTCTTCACCGAAGTAGAGAAAGGACTGGTGCGCTTCGTCGAGGAGGGCGATGAGGAGCCTCTCATCGAGGTCGGCCGAAGGCTCTATCGGGCGGGTGCCCCGCTGCGCGCATTGTTGGAGACTTTCCAAATGCTCCGGGAATCCATCCGCGCCGAAGAACAACGCAGTGCCTACTGCCATGTTGTCCTTCTGGTAACGGGAGAGCTGTGGCGCGGCTGGATCGAGGCCGGCGGGATGATGGATGTCGCGCTGGAGGGAGCCGATGGGGGGGAAAACCGTTTCCGGCTGCTCTATGCCTTGTCCAACATCCGGATCGGCGAGACGGGGAACCTGTGGAAGCAGACGGTCGATGAGATCATCACGCTGCTGCACCGCTACCTGGGCGGCCGCGATGTCGATTTCTTCATCCTCGATCAGGAAGAGGCCGTTCTCTACCTGCGTTCTATGGAAAGCCCCTCCCTGCTCTCCATGGATGACTTCCTCCAGCATATGCAAGGAGGCTGCCTGCCTTTCTCCATCATCGTCGGAGGTGTGCTCGTCGGCGCTCTCCTCGTGGGAGGAGAAGTGGCGGCTTCGATCGATGTCGAGCGCTTCCTCTTCTACCAGATCGTCGCGCAGCAGATCGCCTCGCTCTTGACGCAGGTGTACATTCGCCAGGACGAGCGGCGGCAGATGCTCAACTGGCGCCTCCTCTCGCGCCTGAACCGCTCGCTGCTGGGTGCAAATACCTATGAGGAGGTCGTGCGCATCCTGGCCGAGCATGGCCGGGTCCTGGCCTTCGAGGGGGTAACGCTCTTCGTTGTGCGCAGTTGGGATGAGGAGGACCATCCGAGCAAGGCCGATGTCTATCAGCTCTTCCGCTCCGATGGTGAGGAGCATGCCCTCTCCTCCAGGGCCGTTTCCCTGCCGCGCAAGCGCTGGTGTGATCGGGGCGAACGCTTCTTCTTCTGGGAGGACTTGCCCTCGTTGACCGATCGAGGCTTTGGCACGTCGCAAATGCGGGAGCTTGTTCATCGCTACGGCGTGGCATCGGCTTTTTCGATCCACCTGTGCCATGGCCGCAAGCTGGTCGGGTTGCTCATCTTCTTCTCCCGCTCCCGTGAGATTATCGAGCGCTGGCAACTGCAACTGGATTCGCCGATCCGTGAAGCGGTTGACCTCCTGGCCGACGCGGTGATCGCCTCCATCGAGAACCTGACCATCGCCGAGTTGCAGGAACGCTCTCACGAAAGGGTTACGTACCTGTACCGTGCCCTCTCCGATCTCAGTGCCGCTGGGGATTACGATGAGGCCCTCAGGGTGTTGCGTCAATACACCCCGGTCGGGCAAGCCGATATGGGCGTAGGATTGGTGGCCTTTTCGCCCTTCTGGGGACATCAGATACCTCGGTGGCTCTATCCCTTGGGCGTGTGGCGTGCCGACGGCACGCTTCCGCGGATGACGCGCTATCCTTTCTTCTCCCTGACCCGCCTGCGGGAGGTGCTGGCCGAGAAGACGATCGTCCATTTGGGGGCCGATGAACTGGCAAACATCGAAGGGGCCGAGAAAGATCTCTTGCAAGCCCTCGTCGGCGAGCCGTCGCGTGTGCAGACGCTCTTCCTGATGTCACTGGAAGTCCGCGGCGAGAAAGTCGGCCTGCTGGCGGCGGCCTTCAGCTTTCCCTTCGTCTGCTCGGAGGAGGACCGGATGATGATGGAGCGGATCGGCGGCCATGCCGCTTCCATCTTGCAGGCGCTCATCCGCATCGGCGACGTGGAACTGCGCACCGTTCGTCTCCAGACGGCTGCCGATGTCGCGCGGGCGACGACCTCCATCCTCGATTTGGAGCCGCTCCTGAACTACGTCGTCGAGTTGGTGCGTCGCCGCTTCGATCTCTACTATGTCGGCGTCTTCCTCGTGGACGAGACGGGCGAATGGGCCATCCTGCGGGCCGGCACCGGTGAGGCGGGCAAGAAGATGCTCGCCAACCGCCACAGGCTGCGGGTGGGCGGGCGTTCGATGATCGGCGCTTGTGTGGCGACCGGTGAGCCGCGGATAGCGCTCGACGTCGGTGAAGAGGCGGTCCGCTTCGACAACCCCTTCCTGCCGGAAACGCGCTCTGAGATGGCGCTGCCGCTCGTCGCCCGCGGGGAGGTCATCGGAGCGATGACCATCCAGTCCACCGAGCAGGCCGCCTTTTCCGAAGATGATATCGGCATCCTGCAGACCGTAGCCGATCAGTTGGCGAATGCCATCGAAAATGCGCGGCTCTTTGCCCAGGTGCAGAGCAGCCTGGACGAGATGGTCGCCTTCCAGCGGCAGATGACGGTGGATTCCTGGTCGCAGGTCGTAACCCGTCAGGAGATCATCGGCTACAGCTACGATCTGCGCGACGTCCTCCCGCTGGCCGAGCCTTCGCCGTTGCCCGCCTTGCCCGAGGATGTCATCGTGGAGGAAAAGGAGGGCGAGGTGGTCGTCCGCGCTCCCATCGCCGTGCGTGGTTACCCCATCGGCTTGCTGGAACTCGAGGACCCCATTGCCTTCGATCCCGAGGCCGAGGAGGACAAGCGGATGCTGGATCAGGTGCAGGCGCAGCTTTCGCTCGCGCTGGAGAACCGCATCCTCTTCGAGCAGACGCGGATGGCGCTGACGGAGACCCAGTTGCTCTACGAGACGGGCCAGCGCATCGGCGCAGAGGTTACCGTTGACGGCATCTTCTTCGCGATGCTGGAGGGATTGAAGCAGCGTGCCGATCTGAACTTCGTCGAGATTCTGCGCATCGCGCCAGCCACCGACGAAGAGCCCTCGGAGCGCCAGCTTTCGCTGCTGATGGCCTGGAATCGGGAGGTGGGTGCCCCGCTGCCGACGGAGCACACCTTTACCTTGGGCGAATTCGGTAGCCGTCTGGAGACGCTGCTCGAGCGCTATGCCCTCTACCTGGATGACCTGACGCAGGTCGAGGGCATTGCCCCCGATCTGGTGGACTACTACCGCCGGTACGGAGAACGGCTGCTCTTCTTCCTCATCACCGTCCAGCGCGATCCCTTCGCCCTCGTGGCGATGAGCCTGCCGCAGCAGGTCGAGTTCACCGACACGATGCGTCATTTCTACGAAGCACTCTTCTATACGACCTCCGTGGCCCTGGCCAACCGTCTCCTCCTCCAGCGAACGCAGCAGGACGTCGAGCGGCGTGTCTTCATCAACCAGGTGATGAGCACGGCGGCCTCCTTCCTCGACCCCGACAAGCTGCTGAACGCCGTCGGTCAACTGATCGCCCAGCGGTACTGGACGCCGGTGATGCTCTTCCGCTGGGACGGAGAGCGGCTGCGGGCCGTGGCCGTCTTCTACGAAAGCGGGGAGACGTGGGACGGCCTCGTCGGCCACCGCTTCCGCCTCATCGACCTGCCCGGTATCGGTGCCGTCGTGCGCCTGCGCCAGCCGCTGCTCTGGCACTTCGATGCACGCCCTTACCGCTCGACCATCTTCGAGTCGATCCTCGATCACCTGAACCTTGCGTCGGCCTACTCCGTCCCCCTCGTCCTCCGCGATGAGGTGCTGGGCGTGCTCACGGTGGGGATGCAGATCGGCCATACGCCGCTGGACGCCGTCGAGATGATGACGCTCCAGAACGTGGCCGTGAACCTGGGCGTAGCGGTGGAGAACGCCCGCCTCTACCAGGACGCCCAGGAGACCGCCGAGAAGCTCAAGGAGGTCGATCGCCTGAAGAGCGAGTTCCTCGCCAGTATGTCGCACGAACTGCGCACCCCGCTGAACTCGATCATCGGCTTTTCCCGCGTCATCCTCAAGGGCATCGACGGCCCGCTGACCGAGATGCAGAAGACCGACCTCACCGCCATCTACGAAAGCGGACGCCATCTGCTCAATCTCATCAATGACATCCTCGACCTCTCCAAGATCGAAGCGGGCAAGATGGAGTTCATCTTCGAGCCGACCGATCTCAAGGAGATCATCCAGGGCGTGCTGACGACGGCGACGGCGCTCGTCAAGGACAAACCGATCGAGTTGATTGCCGATGTGCCCGACGATCTGCCGACGATCATCGCCGACGCACGGCGCATCCGCCAGGTCGTGCTCAACCTGGTGGGCAACGCCGCCAAGTTCACCGAGAAAGGCTACATCCGCGTGCGGGCCACGCACGATGACCGCGAAGTCGTCATCGCCGTCGAGGATACCGGCATCGGCATCCCGCGGGACAAATTCCCCCTCGTCTTCCAGGAGTTCCAGCAGGTGGATTCCTCCTCGACACGGCGCTACGGCGGGACGGGACTGGGGCTTCCCGTCAGCAAGCGCTTCGTCGAAGCGCACGGCGGGCGCATCTGGTTCGAAAGCGAGGAAGGAAGCGGTTCGACGTTCTACGTTGCCCTGCCCATCGGCGGGCCGCAGTCGGTCGCCGCGGAGGAGGAAGAGGAAGCGCCCGTCGAGGAGAGGGCGGCGAAGCGCACCGTCCTCGTCATCGACGACGACAGCGCCGTCGTAACCCTCTTCCGCCGCTTCCTGGAGCGGCACGGCTATGCCGTCGTCGGTCTCACGCATCCCTCGCGTGCCGTGGCGGAGGCGAAGCAGCTCAGGCCCTACGCCATCACGCTCGACCTGGTGATGCCGGAGATGGACGGCTGGCAGGTACTCCGCCAGCTCAAGAGCGATCCCGATACGCGGGACATCCCCGTCGTCATCTGCTCCGTCGCGGGCGACGGTATGGAAAAGGGGATCACGATGGGGGTAACCGACTACCTCGTCAAGCCGGTAACGGAGGAGGGGCTGATCGGAGCACTCGAGCGATTGGCCTACACGGACGATATCTACCGCATCCTCGTCGTCGATGACACGCAGGCCGACCGCAAGCTGATGCGGCGGATTCTGGAAAGCGTCGGCCACATCGTCGAGGAGGCGGAGGGCGGGCAACAGGCCATCGAGAAGCTGGACAGGCAAAGCTACGATCTCGTCATCCTCGATCTGATGATGCCCCAGGTGGACGGAGCGACCGTCCTGACCCGCATCAAGGAGAATCCGGCCACGCGGCATGTGCCGGTGATCATCGTCACGGCCAAGGAGCTGAGCGAGGAGGAACGCCGCCGTCTGATGGAGCAGGCGGAGCAACTGTTGCAGAAGGGGAGCTTCGCCGAGGAGGAGCTGCTGCGCGACGTGCTGGATGTGCTGGACCGTCTGCACCACGAGGAAGAGGGAGAGGACGAGGAGACGGCGACGTAGCGCCGCCTCACATTGCCACATCGAGCGAGGAGGGACGAGAAGGATGGTCGATCTGCGCAGTGATACGATCACCAGACCGACGCCGGAAATGCGCGAGGCGATGGCCCGTGCCGAAGTCGGGGACGACGTCTTCGGCGAGGACCCCACCGTCAACCGCCTGGAGGCGATGGCCGCTGACCTGCTGGGCAAGGAGGCGGGCCTCTTCGTCGCCAGCGGCACGATGGGCAACCTGGTTGCCTTGCTGACCCACTGTCGGCGCGGCGACGAGGCCATCGTGGGCGACAAGAGCCACACCCTCCGCTACGAGCAGGGCGGGATGGCGGCGCTGGGCGGCATTATGCCGCACGTCGTCCCCAACCTCGACGACGGGACGATGGCCCTGGAGGCCATCGAAGCGGCGATACGTCCGCCCAACGTCCACTTCCCCCGTACCCGCCTCGTCGCCCTGGAGAATACCCACAACCTCTGTGCCGGTGTCCCGCTGACGGCGGCCTACACCCGCCGGGTCGGTGAACTGGCCCACGCCCGCGGTCTGAAGATGCACATCGACGGCGCGCGCCTCTTCAACGCCGCCGCCGCGCTGGGCATTCCGGCCCGCGAACTGGCCGCACCCGCCGATTCCGTAACCTTCTGCCTTTCCAAGGGCCTTTGTGCGCCGGTCGGTTCGGTACTCGTGGGGAGCGCGGCCTTCATCGCGGAGGCGCGGCGTGCCCGCAAAGTCGTCGGCGGGGGGATGCGGCAGGCGGGGGTGATCGCCGCCGCGGGGATCGTGGCTCTGGAGAAGATGCGTGCCCGTCTGGTCGAGGATCATCGCCGTGCCCGCCGCCTGGCCGCGGGGTGGGGCGCACTCCCTGCCGTGACGGTCGAGCCGGTTCACACGAATATGGTCTATTTCGCGGTGGATGAGTCGGTGCCGCTGGCGGCACAGGCGATCGTCGCCGCACTGAAGGAACGGGGCGTGCTCCTGCTGGCGGTGGGCGGGCGTCGTTTCCGCGCCGTAACCCACTACTGGATCGACGATGCCGCCGTCGAGCAGGCCATCGCTGCGTTGGGCGAAGTCCTGAGCGCAGCCTGAACGTCGCGGGAAAGGGAGGAAAGATGCAGAGCGAGGAAGGAACGATACGCAGCACCGCAGCCGACGGTATGACGCTTTTCACACGGCGCTGGCTGCCCGACGAAGGGCGGCCCCTGCGTGCCCACATCGCCGTGATCCACGGCTACGGGGAGCACAGTGGCCGCTACGAGCCTTTCGCGGCGTGGATGACCGCCCGCGGCTACGCCGTCCACGCCTGCGACCTGCGCGGGCACGGGCATTCCCCCGGCAAACGCGGCCACGTCGATCGCTGGCGGGACTTCTTCGGCGATACGGAAGCGCTCCTCGCCTCTATCCGCGCACGCTACGGCGACGAGCCGCTCGTCCTCGTCGGGCACAGCATGGGCGGGTTGATCGTCCTCGGCTACGCGCTCGAGAAGGGCGAGGGCCTGCTGGGCGTCGCCGCCTCCGGTCCGGCGCTGATGCAGGGCCGCGGGGTCCCGCCGCTCCTCTTCGCGCTGGCGAAGGCGCTCGCCGTCATCGCACCGCGGCTGCAGTTGGACAGCCGCCTCGATGCGGACGGCCTGAGCCGCAACCGCGAGGTGGTCCGCGCCTACGTGCAGGACCCGCTCGTCCACAGCCTGGGGACGACGCGCATGGCCGTGGAGATGGATCGGGAGATGAAGCGCGTGCTGGCGGAGGCGGGACGCTGGCCCGCCGACTTGCCGCTCCTCATCCTGCACGGGGGCGATGACCACTTCGCCCCTCCGGAGGGGAGCGCCCGCTTCTTCGAGGCCGTTGCCGCACGCGACAAGCGGCGCATCGTCTATCCCGGCTTCTACCACGAGGTCTTCAACGAGATCGGACGCGAGCAGTCGCTGCAGGCCCTGAGCGACTGGATCGCCGAACATCTGCCGTCTTGAGGCGCTGCGTGGGCAAACCTGCTACAGTTGCTGCTGTTCAGCGGGCGGTTTTCAAAATGGGGTCGTGGCGACGAAACTTTCCACCCTTTCCACAGGGTTTTCCACAGGGCAAAGCCCCAATTGTAGGGAACGAGAGGGCCGTTTTGACCAGAAGTAGGGTTGGCAACGTCGATTGTCAACAACGCGACAGGGATGTTTTAAGACCCGCTTTCTTTTAACACAAAAGCGGCTTTTCCTGTTGCCCTTCTCCTCCGCTTTGGGTAGAATGGCGCACAGGTAATCAATGGATGCTCCCTGTCCTCATCGCTGCCCGTCGCCGCGGGCAGATAGGCACCGTTATCCTGTTGTATTCCAACGCTGCACCCTTGCTGCGCTTCCGGGGGGAAAATCGGGGGCAAAAACGGAGAGGTCTTATGGAAATGAGAAGCTACGAACATCTGTGGAAGGCGGTGCTGGGTGAACTCGAATTGCAATTATCGCGTCCTGTCTTCGATACGTGGCTGCGTCCGACGCGGGCCATCGGCGTGGAGGAGGAGGGCTCCCGCCTGATCGTCGGGGCTCACAACGGTTACGCGGTCGAGTGGCTCTCCGGGCGGCTCTACAGGCGGATCGAGGAGACGGTAACGCGGATCGCCGGTCGCCGGATGAAGGTTCGCTTCGTCGTCTGGGAAGGCCGCAGGCGGCGGAAGAAGGCCGCGTCCGCCGCTCTGCCCCTGCTGGAAGCGCAGGAGACGGTGCCGCCCGATCCGGGCCTGAATCCGGAGTACACCTTCGAGACGTTCGTTGTCGGCCACGGCAACCGCCTGGCCCACGCCGCCTCGCAGGCCGTCGCCGAGGCTCCGGCGCGTGCCTACAACCCTCTCTTCATCTACGGCGGCGTCGGCCTGGGCAAGACCCATCTCCTGCACGCCATCGGCCAAAGCTGCTACCACCAGGGGATGCAGGTGCTCTACGTCTCCGCCGAACGTTTCACCAATGACCTCATCGAGGCGATCCGCAATCATACGACCGATGCCTTCCGCGATAAGTACCGCACTGCCGAGCTTCTGCTGATGGATGACATCCAGTTCATCGCCGGGAAGGAGAGCACGCAGGAGGAGTTCTTCCACACCTTCAACGCGCTGCGGGACACGGGGCGGCAGATCGTCCTCAGCAGCGACCGTCCGCCCAAAGCGATGGTAACGCTGGAAGAGCGGCTCCGTTCCCGCTTCGAGTGGGGGTTGATCGTGGACGTGCAGCCGCCCGATTACGAGACGCGCATCGCCATCCTGCGCAAGAAGGCGGAACGGCTGGCGGTCGAGGTGCCCGATGCGGTGCTCGATTTCATCGCCCGCCACGTCGAGCGCAACATCCGTGAGCTGGAGGGGGCGTTGAACCGCGTCCTGGCCGTCAGTCGCCTGACCGGACAGCCGCTCACCGTGGAGACGGCGGAAAGTTCGCTCGCCGACCTGATGCCGCGGCGCAAGGAACTTTCGCCGCAGCAGATTCTGGAGGCCGTCGCCGCCTACTACAATCTGTCGGTCGAGGAACTGCAGAGCAGCCGACGCAGCCGAAACGTGGCCTATCCCCGCCAGGTGGCGATGTACCTGATCCGCGAGGAGACGGAGGCTTCCTTCCCGCAGATCGGGGCGTACCTCGGCGGGCGGGATCACACGACCGTGCTCTACGGCTACGAGCGTATCCGCGCCCGCGTGGAGGCCGACGACCGGCTCCGGCGCGAGGTGCTGGCGCTGAAGGAGCGGCTCTACGCCCGTCAATGAGAGAAGGCCGTTGACCTGTCGCGCCGATCGGCGCGGCAGGTCTTTTTTGTGCCCGCGGGGGTCGAAAGGAGCGCGATGCTGATTCTCCTCGCCCTGCTGCCGCTCTTCGTCGTTCTCGTGTCGATGATGCGCCTCCGCCTGCACACGCTCTACGCCGGGGCGCTCGGCTGGGGCGTGGCGCTCCTCGTGGCTGCCGCCGCCTTCGGCGCGGATGCGGAGATGCTCCTCTGGTCGCAACTCCGCGGCCTGATGACCGCGCTGACCATCCTCCCCATCATCTGGGGCGCGCTGCTCTTCTACCGCGTTACGGAGGCCGCGGGCACGATCGAGGCGCTCGTGGCCCGCCTGCGCTTGCTTTCGCC